>Ga0209977_10000786_pt1 | contig 13049 bp, 10 predicted proteins | sample SumtaG_2_FD_183113 | JGI IMG/M metagenome (GOLD analysis project Ga0209977, IMG submission 183113) | Deep subsurface microbial communities from Indian Ocean to uncover new lineages of life (NeLLi) - Sumatra_00607 metaG (SPAdes) (version 2) | ecosystem: Environmental > Aquatic > Marine > Oceanic... | reverse complement strand
GTAAGGAATGGGAAAATTTTATCAAATATTGACAGGAGTTATACAACTGAAGAAGGAGGTATTATCCCTATGGAAGCTGCAAAACACCATCAGGAAAACAAAAAGGAGATTTATTTTGAAGCTTTGGAGGGTTCTGGAATTAATGAGAAAGAAATTGATGCTATAGCTATTTCTCAAGGTCCTGGATTAGCTCCATGTCTTCTTGAAGGTATGAGATTTACAAAGGAATTAGCAAAAAAACTGGGAAAGCCAATTGTTCCTGTAAATCATTGTATTGCTCATCTTGAAATAGGAAGAATTACAGATGCTAAAGAGCCTGTTATGTTATATGTTTCCGGCGCAAATACTCAGGTAATTGCATATGCATCTGGAAAATTTCGTGTGTTTGGTGAAACGCTTGACATCGGTGTTGGAAATTTTATTGACAATTTTGCAAGATATGCTGGGATTGGTTTTCCAGGTGGTCCTGCTATACAAAAGCTTGCTGAAGGCGGTAAGAAATTTATTGAGTTGCCCTATACAGTAAAAGGAATGGACATTGCTCTTTCAGGAATTCTTACAAATCTAAAGCAGAAGCTTGAATCTAAAAAATATACTCTTAAAGACCTTGCTTATTCAATGCAGGAAACTGTCTTTGCCATGCTTGTTGAGACTGCAGAGAGGGCTTTGGCACACACAGGGAAAAAAGAGCTTCTTCTTGGTGGAGGTGTTGCCTGTAACTCCAGATTGCAAGAGATGTGTAAAATAATGTGTAAAGAACGTGGTGCAAAATTCTTCTGTCCTGAGAATTTTCTACTTGTTGATAATGCAGCTATGATAGCATTTCTTGGAGAAATAATGTTTAAGAAAGGAATAAAGATTCAGGGAAAATCTATTGAAAAGCTTGACATAAAACCAAGGCAGAGAACAGATGATGTTGATGTTAATTGGAAATAGTTTTAAATTTCTTAGAAACTTTTATAAATCAACTTTCGTCTTAATTAATATCCAATGAGCGGAAGCGAGGAGTTAATCTTTCTTTCGTTTTAAAATATAAAATGGTTGACATTTATTCAATAGTAGAAAAGGCAAGAAGAACTGGTAAAGTTGAGAAAGGAACTAACGAAGTTACCAAGGCTATCGAGAGAAGCACTGCAAAACTTGTGGTTTATGCTACTGATGTTGAGCCTAAAGAAATTGTTCAGCACATCCCTCTTTTATGTAAAGAAAAAAATATTTTATGTAAAGAAGTTGATAATAAACAAAAATTAGGAATTGCTGTTGGAATTCCTGTAGCAGCTTCTTCTGTGGCTGTAATTGATTTAGGAGATGCTGAAAAAGACATCGAGGGTTTAAAATGAGATTTATAGAAGGAATTCATGATCCTGAATTAAGAGGAGAATTATCAGAAGCTTTAATAGATATACCTTATATTAAAATTAAAGAGAGAAAAGATTCTAATGCTGGTATATATGATGTTGATGGTTATTATCAAAATATAAAAAGAAAAGATTCAATAAGACAAATTAGACAATATGAAGCTCATAGTTTTGAAGAGGCTACAGAAAAAGCAAAAAGAGATGGATTGGTTATGGGAATAATGGTTGAATTTCTATTAACAGAAGAAACACCTTGCAATCTTGAGAGAGATTTGATATTACATTAAAATGGCTAAACAACAGAGAATTAGAGAAGGAAAACAAACAGGAAGCAAGAGAAGTGAGAGAATTCTTGGAACTGTTGTTCCTGCACTGATTCAAGAAATAATAGGACGAACTGGTTTTCGTGGGGAGATTACTCAGGTAAAATGTCTTATTACTGAAGGAAGGGATAAGGGGAGAGTAATGAGAAGAAATGTTAAAGGCCCTGTAAGAATTAATGATCATTTGATGTTAAGAGAAACAGAAATCGAAGCAAGAAGAATAAAATCTAAAGTTACAAAAGGAGCCTATACATAAAATGCCTAAATGTGTTTATTGCGGAAAAGATTATGATGTTCCTAAAGGAATGACTCTTTTTTTAAATGATGGAACTGTTAATACTTTGTGTTCTTCAAAATGCAGGAAAAACATGAAGATGAAGAGAAGAAAAGTTAGATGGATTTCTAAAAAGAAAAAAGTTAAAGAAGAAACCAAAAAAGAGGTCTAACAAGAATTACTCCTTATTTCTTCATCTCTTGGATCTTCCCAGTCTTCTGAAAACTGAACAACTGCTCCTGTGATTGGAATCATATACATAACATCTTTATTTTCACAAAAGATTTCATAATCCTGACACAGATTTTGTTCATTACAAATCGCCTTTGTATGAGAATGGGTATATTCTGGAGTTATTTTTATGTAATTTGATTGAACAGGGCCAATTAATAGAATTGCTATTAAACCAATTATCAAAATTTCTATGAAAATTATTGATTTTTTCATGAAAATGGATTAAATTCTTTATTTTTAAAGATATCGGTTTTTTAGAAAAATTATTTGTTTTTTCAATTTTATCGTCGGTAAATTGATTTTTAGTGCAGAAAAGTTTATAAAGGAAAAGGCCTTTTTTTAAGTATACGATTAGTAGATTTGAACAGATCGTTCTGTTCCGTTTTTGCCAAAAATCATAAGATTTTAGCAAAAGCTATCTGATAAAAATGATAACAAAAACAGAATATACAGGAAAACAAATTCAGGTTTTAGAAGGTCTGGAAGGCATCAGGAGACGCCCTGCAATGTATATAGGTGGAACTGGGAAAGAGGGCCTTCATCATTTAATATATGAGGCAGTTGATAATTCTGTAGATGAGGCTCTTGTAGGATATTGCAAAAAAATAAAAGTAACTTTGAATAAAGATGGTTCTGTAACTGTAGTTGATGATGGAAGAGGAATTCCTGTAGATATTCATCCAACACAAAAAATTCCTGCAGTTGAGGTTGCGTTAACAAAACTTCATGCAGGAGGAAAGTTCGATAAGAAATCTTATACTATCTCAGGAGGATTGCACGGAATAGGAATTTCTGTTGTCAATGCTCTCTCAAAAAAATTAATAATTGAAGTTAAAAGAAATAAAAAAATTTACAGACAAGAATATTCAAAAGGAAAACCTAAAACAAAATTGAAAGTTGTAGGAAAAAGCAATGAGACCGGAACAAAAATTACTTTCTGGCCAGATTCAGAGATTTTTTCTAAATTAGATTTTGATTACAAAATCCTGGAAACAAGGTTCAGAGAAATTGTTTTCCTGAATGCTGGTTTGAGAATAATCCTGATTGATGAAAATAAGAATAAGAAAGAAGAATTCTTTGCTTCTGGCGGGCTTATAGAATTTGTAAAGTGGCTGAATAAATCAAAAGAAGTATTTCATAAGCCCATCTATTTCAAAAGGGAAGTGGACCACACAATAATTGAAGTTTCTATCCAGTATAATAGGGGATATCAGGAGAATATTTTTGGTTTTGTTAATACTATAAATACTGTGGAAGGAGGGACCCATGTTTCTGGTTTTAAAACAGCTCTGACAAGAGTTATCAATGATTATGCAAAAAAGAAAGGACTTTTGAAAAACGGATTGCTTTCAGGAGATGATGTAAGAGAAGGACTCACAATTGTGCTTAGTTTGAAGATGTCAGACCCGCAGTTTGAAGGACAGACAAAAACAAAACTTGGAAATTCAGAAGTTAAAGGTTTTGTAGATTCTGTGGTTACAAAAGCTCTTTCAGAATTTTTTGAAGAAAATCCTTCTGTCGCTAGAAGAATAACCTTAAAAGCAATTGATTCTGCTAAAGCAAGATTAGCTGCTAAAAAAGCAAAAGAACTTGTCAGAAGAAAAACAGCTTTTTCTATGGGTGGTTTGCCAGGAAAACTTGCTGATTGCTCTAGTAAAAAATCAGAAAAAACAGAACTATATATTGTAGAAGGAGAGAGTGCAGCTGGTTCAAGTAAAATGGCAAGAAACAAAGAAATACAAGCAATACTTCCTCTTAAAGGAAAAATTCTAAATGTAGAGAAATCAAGTCCTGCGAGAACTCTTTCTAGTGAAGAAATAACAAACATGATAACTGTAATTGGTACTGGGATTGGTGAAAATTTTAAGCTGGAAAAACTCAGATATCATAAAATAATAATTATGACAGATGCAGATGTCGACGGAGAACACATTAAAACCCTACTCTTGACTTTCTTCTTCAGATTCATGCCACAGTTAATTGAAAACGGGCATGTTTTTGTCGCTCTTCCTCCTTTATACAGAATCAGAAAGAAAAAAGACCATTATGTTTATTCAGATGAGGAATTAAAGAAGACTATGGAAAAACTCAGTGCTACAAATGTTACGAGATTTAAAGGTTTAGGGGAAATGAGTGCTGTGCAACTCTGGGATACTACTATGAATCCGAGAACGAGAAAAATCAAGAAGATATTTACTGGAGATGCTGTTGAAGCAGACAGAACCTTTAGCATGCTCATGGGAGATGATGTCCAGGCACGTAAAACTTTTATTTCAGAAAATGCAATGGAGGCGCAACTGGATGTTTAAAAAATGACACCAAAAAAACCTGAAGAATCAGAATTAAAAGATATGGAAAAAGGAATACTGAACACAGAAATATCTGGGGAGATGAAGAAAGCATACTTAGATTATGCCATGTCTGTTATTGTTTCGAGAGCAATACCTGCAATTGAAGACGGATTAAAACCTGTTCAGAGAAGAATTTTATATTCAATGAATCTCATGGGGCTTAAGCCGGGCAGTCAGACAAAAAAGAGTGCGAGAATTGTTGGAGATGTTATTGGTAAGTTTCATCCACACGGAGATACTGCTATTTATGATGCTCTTGTTCGAATGGCTCAAGATTTTTCTTTGAGATATCCTCTGGTTTTTGGGCAAGGTAATTTTGGAAGTATTGATGGAGACCCTGCTGCAGCTTATCGTTATACAGAAGCTAAACTGATGCAAATCTCTTCAGAGCTCCTTCAAGATATTGATAAAGAAACAGTGAAGTTTACTCCTAATTTTGATAATTCTCTCAAAGAGCCAGAACTTCTTCCTGGAAAACTTCCCACCCTGATTTTGAATGGTGCTTCTGGTATTGCAGTTGGAATGGCAACGAATATTCCTCCGCACAATTTAATAGAGGTTTGTAATGCAATTATAGCTTATATAAAAAAGCCAAAAATAAGTATAGAAGAACTTGCCAGGATTGTTACAGGTCCTGATTTTCCTACAGGTGGTATGGTCTTTGGAGATATGCTTGAATTGTACAAGACAGGAAGAGGAAGGATGATTCTTCGGGGAAAAACAACTATAGAGCATGTCAGAAAAAAAGAAGCCATTGTTATTACAGAAATTCCTTATATGTTAAACAAATCTTCTCTCGTTATGCAGATTGCAGATTTAATTCAAAAAAAGAAACTTAGAGATATATCTGATTTGAGAGACGAGTCTTCAAAAGGAAAAATAAGAATTGTTCTCGAGTTGAGGAAAGGAGCTAATCCTAAATTTGTAATCAATGCTCTTTTCAAATATACTCGTCTCCAAGACTTCTTTAATGTTAATTTCTTAGCACTGGTTAAGGGACAGCCAAAAATTTTGAATCTTAGAGAAGTTGTTGAAAATTATGTAGATTACAGAAAGAAAATAATAACTAATAGAACCAGATTTGAGTTAAAGAAAGCAAAAGAAAGATTAGAACTCGTTGAAGGACTTTTAATAGCTCTAAAAAATATAGATGCTGTTATTACAACTATTAAGAAATCAAAAGCAACAACAGAAGCTTTGGAAAGTTTAGTTAAAAAGTTCAAACTTACAAGAAAACAAGCTCAAGCTGTTTTAGAAACCAGGCTTCAGCAACTGACTTCTTTAGAGCAAGAAAAATTGAAGAAAGAATATAAAGATTTGAAACAAAAAATATCTGAATTTGAGAAAATTTTAAAAGATATTAAAAAAGTTTTACAAATGATTGTTAAAGAAGTTAATGAATTGAAAAATAAGTATGGAGATAACAGAAAAACTTATGTGCTTCAAAGAATAAGCGAGATTTCTGAAAAAGATTTGATTCAGAAAAAAGAAGTTGTTATAACTATAACTGAAAAAGGATATTGTAAAAGAATGGATGTTAAATCTTACAGAGAGCAAAGACGTGGGGGCAAAGGTGTTATTGGAAGCAATTTAGCAACAGGAGATTTTGTAAAACAACTGATAACTTGTTCAACCCATGATTACTTGATGTTCTTTACAACAAGAGGAAGAGTTTTATGGTTAAAAGCTTATGATATTCCTGAAGCAGAGAGATACAGCAAAGGAAAAGCAATGATTAATCTGCTTAATCTGAAAGACGAAAAGGTCACTAGTGTCATATCTGTGAATAAGTTTGAATATTTCTTGTTCATGGCGACAAGAAATGGCGTGGTTAAAAGGATTTCTTTAGCTCACTTTTCAAAACCAAGGGCTTCAGGGGTTAAGGCAATTAATCTTCCTGTAGATAATTCTGATACTTTGATAGGAGTTCAAATACTAGAGAAAGGAGAAGAAGTTTTACTTTCAACAAAAAAAGGCAAAGCAATCAGATTCAGCAGCAATAATGTTAGAAATATGGGAAGAGTCAGTTATGGGGTGACTGGAATAAAAATGAGCAAGGACGATGAAGTAGTTAGTTTAGAAGTTCTAAAAACCCAGGCAATTTTAACTATAACAAAGAATGGATATGGGAAAAGAACAGCTGTAAAAGATTACAGAAAAACAGCAAGAGCAGGGAAAGGTGTGATTAATTTAAAAGTTACACAAAAGACAGGGAATGTTGTTACAACAATTTCTGTAAATCCAACAGATAGCATAATAATAACAACTGCAAAAGGCATGGTAATTAGAACTTCTCTTAGAAATATAAGAGTTATGGGAAGAACTGCACAAGGAGTCAGAATAGTTAAACTGCAGCAAGGAGACAATGTGACTGATTTAATCAAAGTTCAGGAAGCTAATGGTGAAGAGTGATTTTTTCAAAAATAAATTCTTAAACAACAGTTGTATTATAACTAAATACATCTGTTTCATTCATATTTCCAGAAGTATCGTTTGCCCAAACTTTCCACCTTATTGTTGAATTAACAGTTGAATTTACAGACCTAGTAACATTACTCCAGTTATTTGTTCCAGTCATTAAAACAAAACCATCATTAACAAAACTTCCTGTTCCATTGTCAAAGCTAAAGATATATCCAGAGAGATTAGTATTGTCTGTCCATCTCACACTGTGCTCTATAGATGTTCCATTTGTAGTGGAGTTTGTTGAGTTGTCAAACCACTGAGGGGCTTCTTCATCTTCTGGTTCTTCAGGCTCTTCAAGGGGAGCTTCACCCCCACATGTTCCTCTATAATCTCCATGCGCTAAATGAGCAGTCACGGCAGGACGGCCAACACGGATTGTGTGGGCTGCTGATGGATCTCCTAGAGGAATATGACATAATGTTATTTTTTTACCAACTTCCTCAATATCTCTTGCCAAAAATCCCCACCAAGGACCCCTTTCTCTAAGGATTTCTCCTGTTTCAGAATCAATATACCATTTAACTTTTTCTTTTACTTTAAACACCCCAAAGAATCGTGCTTCTTTTTCAGCTTCGTATTCATATGTTCCGTTTTCATTAAGAGTAATATTTGTATTATTAAGTCGTGCCCATGTTCTTTCCTTTATAATTTCTCTTAATTGCTTTGGAAAATATTCAATAAGTTTTGTTTCATTTTCAAAAACCCCATAAACTTGTCCATTATAATGATATAGTTCTGCTCGTGTTGAAACATTTTCTCCCCCATTGAATTTAATAATTGTATTTCCAGATTTTCCAGCCATAACAACCATTACCTTTCTATGTTCAAGTCCACATCTTATTACAGAGCCTGTTATCGTGCAGCTTTCAGGAATTTCTGATGTATTTAATCCTAATCTATTTCTTGATTGAATTGCTCTTTGAGTTCTAATTGTATACCCTTCTTCACATCTTTTTTCACTAACTACTTCTCTTCCGCCTCCAACAAAGTCTTCAGGAACAACACATTCATCTTCTTCCATTAATTCATACTGGCTATTAACTTTTTTCATCATTGCTCCTAAACCATATATATGGCAGCAAACTTCTTCACCAGAATCATTTACAGAATTATTATTTCCTGCAGAAATTATAGTTGATTGATTATTAGAATCAGAATTATTATTGTTTGCTAACATCATTGGAAAACCCATTAGTATCCCGAAAACTAAGAAAGCTAGAAATAGGATTAATACATCTTTTTGCATGATTTATGTTAATAAAAAGCATTTATAAAATTTTCCCAAATCCAATTAATCTCCAGTGGCCATCAATATTCCTTGCTATTCCTACTTGATCTCCTTTAAGCGCAATAATAGGAATATTTAGGACAAGTTCTATTTCATCACCAGATACATTTTCAACAGTTCCAACACTTATTGTTGTATTAATGTTCAGCATCAACATCTCTCTTGTTTTGATTGGCTCGACTTTTAAGTGCTCTTTTGCTCCTAGAACCTCTTTAAATAAACTTGATTTTATTTTTACTTTGTAGCTTATTTCTGGAAGGTTTCCTTTTGTTGAAACAACACATCCTGTAAGTGAGTCTGCCTTTGCGAGAAACGGATCAAGCCCTGTTTCTATAGAGATGCTTGCTCCTGGAATAACTTCTTTCACAGATTCTTTTCCTTTATACAGAGATAGAATTCTTGTTATAAGAGTTTGATAAGTCATTTCTCCATGGGGTTTCTTGATATTTAATCCGGGTTTTATTTCAATTTGCTGTCCAATTGTTAGTTTACCTTTTTTAAGAATTCCTCCGAATACACCACCTTTTAATTTATCCATAGTTGTTCCAGGCCTGTTTATATCAAACGACCTTGCCACCAAAAAAATCGGGTCTGCATCTATTTCTCTTTTTGGAATTTCTAATTTTGTAATCTCTTCAAGAATTTTCTCAATGTTAATCCCTTGTTGTGCAGAAACAGGGATTATTGGAGCGTTCTCTGCAATTGTGTTTTTTAAAAATTCTTTAATTTCTTTGTAATTTTTTAAAGCCTGCTCTTTACTAACAAGATCAATTTTGTTTTGTACTACAATTATATTTTTAATGTTTTTTGCCTGCAAAGCCATAAAATGTTCTCTTGTTTGGGGTTTTATTCCTTCATTTGCAGCGACAACAATAATAGCTGCATTTATAATTGCAGCTCCAGATAACATAGTAGCCATAAGCATTTCATGACCAGGAGTGTCAATAAAGCTTACATATCTGACAGGAGTTCCTTCACCTTTAGTATTGTAATTATTTTTATCTTTGTAAATAGTTGCTTCTGTATAGCCTAATTTGATTGTTATTCCTCTTTTTAGTTCTTCAGAATGAGTGTCTGTATATTTTCCTGTCAAACTACTAAGTAAAGTTGTTTTTCCATGGTCTATATGACCTACAACACCAATATTAATTTCCGGTAGGTTTTTTCTCATGTAAATGGTAAAAGAAAGTGGTTAAAAAAGGTTTTGATAGTAATTATTTATTCCTAAAATCCTTAGACCTATTAGGAATAATAGACTCAATATGTCTTTTAGACCAGGGCAAAGATCTTTTTATTGTTGTAAACTGATATGATTTACCAATTTTTAAAGAATCTCTAAGAGAAGGATCTCCATATAGTCTATATCTTGGAGCTCTAAAGCCTCTTTCTGTTTTAGTTTCATGGTCAAGTACATAAGCAATTCTTCCCTCATCACCTCTATTATATCCTTGATAAGTTTCACAGCCTGATCCATACTTTTTTAGAGAATTCCCAATTGCAAGCCCACCAACAATAACAGCAGCAGCTGTGCTCAATATAATTCCTCTTTTGTATTTTTTTAATTTATCTGTTAGTTTTTTCATTTTTTTCTAAGAAATCTAAACTTTATAAAGCTTTGTATTTGTTACTACTGCAGAGAAGAAATTACTATTGAATTCTATCTTCTTTTTCAACTTCTGGTTCTTCCTTTACTTTTACTCTTTTTATCTTTCCAACTTTTCTTTTTTTTACCGTACCTTCAATGACCTCTTTTTCAACTTCTGGTTCTTCCTTTTTCTTTCTTTTTACTCTTTTTACCTTCTCCACTTTTTCTTTTTCTACCCCGCCTTCAATAAAATCTTTTTCAACTTCTGGTTCTTCCTTTTTCTTTTCTTTTTCTACTGTACCTTCAATGACCTCTTGTTCAATTTCTGGTCCTTTTTTATTAAAAGAATCTAAAAATTCATAAATATGTTCATCAGATCTTTTTAAAAGATGTTCTGTGTTTACCATAGTTTTTCTTAAAAATCTTTTTATCTTTCCAACTTTTCTTTTTTTTACCGTACCTTCAATGACCCCTTTTTCAATTTCTGGCTCTTCCTTTTTCTTTTCTTTTACTTTTTTTACCTTCTCCACTTTTCCTTTTTCTACCACACCTTCAATGAATCCATAAATATGTTCATCAGATTTTTTTAAAAGATGTTCTGTGTTTACCATAGTTTTTCTTAAAAATCTTTTCATAAAAGGTCTCTTCTTCCCATATATTTTTTTCACTTGTTCAATTCTTTTTCTTTCTTTTTTTGTTGAGATTAATTCCCTATCTTTTTCCTTCCCTTTATTAAGGAATTCTTTGATTTTCAAATCAGCTTTTTTAATCTCAGAATTGAATTTATCGTATAATTTTTTGAAGACATGTTTTTTCATTTCCTCTTTCTTTTTATGAACAACCCTGGGTTTCTTTTCTGGTTTTTCAACATGTCTTTTTTTGAATAAATTCTTAACATCTTTTCTTAAAAGAGAAATAAATTTAGATATGTTTTTTTCAGAAATCACCTTTCCTTTAGAAATTTCTTTTTCAAATTTATGGATTACCTTAGGAGGTTCTTTTTCTGTTTTTTTAATGATCTTTAGGCTACTTCTCTCTAATCTACGTACAAAGAACCCGGTCTTTGAAAATAATTTGCTTATGAAATCAATAACTTTTTTTGAAGGTCTTTTTTTAGGTCCGAAAAATTTCTTTTTCGCTTCTCTTACACTCCCATAATATTTTCTTTTGAAGAATTTTTCTTTTTTCCTTTTCCTCCTCCATTCATCAAATTCTTTACGTATTTTTTTGTTTCTAAATATACTTATTATGGTGATGATTAAACCGAAAATTAAGATTCCATAACCAACATATGGTATATTTACTTTAACCCACCAGACTGCTTCAGAGAAGTTTATGGCCAGAGATTCAAAAAATCCAACAAAATAAAGAATAAGTCCAACAATTATTGCTAATAAAGACGTTAAAACCGAAATTTTGTGCTTTTTAATCCATTTTGTTTCGTGTATCAAACCCGCCCTTATTTTCTTTCTTTCAAAATAAACTATGAAAGCGAGTATTACAATAATTAATGCTACTAAAAACATAATTAAATATTTTTGGACAACCCCAAAGTCAAAACCACCTATGACTGCAACTCCATCCTTGACTTGTATCTCAATTGTTCTGTGAGATTTTGCTTGATAAGCCTGATGGTAAACTTCAACATAAAACTGATATATTCCTGATTTTGTGTTTGTTGGTAAAAATATTTTAGTTGTATCTGTCTTCTCTTCAAAACTTCCTAAATAAATTGTATCAGAACCAGAAGTTATTATTTCACCTCCCTTTTCAATCCAGAAATAAATCTCAACATCGCTATTAATATTCGCCATGCCTTTTATTAGGTAAGTAAATTCAAAAAATTCACCTAGCTGTACAGGAGAGTCAAAATCTATTATTTTAATGTCAAATAATTTTACGCATCGATGCTTCCAGCAAATCTTATCTTCTTCGCATTCACGGTCTTCGGTACATTCATACCCTCCACCACCACTTGGACGATCCCCGTCTTCAGACGGTTCCTCTACAGCAGGTGTTTCTTCTAATGAATAAACTGTGAAGTCTGTAACATTAAACTTCCAGGCCCCAGATGAATAAATAGGAGATGTACAAATTGCTGATGGACATATACTTTCGCCCCTTAATACTCTTGGATTAGATAAACTCAAATTATAAAAATACAAAGTTGCACTTTTATTAAAATTAGGCAAAGCAGTGGAATTTAATTCAATGTGATTTGATGAAATATTTGTATAAGTATCAAGGTCAGCTTCATTATCACTTACATTTGCATCATCTGTTACATTTATTATTTCATTAAACTGGATTTTTCCATAATCAGTATTTTCAAGAACTACATTACTTAAATTTTGTAAATCTTCATATGAAGATTGATTGAAGTTATTTGAATCTCCTTTATTTCCTCCCTTATATTGATTATAATGAACTTTAAATTTATTTGAATCAACTGTAAATGTCACATTTTTTGCTGTTTCTCCAAGTGTATTATTAGCATATAGATAAAGAGTATGACTTCCTTGTGAAGAAACATTAAAAGTTGTATTGCCTGTTATTGTTTCATTCATTCCTGTCTGGTTAATATACCAGACATAATCTTCATAATCTACAGAATAATCTAATAGCAAATTCTTTTTTGTTATATAAGTTTCATTTTCTGGCTTGATGATTGTTAATTCTGGCAAAACTAAAGAAATATTTCTTGTTTCTGTTGAGATATTATTTCCAACAGTATCGTTTACTGTGGCATTATAATAATATAATCCATCATTTAAACTGGTAAAATTTGCAAAATTTGGAGATGATGATGTTGTATTAGAATCTATTTGTGTATGTGTTGAGTTATATAATCTGATTACAATTTTATCTAAATTAGGGTCAGAGGCAGTTACATTTATTTCAATATAATTTTCTTTGATACTTTCGCCACTTTCTTTTGTTGGGTCAACAAATTCTATTGTTGGAGTTGTAGAATCCAACCAAACGACATAGCTATCATTCAAAGCTGTATTTCCAAGGGTATCATTTGCATATGCATTTATTGTTTTATTTCCATCAGCTATGTCTGTTAAATCATAAGTTCCATTGCACCAGTCACTTGATACAGCAAGTGTTTGGTTCGCATTTCCATTGACATTTATAGAACAATAACTTGCTCCAACACCAATGTC
>Ga0209977_10000785_pt1 | contig 13052 bp, 10 predicted proteins | sample SumtaG_2_FD_183113 | JGI IMG/M metagenome (GOLD analysis project Ga0209977, IMG submission 183113) | Deep subsurface microbial communities from Indian Ocean to uncover new lineages of life (NeLLi) - Sumatra_00607 metaG (SPAdes) (version 2) | ecosystem: Environmental > Aquatic > Marine > Oceanic... | reverse complement strand
AAATTATTATCAATATCGCCTAATAAATAAATCTAAAAAAATTATTTGGTTAGATAATTTCTCTAAAACAATTTTATTTAGAGGACGAAATGCGAACTTAGTTACTGTTGTAAATATTACGGAACGAAAAATTACCGAACAAAAATTAAAAGAATCAGAGAGAAAATATCGTAATATCTATGAGAACACTCCTTTTTCAGTAGTATTAATCAATTCACAAGGTGTCGTTGTAGAAGGTAATCCAAAAACCGAAGTAATGTTTGGTTATAAGATTGACGAAATAATTGGTAAAAGGTTTATGGATCTTTCAATAATACATCCAGATTACTTATCCACTATTTTAGCACTTTTTAAGAAGTTTGTAAAAGGAGAAAAAGTGCATCGAATAGATATTCAAATACAAAGAAAGGATGGGACTGTTTTTTGGGCAAATCTTCAAGCAGCTTTGATGAAAATCAGGGATGAAACGTATGTTCAAGCGTTATTTACAGATATCACTAAAAAAAAAGAAGCTGAGTTCCTTGTTGATGAGGAATTAAAAAAATTGAAGGAACTTGATCAACTAAGAAAAAATTTAATTTCGAGGGTTTCACACGAATTAAAAACACCTCTCGTTTCAGTTAGTGGAGGTTGTGAACTCCTTTTAACTCTGTATGGAGAAAAATTAAGTAAAGAGCAATTAGAGTTAATAGAACTTATTGAAAAGGGAGGTAAAAGGTTAAAACATTTAGTCGATAATTTAATTGATATTTCTAGAATTGAATATAATAAATTCAAATTACAAAAAGAATCCAACGATCTGAGCGAACTTATTCGGGATGTCTCAAAAGAATTAATGTTTTTATTAAGAGAGAGAAAAACTAATTTAAACCTTACGCTTCCTGAGAGCCTTTTTTTGAAAATGGATAAAATTAGGATTGAACAAGTAATCATGAATTTATTATCCAATGCTATAAAAAATACACCTCCAAAGGGGGACATAAAGATAGTTTTAAAAAAAAAGGGAAATTGGGCTGAAATCTCTATTAACGATACAGGGATAGGTCTTACCCAAGAGGAAATGGATTTCATATTCACTAGGTTTGGTAAAATAGAACGGTATGGCGAGGGTTATGAATATATCGACATCCAAGGCACAGGGTTAGGATTATATATCTCAAAAGAGATAGTAGGTTTGCACGAAGGTGAAATTCGAGCGGAATCAGAAGGAAGAAATAAGGGGAGTACATTTATCGTAAAACTACCAATATCTTAAAATGTGTATTTTGAAAAATGTATCTTATAATATTTTTGCCATGTTAAAACCTTGCTCAATTAAATCGTAGTTAAGGTTTCCTAATTTTTCTCCTAATTTTTTCAAAACCACATCTTTTAGATTTTCTAAGTGCAGGTCTGGTAATGCTTTTGAGAGCAAACCTAAAATTGGTGTATTTATTACAGGGTTTCCATCTATCGTTAAATTTTTTTCAAGTGCTAAATTATTAATATCCGCAACAATCACTTTTATGTTGCTACTAAGATGATATTCTTTAACAAAATATTCTGGATTTTTATCAGAATTTATTATAAAAATTCCGTTGCTTTCCAAAGACGATGCCACTTCTTTAGTTAAAACAGTCTCATCGAATACGATTAAAATATTTGGGTTTTCAATTTGAGCGCGATCGTATACTTTTTCTGTTCGGGATAATTTTACATACGCTTGAACAGGGGCACCTCTTCTCTCAGCACCGAACGAAGGATATGCTTGGACATCAATGAAATTACCACTTAAGTATGCTGCTTCAGCTATTATCTCACAAGCAGTAACTGCACCCATACCCCCTCTCCCGTGTAAAACAATTTTTATCAGTTCCAATTCGCTCATATTAAAAGCCTAATATGGTTAAACATTATAATTATGAATTAATCTTACTATTTAAAGAGTTTATCAAAATTAAAAACTTTTGTCAATTTTAGTTTTATGGCTATCAGACTTATTAAATGACTTCAAATATGATAAAAAGTTAAAAGATTATAAACCATAATAAGTGTATTCATTTCAAATTTATTCAACGAGCAAGTAATTATGATTAATAAAAAAGGTTATTTTGAAGGTAGAGAGACTAAAAGATTATTTTATCAGTACTGGCTACCAGATTCGAGTAATATTAAAGCATATATAATAGCTCTACATGGTTGGGGGACTCATTCAGACAGAATGGAGGTACCCGCAGAATTTTTAACGGAAAATGGATACGCTGTGTATGCGTTTGATATTAGAGGACATTGGAGAAATGCCGACAACAACCCCGGACATATCGATAGTATGGATCATATTCAAAAAGATATTGTTCTTTTTATGGATTTAGTAAAAAAAACCTCTGGAGATAAAAAAGTCTTTTTAATGGGGCATTCGTTCGGTGGATTAATTGCCTTAGTTTTTGCGGCTAATCATCCAGCATTACCGGGTGTATTAGTATCATCTCCTTTATTAAGATTTGCTGTAAACTTGTCGTTTAGTAAAAAATTGGGTAAAAAAATCGCCGGACCGATTTCTAAAATTTCTCCAACTAAAACTGTAGAAATGGTGATTGAACAAAACCTTTTAACTAGTGATATCAAAATTTTACGCAAACACATTTCAGATGATAAAAAATTGGAAAAAATCTCCTTGAGATCTGCTGCTGAAATGGAAAGAGCTATGAAATGGGCGATGGAAAACGCTTCTAATTTACTATGCCCAACATTCATTATGCAAGCTGGAAAAGATAAAATGGTAGAAAAAGGAACGACTAAAGAATTCTTTGAAAAAATAAAAAGTAAAGACAAGACTTATAGGGAATACGATGGGTTTCTTCATGAACTATGGAATGAAAAAGGAAGAGCGCAAGTTTTTCGAGATATTTTTATATGGTTAGAAAAACACATTAAAAAAAAATAACAAAAATACAAAATAGAATTATGGATATTTTTTGTATAATTCTTTTATAATTTCATCTAATTCTTTCATTGTCTTCTTTTCATCGGTAATTTTTCCACATTCATCTTCTAGATCGAAACACGACTTAATATATGCCTTATTCATGATGTTTAGCATCATTTTTGGAAAGAGTAAAAATTCTGTTTGATATTTAGTTAATTGATTTACAAATGAACGGGTTTCAGCTTCCAAGGTTTCAAGCGGAAATATTCGTGTTGGAAAATTGATGTTTTTCAATTCTTCAATCCCGACTTTATCAGCAGAATAAAGCAGATATTTAGCGTAACTTAATCCAAAGGCCAATAAAGGCAAGAGTGTTGCTCCAGTCTGAGGAAATGCGGAAATAGCTAGTTCTGGAAGCCTTATATACAGCTCTTCTTTTGGTCTATCGGCAAAAATTCTAAGGTCAGACGCTAGAATCATTAAAACACCAAAACCGATTGCAATTCCTTGTACTTGAGTAATAATGGTTTTTTTCATGAAAAGCATCGTATAGGTGATCTTTCTGCCCCATGTTTTTATTTTTTCTATATTTTCGGGAGATCCTTGTATCTCCTTAAGGTCATAACCCGCAGAAAAAAATCTCTCCCCTGTACTCTTTATAATAATACATTTAACGTTCTCATTCTTATCCGCTTGTAGTAAGTTCGTATGCATTAGTTGCAACATTTCGACATTGAAAGCGTGTGCTTTGTCTGGGCGATTAATCGTTATTGTAGCAATACGTCCCTTTACTTCGTATAAAATTATATCTTCTTGACTATCCATGGTTTAAAAAAAGATATGTTTAATATAAATTTTCTTAGCGGATTTAAAAATTAATTTAAGTGCGCCTTCAGTTTAGACGAAAAGGAAATATCAATCGCAGCGCAAATCAATTTCAAATTTGAAATTGATATTTATGAAGAGGCTATGCAAGAAGCTTACGAGTTAACGCTTGAGAAAAAAGTCTTAAAAATCTAATATCTCCTTTTTTTTTTATTTATTAAAAAACTAATAATTAGAATTTATTCCAATTAAAAACTAATAATTTTAAATTAAGTTATTTGTTAGTTATAGGAAAGTAATATAATTCACCATAAAATGCCTTTTGAAGATATTAAATTTAAAGAACTCACTCCAATGATGCAACATTGGTATTCCGTTAAAAAGAAATACCCAGATACAATATTGGCTTATCGTATGGGAGATTTTTACGAGTTTTTCTACGACGATGCCGTTCGAGTTTCAAATCTCTTAGGAATAACATTGACAAAAAGAAAAATTGGATCAGATTCATATCCCTTAGCGGGGATACCACATCACGCCGGCTCTTATTTAAATAATTTAATTAACTTAGGAGAAACAGTAGTAATTGTCGAACAATTAGAGGACCCCACCACAGTAAAAGGAAGAATAGTTAAACGAGGTGTCGTTAGAATATTATCCCCGGGCACTGTTATCGAGCCAGATATGCTTAAATCAAACGAAAACAACTATATTTGTTCTATTGTTAAAGAAAGAAAGGGATTCGGAATCGCTTTCGCTGATCTCTCAACGGGCGAATTCGTTACAACGGAATTTTTTAAGAGTGGACAAGATCCACTAGAAAAAATACTAAGCATCTTCTCTCAATATAACCCCGTTGAAGTTATAGTACCTACGGAATTAAAGAAGGACGAACATCTCTTTCTATTATTAACCGATTTAAACGATGCTTTGATTAAATCTTACGAAGATTATGTGTTTAATTATGACGAAGCGCGTGATTTAATTAAACGACATTTTAACATTTCCAATTTAAATAGTTTTGATTTAGAAAATTGTGAAATGGCGGTTCAAGCTTCTGGTGGTTTATTAGCTTTTTTAAAAGAAACTCAAAGGGATGTAATTCCTAATCTTTTTAAAATAAATCTCATTCGTGAAGAAAAAGTTTTACACTTAGATTATATTACTCAAAGAAATTTAGAATTAATTAGCTCACTTTGGGAAAAGGGGAAGGATACAACATTGTATTCAATTTTTAATCAGACTCATACACCTATGGGCGCTCGTTTGTTAAAAAAAATTATCCTTCAACCTTTAACAGACATAAATGAGATAAATCAAAGAATTAATATAGTTCAAAAATTTAAGGACGATGTTTTCTTAAGGTCTGAATTAAGGGAAGAACTAAAAGTTATTGGTGATCTTGAAAGGTTTGTAAACCGAATTAATTACTCTCGAAATTCCAATGCTCGCGACTTAATTAACTTAAAAAATTCTTTGGAAAAAATTCCTAAAATTAAAAAGATACTAGAAAAATCTAAAATTCCGGAAGTCTCAAAATTCATAGATAAAATTGATGATTTTAGAGAAGCTAGAAGTGTAATAGAAGTCTCTATAAAAGACGACGCACCACCCACAGTCAAAGAGGGGCACTTGATAAAGGCAGGATTTAACGAAAAAATTGATGAATTAAGAGATATCCTCCAGAATGGTAAAAAATACGTTCTAGATTACGAAAAACAGCAGAGAGATAGATGGAAAGTAAATTCAGGTTTTAAAGTGGGACATAATAACATTCTTGGATATTATATACAAATTACTTTAAAAACGCTAAGATATATCACAAAAATTCCAGAAGAATACATTGAACGCCAAACTCTCAAAAATGCGAAAAGATACACTACAAAAAAACTAAAAGAGCTAGAAGAAAAGATTGTTCAAGCGGAAGAACAGATAAACGATTTGGAATATGAAATATTCTGTACAATTAGAGAAAAGATAGTAAGAGAAACATTAAAAATCTTAGAAACTGCTAAAAAAATAGCATATATTGATGTTCTTGCTTGTTTTGCAGAAGTTGCAGAAAAATACGACTACTGTCGCCCAAAAATCAATAACGAAGGTAAAATTACGATTAAGGAGGGAAGACATCCCGTTGTTGAGCAAATAAGATTATCTGAAAAATTTATTCCTAACGATTGTTATTTAGATACGGATAATGAGCAAATTTTAATGATTACTGGACCGAATATGGCAGGGAAATCCACATATCTTCGACAAGTTGCCTTAATTTGTATTATTGCTCAAATGGGGTGTTTTGTCCCAGCTAAATCTGCTACTATTGGTGTTATTGATCAGATTTTCACGCGTATAGGCGCGTCTGATGATTTAGCGAGGAAATTAAGCACATTTATGATAGAAATGACTGAAACGGCAAAGATATTAAATTTTGTAACGAAGAAAAGCCTAGTTATAATAGACGAACTTGGAAGAGGCACGAGCACTAGTGACGGTCAAAGTATCGCTTTAGCAACTCTCGAAAAATTACACGAATTGAAGGCAAAAACGCTATTTAGTACTCATTATCACCAATTAACTGAGATAAATCTACCAAGAATAAAAAATTATCATTTAGACATTATCGAAAATGACGATGGAAGCATTAGTTTCGTTCGAAAATTACAACCAGGAAGCACTGATAAATCGTATGGAATTCACATTGCGAAGCTAGCAGGAATCCCAGATGACGTTATTATAAGAGCGTTTGAAATTTTAAACCAAATCGAGGAAAAAGATCCCTTTAAAGCTACAGTAGAAGAAAACGGCAATGGAAGATTAACTAACAAATATTACGACAAATTTATTCAAGAGAAAAAGAAAGCGCTAGAACATTTGAATTTAGACTTTGATGTAAAACAGCGAGAGTTAAACAAGTGCGAAGCCAAACTAATTAAAAAGGAGAAGGAATTAGGACAAAAAAAATTTGAAGTTGAGAAAAAGAAAGAACAACTAACAAACCTTAAGTATCAGTCAGAGACCACTACCAAACCAGAAATTAGTATTAAAAAGGAAAAAAAAATTGTGCAAACTACTTTTTTTAAACCAATTGTATTGAAAGAAAGCGCGGATAACGAAAATATTGAAGAGCTAATTAGAAAAATCGAGGACATCGATATTAACTCTATGACGCCAATCGATGCCATGAAAAAGTTAATCGAGCTTAAAGAAAAGACGCGGAATATCAGCTAAGATAAAAATGTAGGAAATATCCAAACAACTAACGAATTATATATGTAATAAACAGTAAAGAGAATTATAATAATTATTCTAATCTGCTTTTTTCTTTTTCCTTCTGTTAAGCTTTCGAAAAAAATGATATATAAGAAGCTAATAAACATTAAATGAGAAGGTTGTAAAGCTTTCCAAAGAATGGAGTCTACTATTGTTAGACCTTGAACATTTGTATCACTACTCAGCCAATTGTTCAACATCTGTGAAAGAAAATCTGGAAATATAAGGTAAGGCAGACAGATAATAAAGAATGGAATAATATAATATAGTAGATCCCTAAATTTAATTCTTCTTGCTACTATAATTACCGGAAGGAACAAAATTGAATTGATCTTAAATGTAGCAAGAGTAAAAAAAATTCCAGCAAGTAATTTTTCATCATCCTTTACAAAAGAATAAGACAAAAACAGAAAAAATAAGATTACAAAATTGACATTATTAAACCAACCATCAATTAAATAACCTATTGTTAATAACCCGTAAAAAATAAAAAGATCCTTGCGATTTTCAAATATTTTATAAGCTTTTAATATAATATAACTCACAGAAATTAATCTTAAAGCATCCCATATATAAACTCCAACCTCAAAAGGAATTAACCCTATAGGTAAAAACAAGAAGTACCAAAAATATAGATAGTAAGGCGGCCAATCAGGAATTCCAGAAGGCATTTCCACATTTTTATAAAAATCTCTTAACCCATTATGGAACCCTCTTAATAAAATATTAAAATCGACATCGCGAGAGATTTCTAATAATAGTGGAAAATCATATAAATTGATAAGAATCCTTAAAGCAATAAATAAAACGGTGATAAAGGCTAAAAAACATATGAAATATTTATGAAAAGGGTACTCTTTTTCGATTCTCATTTTATTAAAATATTAATGGTAATATTATTAAAATGAATAATCTAAAGTATTTATAACGATTTAAAAGACTTACTTTAGATTTTGAACTTCATTAGAAATGATTAAAAAATCGAATTTATTTAAACTTGAATAGAGTATTATTTTAAATTTTATTAAAATGTGAAAGATATTAACTTTAAAAAATTAATAGAAATGAAATTCTAAAAAAAATGAAAAGAAAGAAAATTAAGAAAATAGAAGACGCTGAAAAGATCGCAGCTGGAGAAGTAGTAGAAAGACCAGCGAATGTCGTGAAGGAATTAATTGAAAATAGTATAGATGCTGGAGCGAAAGAAATTCGAATTATCGTTAAAAAAGCTGGAAAAAGCTTAGTCCATATTATAGACGACGGCATTGGTATTCCTCCTGATGAGATTGTAATAGCATTTGAGCGCCATACAAGTAGTAAAATTAACAAATTTGAAGATTTAGAGGTTTTATCTACTTTAGGATTTAGGGGGGAGGCTTTAGCTAGTATTGCAGCAGTTAGTCAAGTTGAAATAACTTCAAGGATTAAGGAAAAAGAACGAGGAGTTAAATTAATATTAGAAGATAGAAAAATTATTGATAAAAAAGAAATTTTTTGTCCCATTGGAACAGATATTAAGGTTAAAAATTTGTTTTACAATATTCCGGCTCGACAAAAGTTTCTAAAAAAAGACTTTACTGAACTAGGTCACATCACTGATATCATACAGCGGTATTCTTTAGCTTATCCTCATCTTCATTTCATTTATATGCATAATGATTTAAGTATTCTTAATTGTCCCGCTTTAAATGATTTGAAAACGACTGTTTTTCATATTTATGGGAAAAATGTGGCAAAATTTATGGAGCCTATCAATTTCAAGGAAGGAAATTTAAAACTCCATGGGTTACTTGGTCATAGTGAGATTTCAAAAAATAATAGAACGCACTCAAGTATAATCTTAAATAAGCGGTATGTCATAAGCGACCTTTTGTTTAGAGCTATACAAGAAGCATATAAAGGAACACTAATGACAGGAAAGTATCCATTTTTCATCTTGCATTTAGAAATAGATCCCTCTATAATTGATTTTAACGTACACCCTAAAAAGTTAAATATAAGGTTTGAAAACGAAGATTACATATATAACAAGGTTTACAATATCGTTCGTAAATTTGTTGAAGAAAAGTTTATTGAAAAAGAAGTTGCTTACGATTTTCAAGAAATTAGTAAATTTACATCACCTCAAGCAGAAGATGATAAAGAAGAACCGTACGATAAGTCTGAAATTTTAGTAGAAGAGTTTGAAAAAAGCTCAAAATACCAAATAGATAAATCTGTTCAATTAAGTTTGGCTGATCACGATGTTGATAAAGGATTGGGGGAAGCTACTTCAGCAGAAACATTTTTGAGAGAAAAATATGTCGTAGCAAAAAATTTTCCTAAACTTCGATTAATATCTCGTACTGGCCAATTAAGTAATAAAACTTACATTGTTTTAGAGGGAATTAATGAAAATGACGAGGGCGGTTTATATATCTTAGATCAACACGCAGCATCGGAGCGCGTAAATAAAGAGTTTTTTTACGATCTTTATAAAAAATCAGTAAAAAGTAAGCAAAAATTAATTTCGCCACTTAAAATTGAGGTAAGTCCGAGCGAGAAATTCTTTTTACAACACAATTTAAAGGAAATTAATCGACTTGGATTTGATTTCGAACATTTTGGAGGTAACACTTTCATTTTAAGATCAATCCCAATAATAATGGGAAAAACCCCGAGTATGCAGATTATTAAAGAAATAATTAGTGATATAACAGAAATAGGGAAAGATAAAAGCTTCTCAGAAAAATTGGAAGAAATTATTAATTATTTAGCTTGTCACAAAAGCATTAGAGGGGGCGACGACTTGTCTTTAAAAAAGGTTAGATCGTTAATTATAGATTTAGCAAATTGTAAGGACTCGTTTCGTTGCGCTCATGGAAGACCGACATTGAAATTTATCTCATTTAAAGAACTAGATAAACTTTTTAAAAGAATAGTTTAAATGGTTTTTTTACTCATTATGCAATTCTTCAAATAATTAAGATATAAATAGCAAGTTTTCAATTAGAGTATTAAGAAGAACAAAACAAATTCTATATCTCTCTTATGAAAAAAAAAGACAAAAAGCAGAAAGTAAAAAAAGGTAAACTAGAGCAAGAAGATAGTTATATTCCTATTAAGAATCCTCAAATAGAGACGCTTTCAAAAATAGTAGAATTAAGCGATTTAGCAGAAGGTAGTTTAATGAAAGGTGTTTACGATGACGCTATTTATTATTCAGAACAAGTTATTAGATTGGCAATAGAAAAAGATATGGATCATCATATTAAAAAACAAGAAGAATTTATGAAAATTATAGCTGAAAAAGTTCAAAAGGAGTTTTATGTTTCAGAAATTAACGAAGCAGCGAGTAAAATAGAAAGGATTTATGATGTTCTAATAAAAGCTGAAAATTTTAATCAAGCTCACGAAGTGTTAGAAGCTTTTAAAATTCATTATAAGGATAAAATAAATTTAGATTCAATTCAGATTATTCAAAACTTGACAAAGAAAGACTTAAAAGAACGGATTAAATTTAAGATTAGTCTACAAAATGACAACGGAAACTAAGCTTTTGAAAAAGCGATAGAATCAATCCCTTGGATTCCCTCAACTTGTTTAAAAAATTCTTCGACTTTATCTGTGCCCCCCCATTCTTCAGGGTACCTAACACGGACTCTTGCTTTCTTCAAACCAAATGCTACAGGTTTTATTTCATAACTTTCGATAACAGCGTTATCAGTAAGTACACTTCTTAATTTTGAAACGAGTTCTTCAAAATCAACATCTATGTCTTCTGGAATAACATCAATTAATGCTACAAACTCTCCCAATTTAAACAAACTCTTTAATATATTATCTAATATCGTCGTTCAATCAATTATGGACCCGAAAAACTGCACTTTAGGCAAGTATATTGGTTCCCCATAGCTCTACATCGTTCGCATCTCCAAATAGTTACATCCCCGCATTGGGGACAAGGAAAATGAACTGCACCTTCATAAGGCGCAATCGGTCGTCCACACGAGAAACACATTTTTTTTTTAAAACTTGACATCGTTAATCTTAGTAAACTATAATGGATAGTAAAATATCCTTTAACTTTAATTATTTTCGATTTTAGAAACTAATCATTACCTAAATTTCCAAGGAATTATTCATAATCTATATTTATATTAATTCACAACATAATAATTATAATCAAGTTTATTTTATACAAAATTTACTTTTTTGGAAAAACGCGATGCCAGAGAATAAAGTAATGAAATACTTCAGCCTTATAGAAGCTTGGGCTTGGTGTGATATATGCTCCGAAATGGTCAATATTAGGGTAAATAAGGAAGAAATTAAATCCGGATTAAAAATGGGTATATATACTAAAGAACATAAACACATAAATCCTTACCCCGATCTAGAAGATACAGATGATTATTCAGGTCAGGAACACACGATTTATCTTTATATAAATGACAATTACGACATAACGGGTGTGAAATCGTTTTTTGGAGATTCTCCGAGTATGAGTGAAGTTGGAGCTGGGATCATCGAAGTAGGTGGAGAAGTAAGGATCCCGATTGTAGTTAAAGAAGTTTCGCCAATGAGCGTTCAATTAGGAATGTTATCATTAGATGAGTTCAAATTGTTAAAAGTGTGTGATGGAATGAATTCAGTAGAAGAATGCGCTGAGATTTCGCAAAAACCCCTTGATAAAGTCGAAAAAATGCTAAGTAAACTACGGAAGAAAGGTTTAGTTAAAGTTATCAAGAGAACTTCTGCATAGTAAGACGATAAATATTTCTAATTAGATAATTTGAATTTAATTGATCTTATCCCTCAATCCATTATTTAAAAAAAGTTAGCCTAAAAATTCTTTAATATTTTGAACATACTGTTTAAATTGCTCTCTCCGAATGCTATGACCTGCGCCTTCGATTTTCACCCATTTTCCGGCTTTACTCACATCCATTACTTTCTGGGCTAACTTGTCTGAGGTTATCCCTTTATCCGCGGTGATGAGTAGAATTGGACAAGAGATTTTTTTAATTATTTCCTCCCATTTATATTCATTTTTAAACATTTTAAATATTAAATTAGGATCTTTCTCCCTAAATTGAATTTTTGACTCTGCCCAGGGTTTTAAATCTTCGTCAGACCATAATGGGGTTTGCTTATGCCCTTTCTTTAATAGTTCTTCATATGTACTATTTAAAAATCGAGGTAATATTAATTTCATCGCAAGTTTAAAGGAAGATTTTTTAATCGATGATATTTCACTCATACTAAAGCCGGGATCTTCAAGAACAATCTTTTTAATAAGATCGGGATATTTCGCTGCTACTAAAGCAGCCGTATCAGCCCCCATAGAATGACCAACTAATTGTATTTTATCTACATTAAGGTCTTTAATTAGTAGAGCAACATCATCTGCCATTGCTTCGTAAGTCCATGTTTCATCAGATATATGAGTCAATCCATGACCTCTAGCATCTGGTAAAATCACATCATAGTCACTAGCTAAAACACGACCAAGAGGTGTCCAACACAATCCATTATCCATAATGCCATGAAGAAGTAATACAGGAGGTTTGTCCCCTCCTGTTCGATGATAATGAATCTTATTTCCGTTATTAGTAACAAAATCGGATTTCCACTCTATACTTCTACTCAACCCGAAAATTTCATTTTAATATCATTAGTTTAAAAGACAAAGGATTGGATTTATTACTTATATAAAATAGAGAAATTAAAGCATACCAGCTTTTTCCATCATTTTACGCGTGATAAATTCGAATATATCTTCCACATTAACTCCTGTTTTAGAAGAACACTCATAAATACCTTGTAAATTATGGGTGTTCGATAACTCAATAGCTTCAGCTGTTTCAACAGATCGTTTATCCTCAAGATCCAACTTACCTCCAACCATAATTATAGGTATTTTTATTTGTTTGTCTCTCACATTTCTTTCAAATATTGAGAGCCAATCGTCTAAGTTCTTTATACTTGTATATCTTGAAATATCATACATAAAGATCCCCCCATCAGCGCCTTTCGCAAAACTAGGTAAAAGAACTCTGAAGCGTTCCTC
>Ga0209977_10000784_pt1 | contig 13056 bp, 9 predicted proteins | sample SumtaG_2_FD_183113 | JGI IMG/M metagenome (GOLD analysis project Ga0209977, IMG submission 183113) | Deep subsurface microbial communities from Indian Ocean to uncover new lineages of life (NeLLi) - Sumatra_00607 metaG (SPAdes) (version 2) | ecosystem: Environmental > Aquatic > Marine > Oceanic... | reverse complement strand
TATAGAAATTTCTTTTTTTCATTTTATTATTTTTCCTATTCATTGTCAAGGTTTTTCCACATAATGTCCATCATATAGAATCTAATAAAACAGTTGACTTTTTGTAATTTATCTTTTATATTTATAATAAGAAATTAAAATTTGATATCTCAATTGGAGGTAAAAATAAAAGTTTGCGGGATAATAATAATTATTTCTCTTCTCCTCACTTTTTCTTTGTATTCGGATTCATATTCATTATCATCATACGACTTTAAAGAACCAGAGAATACGCTCTTTGATTCACTGAATGTACGTTTTGTTGGCAACTGGCCGTTTGGATTTGCATGGGTAGTTGATACTGATTCATTAAATAACCTTCTTTTTTGTAGTTCTGGGGGAGGTGTTTATATTTTCGATGTTTCAATTCCAAATAATCCGGTTAAAATATCTGAAAAAATCCATACAAAAGGACATGTAAGAGGTTTATCGTATGATTATAGCAATCAAAATCTATATATTGCAAGTGGTTTTGCTGGCGTTGATATCTGGAACATATCAAATCCAGAAACGCCAATGAAATTATGTACATTTGAAACACCAACATTTGCTTGTGGCATTTTTGTTGCTGATTCATGTGCATATGTTGCGGATATCGATTCAGGGTTGAGGGTATTTGATATCTCAACACCATCAAATCCAATAGAAATCGGTTATTGTGATACCCCCGGGTGGGCTCAGGATGTTTTCATTTCAGGTACTTATGCTTATGTTGCAGATTTTTATAATGGATTGCGAGTTATTGACGTAACTGATCCTTCTAATCCAAATGAGGTAGGTTCGTTTGATTCAATTTATTGGGCAATAGGTGTTGTAGTTTCATCAAATTATGCATATGTTATTAGTAACTCGACAGGTCTTCATGTGGTTGATGTATCAACTCCTTCAAATCCTCAGGAGGTTGGTTCATACTACATTATGGACTCTTGGGATATTTATATTAAAAATCAATATGCATATATGACAAGTACATTTTTATTATCAGTTTTTGATATATCTACACCTTCAAATCCATATGTGGTAGGTTCTTTATGGATAGAAGGTGACAATCGTGGAATTACAATTCAATCATCATATGCATATATAGCTGATTTTTTCACAAGTCTTCGGGTAATAAATATATCAAATCCATTTTTCCCTTATGAAGAGAATAATTTCGTCTTGCCAGCTTTAGCTGAGAAACTGGTTGTTTCTGGTTCTTATGCTTATATAGCAGATAGTTATACAGGACTCCACATAATTGATATTAGTTCACCTTTATTACCATATGAGGTTGGACATTTTGTGTTGTATTCCAGTAGTGTTGACGTTCTAGATTCCTATGCCTATATTACAGCAGGGGATTCTGGTTTAATAGTAATAGATATTTCAAATCCTTCGAATCCACAATCGATAGGTAATTGCTATATGCCTGACATTCCTCATAATGTTTGCGTTAAAGACACTTTTGCTTATGTAGTAAGTGCAAATTTCGGTTCTGGTCTTAGTATTGTTAATATATCAAATCCTTCAAATCCCTTTGAAGTTGGTTATTGTGTAACACCAGGATATGCAAGAGATGTTTTTGTATTAGATTCGTTAGCGTATGTTGCTGATACTTATACAGGACTTCGAATAATTAATATTTCAACTCCTTCAAACCCTTTTGAGGTTGGATTCTTTGATACCAAAGGACCAGCAAGATCAGTCTTTGTATCCGGTACTACCGCTTATGTTGCTAACTCGGATTCCGGGTTTTGTGTGATAGATGTATCAACACCCTCAAACCCCCAATTATTAGGATATTATGAACCAGCTGATGGTGAACATTATGAAAGTATCTATGTTTTAGACTGTTATGTTTATGCTGCAGTATGGAATATCTTTGGGTTTAGCGGTTTACGAATATTCGATATCTCTTCGCCATCGAGTATACAAGAAGTTGGGTACTATACAGCACCCGATTTAGCAAGAGATGTTTATGTTGTGGGTTCATATGCTTTCGTAGCAGATGGAAATTGTGGTTTACAAATATATGAGAATTTACTATCTGGAATAGATGAAGAGAAGAAAAATAATCTAACGTTGCATGCTCTAAAACTCATACAAAATCCAGTAAAGTGTAATCGTATATTGATACAGCTGCATCTTAACAAAAAAGAAAAAGTCGAATTAATGCTTTATAATTCAATCGGTCAGAAAGTAAAATCATATTCATTTAATTATCTTACACAAGGAAAGCATAGACTAAAGTTAGATATAAAAGAATTATCAAGCGGTGTTTATTTCTTAAAGTTAGAAAATTCAGATTGTAGCCAAACTGTAAAAGTTACAGTGATTAAATAGTTCCAAATAAGTAAATGCAAATTATCAAAGCCTTACCCCGGATTTTCCCAGGATTTTACGGATTTTTGTGGTTTACATCTGGGTGTTTTTAACCTCTTCTTCTGTCAGCTAAGAGGAGGATATTTTTTAAATCTTCTTTACTACTTGCCTCAAGCCATTTCTTATCAAATTCAGGACTTTGAGTAATCTCCGCAATAGCAGCTAAAATCTTTAGGTGTAGAATTCGTTCACCTGATGAACCTAAAAGAACAAAAATAATATGTACTACTTCATCCTGAGGGAAAATAACTCCTGCTTTTGCTCTCACTAAAAGAGTCTTAACGATCTTTTTGCCTTTAACACAAATATGGGGAATAGCCATACCTTTCCTTATTACGGTACTAGATTCTTTTTCTCTTTCTATAAATTTTTTAAATAATTCCTGTGGCTTTGAATTCAACTCCTTGGCTAAAAAATTCGAGATATCTCTAAAGAAGTCCTCCATTTCTAAAACCTCTTCGATATCAAAAACCATAGATTCCTCAATAAGTTTATGAAATCTATCTTTTGTAAGTTCATCTCTCTGAATAACGATATCCCTTAGTTCAGTAAGAAGATTATCTGAGGTTAACTCTTTATCCCTGGATACAAGTCTTTCTAAGACATAGATCAATGCAGAATCCTGCCTGGTTCTTTTTTGTGCATAGAACTTGTACCAGACAAATCCTAATAAAAGAAATATCATGGTTAGAAAAACAATAAACGTTCCCATCTCAATTAAAAGAAAAAGGCCTCCTAATATCCCAAAGACTTGCAAATAGGGATAAAAAGGAGAATGGAATTTGGGTCTGTAACTAAGGATTTTGCTCTCCCTGAACAAAATTAAGGTCAAATTCGCAAAAATATAGAGCAAGATCAAGATACTTGAGGCAACCTTTACCAATAATTCCAGCCTTAAGAACAAAATAACTACAACCATAAAAAAGCCGGTACAGAGAATAGAAACATAAGGAGTCTTAAACTTAGAACTTAATTTTTGAAAATTTACAGGTAAAAGTTTATCTCTACTCATTCCCAATGGGTATCTTGAAGCAGTCATGATCCCTGAATTGGCTGTAGAGATAAAAGCTAAAAATGCACCAATGCTTATTATTACTATCAAAATATTTCCACCGAAAATTCCTGCTCCGTCTGAGATTGGGGTAAGGCTCCCTCTTAGGTGTTCAGGATTTAAGACACCTGTAGTTACAAAAATAACCAGAGCATAAAAAATAGAGGTGACAATGAGCGAAAGAAACATGCCTAATGGAAGATTTTTCCCTGGATTTTTTGTTTCTTCGGCTAAGGCAGCAACCTTAGTCAATCCTCCGTAAGAAATAAAAACAAAACTTGCGGTTGCAAATACAGAGCCTAATCCTTTAGAAAAGAATGGAGTGAAATTTTGAGGATTTACTGTTCTTGAACCTCAAAGAATATATATTAGAAGTATTCCCAAAAGCCCTAAGACCAAAAACACCTGAAATCTTCCTGCTTCCTTTGCGCCTATTAGATTCAAAGCAATAAAAAATATACAGCAAAACAGAGCAATGATAGATATCGGAATTGGAGTTATTATACTTAAATAAGCCCCCATACCTATAAGGGCAAATGCTCCCTTTAAACTTAAAGAAAACCAGGTTGAAAATCCAGCTACTGTTCCTATAAGGGGTCCAAATCCTCTCATAATATAGAAATAGTCTCCACCAGCTTTAGGCATCGCAGTAGTTAATTCTGCCATACTTAAAAGAGTAGGGATACAGAACACCCCTGCTATAACGTAAGAGATGATAACTGCTGGACCCGCTTTAGCAAAAGCTAATCCAGGAAGAATAAATAGCCCCGAACTAATCATTGCCCCCGTTGCTACACAAAAAACATCCAAAGAAGTGAGTTTTTTCTTTAGCTCTCTCTTCATCTAAATATGTTCCTTAGCTTCACTGACAGTGTGATAATGAATCTGTATGGGTAGAGGCAGGAACTTAACTTTCCCCCCGTTATGTCTGCCATTTCTTTCATCGAGGCGCTTTCTTGTTGGCTCTATGAATACTATCTTAAAATAGGATACACAAAGCACATGCCATTTTATGTTTGACATAACATATTTAAACCCTACTGTCAAGGTATTATTTCGAGGCTTACCAATGTTTTAAGAAAATTTATTTGGAAATTTCTCAAACCCAAATTATGACCCCGAAGTTTTTACTTGAATTTAGTCTTTATTTTTTGTATAATAAAATTACAGAAAATAGAGTGTTGCCGGGGTGATGGAATTGGTAGACATAGCGGACTTAAAATCCGCTGCTCTTTTAGAGCGTGCCGGTTCGAGTCCGGCCCTCGGCACTTAAAAAGGCAGTTATTGAGTTATTAAGTAATTGAGTTATTGAGAAATAACGATAATGAGTAGTTGTATATTAATTGTTGTTTATAGTATATTTGTAGTTATTTTTTTTCATTTAATATTATTTTTTGGAGTGTAACACGTTCTTTGTTGCTTTTTTGTTGGGGACAAGCCCCAACGCTACTTTTTCGCACTTGCAATGACAGGGAGAGGAAATAAACAGGAGATTGCTTCGTAAGTGAAATGAAAAAAAACTCGCAATGACGATGACTGGGTGAGCAATGATGTGGTTAATAAAATGAATAATGAGAGTAAGAAAAGATGGTTGTTTCTTAGCTGGTCTTACTCAAGGCGGAGTGAAGATATTGCGAAGATAGGAGGTTTTGATTATTTCTATTTTCCCCTTAGTCAGAAAATACGGCTTTTTCAGTTCCCACTTCTTTTTGTAAAAACAATCTTTCATCTTTTTAAAAAAAGACCTGAAGTTATTTTTATCCAGCATCCTCCTATACATGCAATCCTTCCGGTTTTACTCTACTCCATGCTTACTGGAGCACACTATATCATTGATTCACATATAACTCCAGGTACAACACTTATTGAGAAACCGCATCATAACATATATCTTTTCCTCCACAGGTTTTATTCCTACCTTGCGACTGTTACACTTTTTCATAGTAAAGCCATCCTTGAACGAGGGAAAAAATGGAGATGCAATTACATGGTTCTTGAAAATCCTGTTCGAATATTAGATATAGAATCACATTTTCCTATTCAAAGAAGACCGGCTATTGGAATGGTCTCAAGCCTTTCTCCTGATGAACATATAATGGAAGTTATTGAAACTGCAGAGGATTTAAAGAATGTTGTTTTTTATATAACTGGTAAAAAGAAGAAGATTCCTCGTAAAATTTTAACATCTACTCCGGAAAATATCCACTTTACTGGTTACATTAAAGGAAATAATTACTACGAATTCTTAAAGGCTATTGATCTTGCAATTGTCTTAACAGACAGGAAAGAATCTGCTCTTTTAGGTGCATACGAAGCTCTTTCTGCTGAAAAACCCCTCGTCCTCTCAGACACTCAAACAATGAGGTATTATTTTCCACGTGGCGCAATATTTGTAAGAAATAGTAAAGAGGCAATAAAAGCAGGAATCGAAATAGCTGTAAGGGAAATAGGAAGACTCACGAAGGAAATACAACAACTAAAGGTAGAGAAATTAAAAAAACAGGATGAAAATTTCTCGAAGATAGAAGAACTTTTAGGTTCAAGAAATTAGCTGGAGCACTCGCCCGTTAAATATCAATCCAAAAAAATGTCAAAATCTCCTCATATTGGTTCAATTTTACGGGGCTCGCAATGTAGTAGAGATTTCCAAGTCTCGAATCGCGGTTAGGAAACCGCTCCTACATAATTCAAATTATTCAAAAATCTTGACATTATCTTTTTTGTGTGATACTTTCACTATAATGAAAAGAATTCTTGTAGTATTTGGTATCCTTCTCTTCTATCTTATTCTTGCAAAAGCAGAGGTTGAAGAAGAGAAAAAAGAAGAGAAAAAAGAAGAGGTAGAAGAGACCACCTATTCTGCTAAAAAAATTGAATACATAATTGAAGAGGATCTTATTATCCTTTCCGATAGCGCCATGAGTAAACATAAAAATATTATTGTTATGGCTGATTCAATCGAATACAATGTAAAGACTAAGGTAATCAAGGCGTACGGACATCCTTTTCTAATTGATGATAAGGATACTATTACAGGAATGGTAATGATTTTTAATATAGAGACACGGAAAGGAATGGTAACTGTAGGTGCTACTAAGATAGAGAAAGGTTTCTTTACGGGTGATACAATTTTAATGGTGGGAGAAAAAACTCTGAACGTTAAAGATGGAAGTTTTACGACATGCTCAAGTAATCCAGCACATTACTCGTTCTACTCAAAAAAGATGAAGGTTTATGGTAATGATATGGTTGTTTGTGAACCTGTAGTTCTCAAGGTTCAAGGTATTCCTCTTTTTATAATACCATTCTGGTTTTTCCCGATTAAAAAAGGAAGGCATTCAGGTTTCCTCTTCCCGAAGATTGGAAAAGGTTCGAGTGAAGGAAGATTTGTAAGGAATTTATCATACTTCTGGGCTACCAACGATTATTCTGACATCACCTTTACTATTGATATATTTGAAAAAAAGGGAATAAGAACATTTTTAGATGGGAGATATATTGTAACACCGTTTCTCTCAGGAACAATTTCTGGTTCATACATTAATGATATTTCAATAAAATCTAAAAGATGGAAGTTCTATTTAAACCACAAGCAGACACTTGCGAGAAGATTGAATCTTACAGCACATGCCGATTTCTTAAGTGATGCTAATTATAATGTAGACTACAGTGAAGAAGAGATAGTACAGTTGAATAAGGAGATTGAATCGTATGTTTCACTTTCAAAAAGCTGGTCTGGTGCAAATTTAAATTTTCTCATTAATGAGAAGAGAGACCTTGCTAAAAACACAATAGATAGAAGATTGCCTCGTATCGCATTTTCATTAAGTTCGAGAAGAATTATACCTGTTAAGAAGGGTGCATCCACTAAGTGGTATAACCAGGCATATATTTCCTACTCATCAAGATTTATCAACAAAATACATAAAGATGAGGATACTACAGTAACAAATTACGGGTTAGCAAACAATATAAAGATGCAAGCACCCCAAAAAATTTTTTCATACTTTAGTATTTCTCCTTCCATTACAATATGGGAAAACATTTACGATAAGGACATTTATGGCAACCGCCATCCAGTAAGGTCATACTATTCAACTTCACTTTCCCTTAATACTGTTATCTATGGTATCTCTAAGGGGGGATTTAATAGATTTGAAAAATTTAGACATATAATAAAACCTGCTATCTCTTATAATTATTCCCCGGAGGAGGAGCATCCCGAGAAATACTACTATCTCGAAGGAATGGGTGTGGGTACTGCGCGAAAAAATATTTCATTTTCTCTTTCAAATTCTATACAGACTAAAATGAAGAATAGTAGGAAAAAGAAAAAAATAGACCTTATCAATATGAGAACAACTCTGTCATATAACTTCAAGAAAGAGGAGGAACCGCTTTCAAACATAAGGAACACCTTTGAAATAGAACCTATTAAACAATTTTCTACTCGAGTCGAGATGGAGCACAACCCTTACACAAGAAAACTTATAAAATTCACAGTGAGAACTATGCTTCGTCTTCAGGGAAGTCTTACAAAAGAGGAAGAGAACTTGTATGAAACAGAGGAAAAGAAAAGAAAAATGTGGAGAATTAATGTAACACATAATTTTGTAAAAGGAATAGGTGAACTTATTGATTCTCAACAACTCTTTGGTGGAATTGATACGTGGGTTACAAAGAACTGGAAAATTGGATATAATACGAGATACGATTTTACTGAAAAAAGGCTCATTAACCAGAGTCTATCAATTTATCGAAACCTTCATTGCTGGGAAGCTCAATTTTCATGGAACTCTTACGGTGGTAGATGGAAATATGACTTCAAAATAAAAATTAAGAAAATCCCTGAAATTAAAGTAACCAAGGGGGTTTTCGGGATTTTTATTCCGTAAAAATTTCATCTCTTAACATATTGCAAATTAACAGGATAGCTGGAAACCCCTGAATTTATTGAATTTTTTACTTGACAAAATTAGAAAAACCTGCTAAAATCAATAATATAGAGACTTTTAAGATGAAAGGAGGTGAAATAGATGAACAAACAGGACTTTATAGATAAGATTTCGAGAAAGGCAGGAATTACGAAAAGAGAGGCGAAAGAATCAATTGACGTACTCTTTGAGGAAATCACAAAAGCATTGAAGAAAGGTCAAAAGGTGACGTTTGTTGGATTCGGAACTTTTTCTACGAGAAGGAGAAAAGCAAGAAAAGGAAGAAATCCAAAGACAGGTGCAACTATTAAGATTGCAGCGAAGAGGGTTCCAAAATTCTCAGCAGGAAAAGCCTTGAAAGAATCTGTCAAGTAGATTGTAATTTCTGAACTGAAGGGGTAAGTCCAACGGACTTACCCCTTTCTGCTTTATTGCAAATCTCTTTTTTTGGTTTTCCTATTTTGTTGTTGAAATTTTGAAGATTTTGCCTGATTTATTTACAAGAACCCTGACAGTTCTTTGCATCTCAAAACCGTCTTCGGTCTTTATTACCTTCTTAAAACTGAGTTTGAAAATCTCCTCTTTATAATATGTTTTTGGAAAGGAGACACCAAGTTTTTTGAAAACCTTTGGTTCTGGCTCAATCACAATTCTCTCCTCAAGAGGTTCAACACCTTTCATATCAGGAAATTTTGCCTCTACCTCCTTCTTAATTTTTTTTATGATTTTTGTATCTAATAGAGCCATAATTTCTCCTTGTATAGTTGATAACTGTTAGTAAGATTCTTATTATAGATGAAAGGATAAAGTATGTCAAGAAATTTATGGTTGCCCCTTTAATAAGATATTTAGGAATATGTATGTTATCTTTGGGAGAGTAGAACGTTTTAAATTAGAACCTGATGCCAAAAGAGATGGATAATCCCTCTATCGTAATATGGTCCTTAACTACAGGGTAGTAGAAATTTCCCTTTATTAGCTCAATCTTATTCTCAAGTGAGAGAGAGGGTTTCAGGATATACCTCAACCCTAAAGCTGCTGAAAAGCAGTATCCGTTTCCCTGATAATTTTTCCAGGATGTAATTTTCCAACCTGGTGCATAATAGACATACTTTGACTGTTCATGGAAATAGATCCAGTTTAGACCAATTCCTGTAAAGGGTGAAAGTTTTTTCTGTTTTAAGGTGTAATTCAATTCAAAACCAATGAGTGTTATATATTTTGAGGATGTAGAACTTCTAAGTTCTGTCCCTGGCAACAGTTCTTTGAATAAACTTTCTCCTTTGCTTCTTAAGGTTGTAAATCCTAAAGATGCTCCGAGTCTCTCCCCTGTAACAAAAATTATGTCCACACCAGCTCCAATAGACTGTGGAAAATCCTTGAGTAAAGCATAAGAGATGGAGATTTCTGTACCAATTCTCTCTTTTTCGATAGATGGAGCGAAAAAAATAAACGAAACTGAAAGAAAAATTGATGCTATCATAGTTTTCTGCTACTTCTGGGGAAAAGGAAAACTACTTGGGGAAAAACCAATATTTCCTTTCGAAAATTGTTTCATCATCCTTTTCATTGCTTCGAAATCTTTTAGCAGTCTATTTACTTCGCTGACAGTTGTTCCACTACCAGCTGCTATCCTTTCCCTTCTACTTCCGTCTATAATCTTCGGATTGTTCCTTTCAAACACAGTCATAGAATTGATAATTGACTCTATTCTTTTTATGGCATCGCCGTTAACATCGACCTTACTTAAGGATTTCATTCCTGGAATCATTCCAACAACTTTTTCAAGTGGGCCAAGTTTCTGCAGCATCTTTATCTGTTTTCTAAAATCCTCAAGTGTAAAACGGTCTTCCTTAAACTTTTTTGCAACCTCCTCTGCTTCCTCTTTTTCTATTACCTCCGTTGCCCTTTCCACAAGTGTCGAGAGATCACCCATTCCAAGTATTCTTGACGCCATCCTATCTGCATGAAAAAATTCAAGGTCATCTGATTTCTCGCCTGTTCCGATTAATTTTATTGGTCTCTTTGTAACATATCTTAAGGAGAGTGCTGCACCGCCCCGTGCGTCGCCATCCATCTTTGTTAAGACAATTCCGTCGAAATCTACCTTTTTCTGAAATTCCAATCCTATGTTTACCGCATCCTGTCCTGTCATTGAATCAAGCACAAGCAAAATCTCTTTAGGTGATAAGAGTTTTTTTAGATGCACAAGTTCCTCTATCATCGCATCATCAATGTGTAGCCTACCCGCAGTATCAAGAATAACAGGGCTTAAACCTTCCTTTTTTGCATACTCAACCGAAGCAAGGCCAATCTTCTCGATTGTCTCCTCTTTTATTTCATAGAATGGGAATTCGCCCTTCTCTGCCATAATTTTTAATTGCTCTGCTGCAGCGGGTCTTTTTAGGTCGCAGGGGACAAGAAGCGATTCTCTCCCTCTTTTTCTTAAAAAATGGGCGACCTTAACAGCTGTAGTAGTTTTTCCTGAACCCTGTAACCCAATGAGCATAACAACCCCAGGCCTGCCATCTGTTTTAATTTCTATCTTTTCTTTTGAGGAAAGGAAATCTCTTAATTCTTCAAATACCACTCTTAACAGGGTTTCTCCAGGAGTGAAACTTCTTAAAACCCTTTCCCCTGTTGTACTCTTCTCAAGTCTTGCAATAAATTCTTTTACAACCTTATAGTTTACATCTGCTTCAAGAAGAGCAAGCCTTATATCCTTCAGGCCGTTCTCTATATCCTTTTTTGAGAGTTTACCTTTTCTTCTGAGAGATTTAAAGATTTCACTTAGCCTTGCGGTAATATTTTCAAACATATTTTATGTGTTTTAGGTTCGAAAAAACTATTTTTCGTTTAGATCGTTTAGTTCGTTAATAATGAATTTAAAAAAGGTTACATTCTTTTTCCCCTTTTGTCAAGAAAAAAACAGAATTAACAGGGATTGGAAGAGAATACAAGAGATATAAAAATAATAGAAATTTCTTGCAATTTCTTAAAATCCCTGTTAGTAATAAAATTTAATCTTCTGTGTTCTCTGTTGTTTAGATTCGCAGGCTGAAGCCTGCGGTTACAGATTAAAAAACTTGACAAAAATAGTATATTTTATTATATTATATTATATTTGAAGTTAGTGACAGGAATGAATTAAGACGACCTGCTGTAAATTTTAATTGGTTTGTCGCAAACAAATTAGTATTGAAAATGAAGAGAGTATATCTTGATAACGCTGCAACTACTCTTTGTGATAAAAGGGTAGTTGATGCAATGATACCTTTCTTTACTGAAAAATATGCTGTTGCTTCTTCGCAGTTCAGCCATTCTCCGGGTATAGAAACAAAAGAGGCGTTGGATAAGGCAAGGGAGACAATTGCCAATAAAATCGGTGCAAAATTAGAAGAGGTAATTTTTACATCCGGTGCGACAGAATCAAATAACATGGCGATTAAAGGGGTTGCACAGGCAAATAGAACAAAGGGAAATCATATAATAACGAGCTCTGTTGAACACCGTTCCGTTAGGGAAGCCATAGAATCTCTTGAAAAAGAGGGGTTCAGGGTTACAAAACTTCCTGTTTCGAAAGAAGGATTTATATCAGTTGATGACCTAAAGAAATCTATAAGAAAAGAGACCATTCTTGTCTCCATCCAGCATGCGAACCAGGAGACGGGAACAGTCCAGGACATCGCATCCATTGGAAGTGTATGTAATGAGAAATCTGTTATTTTCCACACAGATGCAGCATTAAGTTTTGGAAGGTTACCGATTGATGTAAAAAAAGAGCATATTGATTTGTTATCAATCACAGCACACCTGATACATGGTCCAAAAGGAGTAGGTGTACTTTATATCAGGGATGGAATAGAAATTGTAAAATGTATGTACGGTGGTTTCAATGAATTCAACAAGAGGGCTGGGACGGAAAACATCCCAGGAATTATTGGTTTTGCTAAAGCAGTTGAGTTGATTGGTCCAGAGGAAATCAAGTATATAAAGAAGTTAAAGAAGAGATTATATGACGGGATTACAAAGAGACTTGATGCAGTTCAATTAAATGGGGCTCAAAAAGAGAGCCTTCCTACCATACTAAATCTCACATTCAGGTTTGTGGAAGGTGAATCAGTGATTCTTCATCTTGATATGAAGGGAATTGCAGTAATAACAGGTTCTGCCTGCTTCAGTCGTTCACTTGAACCGAGCTATGTTCTCAAGGCAATGGGGCTCTCACATGAGGAAGCACATGGCTCAATACGTTTCAGTTTCTCTCGATTTAATACAGAAGAGGAGATTGACTACACCATTGATGCAGTTTATGATGTTGTAAAAAAACTCAGGGAAATAAGTCCCATAACACCGAATAAATAAGGAGGAAATGTGCCATTACCATACAGTGAAAAAGTTCTTGAGTATTTCAAACACCCTAAAAATGTGGGAAAGATAGAAAACCCCGATGCTAAAGCAAAAGAAGGTTCTCCTGCCTGTGGAGATATGGTAACACTCTATTTAAAGGTAGATGAGAAGACGAAAAGAATAACAGATATTAAATTTGAATCATTTGGTTGTGCATCTAATATTGCTACTGGTTCAATAATCACAGAATTGGCAAAAGGGAAAACACTCGAGGAAGCTAAAAAGATTACGTGGAAGGATGCAGCTGAAGAACTTGGA
>Ga0209977_10000783_pt1 | contig 13057 bp, 15 predicted proteins | sample SumtaG_2_FD_183113 | JGI IMG/M metagenome (GOLD analysis project Ga0209977, IMG submission 183113) | Deep subsurface microbial communities from Indian Ocean to uncover new lineages of life (NeLLi) - Sumatra_00607 metaG (SPAdes) (version 2) | ecosystem: Environmental > Aquatic > Marine > Oceanic... | reverse complement strand
TTGATGCCCCATTCTTAAAGTACCTTTAAATGTCATTACTTTTGTTTCCTCCATTTTTTGAATTTCAGATTTTTTTATCCCTCCTGCCTTCCAAAATTCTTGACAATAAGAAAATATTTGGTTAATTGAATTTATTTTAGAGATATCTGGAAAAGAATCGGATAAGAATTTTATAGAAGAATCTATATCTTCTGGGACTGTCCAACCTTCATTTTCTCGAATTAGTTTACTTAGGATAAAATGGCATAATGCTTCTTTATCTTTTCCTAATTCAATACATAAATTTCCAATTCTAAGATAATTATTTACCATTGTTTTCTTTGACTTATTTAAACTCGCAGCTTGATAGAACATTTTCAGCGCATTATCTTTATTATTCATCTTTAATAACAGATCTGCATAATCTTTATAAATCCACCAATCTTTCTTAGATTTCATTAATTTTTCATATATTTTTGCTGAATCTTCATATTTCTCTAATTTTTTTAAAGATTTAGCTTTTATATTAAGGAAAAATTCCTTAATTTGAGGAAATTCATTAATAGACTCATCAATATTGGAATTAATTTGTTCATATTGCCCAATTTTTAGTAAAGTTTTGAAATAATTATACTTCCATTGTGACTTATCACTCCATTTAGTACTTTTTATAAAATCTTCACTTAGATCCTCAGGATTCACTTTTTTTAGCCAGTGAATTGATTTTTGCCAGCTTTCTTGATTATCAGATAGCTTTGATAACTTGAAAGCAATTTGCTTTATTATAATTGAATTAGAAGTTATTCCATCAATTTTCTCAGCGATATTTAATGCCTCATTAAAACTATTTACATCTTTGAAAGGACCACTTACGAGAGTCCATGCAACCTCCATTTTTACCCAATCTATTTTTGGAAATAAATATATTAAACTTTCAGAAAAAGGAACAGCATGTTCATAATCTTCTAATTTTCTTAAACAATGAAGCAAACCTGCACCTGTATACGCATCTTGTAAAACGTCCCAACTCTGTTGATAATTTTCCAATGCTTCTTCATATTTTTTTTCCTTTCTTAGTTCATTTGCTCTAATAGCTATCTCTTTTGGATCCATCAGTTAAAATCAATAGTCTTTTGGATACTTATTAATAATAATTAAAGATAATTGGAAATATATATTTTTCAATAAATGTAATCAATCTCCATAGACTATCAAGAAATTAAAAAAAAAACAAAAATTTTGGAGTTTATACAAAATTATAATAAAAATGAAGCAAATTAAAGAAAATAGATTAATGCAATTTTATTGAAGAAATATAAATGGTGGGTAATTTGTCTCAAAAATCTATAAAATTAAATAATGTACAACTTAGAAATTTTATTAACGAATTAAAAAAAATCAATATTACACCCGAAAAATTTCCTGGAAATACTGATTCTGAAATAATTCGATTTAAAAAAGATGGAAAATTTTTTGTAGTGTATAAAAATGGAACTATTCTTATAAAACCTGATCCTACTATTGATAATTTAATTGAAAAAGTAATTTCTAGTAACATAAGTAAACTTTACAAAAATTTTGATTTGATCATTGGATCTGATGAAGTTGGTAAAGGAGAATGGTATGGACCTTTAATAACTGTGGCAACATGCATAAAAAAGGAGGATATCCTAAAATTTCAAAAAATAGGGATAAAAGATAGCAAAAATTTAAGGAAGAATCAAATAATTTCTCTTTTTAATGAATCAAATAATATAAAATTTCAAAGATATTCTGTTACAATTAATCCTCAAAGATTGAATGAATTATGGAGAGATTTCACTAAAAATAATCAGAACTATAATGATCTTATAGCTTGGGAACATCAACGTGCAATTTTAGATTTATTAAAAAAAATAGACACTTCTAAAAAGATTTTAATAATTATCGATAAATTTGATATAAATAAAGTAGACAAAAGACTAAAAAATTTACAAAAAAATGAAAATATTAAAATCATCCAAATTTCCAAAGGAGAACGTCATATCCCCGTAGCTTTATCAAGTATTATTGCTAAAAAAATGTGGTATGACAAAATTGAAGAAATTAATATCAAGTTTAATATTTCCTTACCAAAATCTTCTATCGATGAAATTGAACCTCAAACAGTTCATGAAATTGGTAAATTATTTTTTAAAAATGTCAGGAAAGTGGTAAATGCATTTTTATTAAAAAATATCTTAGAAGATCTATTATTAACTAAAGTAGAAAGAATTGAGTTATTTAATGAAAAAACTAAAAATACAGTTTTAGATATCTTCAAAAATAATGAAAAAATATATGATTATTTGATTTCAGCTTATACTTTTGACTCTAAGACTAGCCAAAATCAAAATGAAACATTAAATTCAAAAGAGTTTATCAAAGTTATAACATATGAAGAAAATTCTAAAGATGAAATAAAATCTCTAAAAGAGAGAGATCCTGATTTTCTTATAAAAAGATTCATTGTTCATCAATTGAATCAAAAAATTGATGAACTAGATAATATTGATTTTAAGTCTTGTCTTAAACCAGCAGAAAGAATAGCAAGAGCAATTTCTGCTTTTTGTAATCGATACATTATAACCAGAACTGATTCATTTATAGTATTTGGAGTTAAAGATATTAAGGTTATGCCAGAAAATTTTTTAGTTGAAGAAAGGATAATAAATTTGAGTAGTATGTTTCTTGAATCTAAAGTTAAAACACCAGAGGAATTTCAACAAAAAATTAATAAAATTGTTCAAACACATTTAAATCCTAATCCTGATACATGTTACTCTGTTAAAAGTTTGAATTTAAAGAATTATGGTCCTTTTGAACAAGATTGCGAGATTATTGCCATTCATATTAAAGATTTCAATTTAGATCGTCCGATTCATTTTGAAGGTAAGGTATATATCCGCAAAAATGGTGAGGATAAAAGCGCAACACACGAAGAAGTTGAACAATTAATGAAAAAAATCTATGAATTAAAATAAAGATGAATCAAGAAATTTTATAAAAATCTTCCCTTCTTTCGACTTAAGCTATCCAAAAGATATCTACATTGGGGATAGCTTGTACATCCTAAAAATGTACCATATTGTCCTTTTCTTACAGTTAAAGGGCTCCCACAGCTTGGACAAATGACGGGAGTGTCATCGCTAAGATTGAAAGTGAATTTACATCTTGGATAACCTGTACAACCTAAAAATCCCCCATATGGGCCTTTACGAATAGCCAGGGGTTTTCCACATTGGTCACAATATCTTGGAAGCGCACTAACTATAAGAAAGTTTTTATCTTCATATCTTTCAAATATATCTTCTATATCCTGAGTATAATTACATTTAGGATACCGGCTACATCCTAGGAAATTCCCTTTCCTTCCAGATCTTTTAACTAAGAAGCTATCACAGTTAGGGCAGGAAATAGGAGTATCGGGTAGGATTCCTTTTATAAAAGACTTCATATAATCAGATAAGCCTTCATCCCATCTCTTTGTACTATCTAAACGCAATCTCATAAGGTATGGATTAATTTCATTTAAAAACATAGAGTTACTTTGCTCTCTGCTGTAGATATAGAGAAATTTCTTGCTTCGAGTCAGAGCAACATAAAAAAGTCGTCGTTCTTCATCTATAAATCCATCAGATTCAAATCTTTTTGCTAATTCCATTACAGATGAATCTTGTATTTCACATGGAAATCCGTATAAGCCAGAGGTCATATCAGTTAAAATTACATGCTGGCTTTCAGAGCCTTTTGATTTATGAGCACTATAAAATCTAACACCCCCATGTTTTGATTCTGTTGGTACTCCTCTGGCTCCACAATAGATTTCTAATCCTTTTAAATATAGATTAAATCTCGACAAAACCATAATTTCAGAAGGTTCCACTCCTCCATCTAATAGGACCTTGATGAGATTATATATATTTTCATACTGAATTTTATTATCATAATTGAATTTTGAAGTAAAATCAATAAATACCGGCTGCATTCCAAGATCATGAGTCGAGCGGGTTTCTTTTGCAATCTGTTTTTTATTATTTGCTATTAACTCATTAGACATACCCACAATTGTTTGACTACTTCGATAATTACTATTTAGATATGTGATTTCAGGATTTGGAAAATAATCCTTGAAATTGACAAAAAACCCCACATCACTACCTGTAAATTGATATATACTCTGCCAATCATCACCTACGCAGAATAATTTTGTATTTGAATTTTCATTGACAAAACTTCTGATTAATTCCAATCTTTGATAAGATATATCTTGAAATTCATCTACTAGAACATGGTCATATTTATTAAAATATTTTTCAGGAACCTTTTTTGCTAAACCAACAGCTAGGTTAATCATGTCATTGAAATCAATTCGATTTTCCTTTTCTAAGTAATCTTGATACCTCTTGTAAACTTCAAGCGCTAATTCTCCAAACAACTTCTGCTTTTTTGAATATTTCTTCGAATTAATTCGTTCATGTATATCCTGTACAGTAAAAAAATTACATTTTGATATTTTTATAAAATTGCCAACAAGATTAATAACTTCATTTCGTTTATCCTTAAAGGCAAAGGTTTTTTCAACTAATTCATTATAGGTTAAGGGAATAAATTCTATATTTGAAATTGTCTTTCTTAATTTTTCCTTTAATTTTGGAATTAATTCATCAGATGAACGTTCATAATCCCATGTTTCTATAAGATTTTTATTGTGATTCTCAAATTGCTCTAATTTCCATTCTCTTAGTTCTAAATATTCTTCTGTAGTTTTCGTAAACCATTCTGGAACTTGATTACTCTTATTCAATCCCCAATGTTCAATATATATGTCATAGTCAGGAAGATAAAAATCAGGATGGTATTCCTTATCCTCTTCGCTCTTATCAACCCATTCTACTAGTGGTTCATATTCAAATTGGATACCATGTAAGAAAAGAAAGTTTCCAATGTCCCTTTCAGATATTGATTTTACAGAAATATCATTCAGAGTTGAATAATTTTTATTTCTCATATATTTATAATATTCTTCTTTATCTTCAAATGATTCTTGTTCAATTTCTTGCTCTGAATGATATGCTAAATATTCAATGAGTATCTTTTGATATTTATCTTCCTTAAGGACATCCATAAATAGTTCTTTGATGAGTTCATATACTTTTTTTTCATTTTCATCAAAAATCAGTTTTGGTTTATGACCTAGTTCCTCTTCTATTATGCTTCTTCCTAAAGCATGAAAAGTTGATATATCAATTTCAATGCCATAATTCTTTTTTAACCGTTCCTTCATCTCATCGGCAGCTACTTTAGTAAAAGCAAGAGCTAAAATTCTATCTTTATCAACCTTATCCTTTCGTCTAACTAAATAAGCAATTCTAGAAGATATTACACTTGTCTTTCCAGAACCCGCTCCAGCAATAACAAGATTATGTTTATCATCCTTAATTACAGCTAATCTTTGATCCTCATCTAAGGGATATGTCAATCCATCATCCTTTCCGTTAAAAAAAGAAGTATATTCTTCTAACCGTTTTTTTATAAATTGATCATTATAGCTATTGAATTCTTGTTTTAAGGCGTTTAATCCTTTTTTAAATTGTTTAATAACTTTTTTTACTTTGAAATTAAAAAAAGATACACGAGGAAATTGAGCTATTTGATTTAATTCATCAAAAAATCTTATTTTTTCTTCAGAAATTAAATAAGTATCTTGATTTATGAAATCTAGCCAACTTTTCTCTAAATTGCTTTTTACCTCATAATTTTCTTGAATAGTCTGTTGGATAATCGCAATAGACATAAATAATACCAATTAACCACAATTAAAAAATTTAGATATAAATGGAAAAATAGATATTATGAAGAATTTCTAGGTCTTTCTCTGATTTCCTCAATGCCTTTCAGGAAATCTTGTTTATTTATTTTAAAATTGTAAACTAAATCATCTGAAATTTCTTCAGGCTTAACGTTCATTTCAGGAATATTTCTTTTAACAGCGTTTAGAGTCGCTAGTTGACAAACGCCTTTAATATCTGCTCCTGTAAAGTTTTCTGACTACTTAGCAATGTCTTCTAAAGAAACATCAATATCTAGTTCTAAATTGCGAGTATGAATCTCAAAAATCATAATTCTACTATTGTAATCTGGAAGTGGAAAATGAATTATTTTATCAAATCTTCCTGGTCTAAGCAATACCAGTTCTATTAAATCAAGTTTATGAGTGGCTCCTATCACAATTACATCTTTGTAAGAATGTAAACCATCCATTAATCGCAAGAGAAATGAATAGACTCGAAAGTTCTATAGCTATATTAGAAATATTACCGATGTTAAAGAAAGGTTATACAGACAAATCCGTCCCTCAAATTCAAATCGAATTAGAGCATATTGAAAGGAATATATGTCCCTTTTGTCTAAATCAAATAAATTGGAAAAACTTAGAGAAATTAATAGCGAAATACGATAAAGAGCTTGAAGTAGTAAACAAGCTTCTAAAGGAAATAAACAATAAGAGGAAGTGAAAAATAATGAGCGATTTTTTTTTGAGCTGGGGATCGAACCTTACGTTTTTTAAAGTAGCAAGTCTCGTTAACGTGACACGAAAAATCCTTTGTATCGTTGTAACATTATACGAAAGTTAAAAAATTGGAAAAATTTCGGATGTTATTGTTATATTAACTCTGTTTTAAAAAATGTAATTGATACGCTTTCTATTGCCGAATACGGTTTTAAACTTAATTGGGATAAAATGGGTTAATTAGTGAAGTCAATTGAAAGTACCCAAAAAACTGCTAACAAACAAATAACAGAGTAACAAACAAATAACAGAGTTCTAAGAATTTCTTGAAAAAATGCAATGAAAAAATATCTACAGTTTTTTAGGTAATAATTGTTTTTTATCAAGAATTAAATTAATTCATGTATGAATTATGCAAATTAATCTAAAACTTCAATAATTTCGTCTGAAGTTAAAACTTTTGCAAAGCCTTTCCTTAATACCTTCAATTCAGGTTCTTGCATTTCAGGATCATCGGTAGATGTAACGTCACTTCCGAATATTACTTTGAAGCTCCTTTCATATGCCTGCCGTGCGGTAGCGCCACAACATAAATTCGTTAAGGTTCCACTTATTATTACCGTATCTTTTTCCATATTTTTCAAAATTGTCTCTAAAGGCGTGTCGTAAAATGCTCCATAGGATGACTTTTTAATTACTATTTCACCCTTTCTGGGGGCAAGTTCGTGCCAAACTCGTCCTTCCACATAGAATTGTGAAAAATCAATATCTAGCTCTGAATATCGTCCGGGCATAAATTCTCCCGTTTTGGGACGGTCTAAATAGTTATGGGTTTTTGAATAGACCGTGAAAATTACGGGGATATTTTTATTCCTGCAGTATTCGATTAACCTCTTGATACGAGGAACTTGCCTAGTTGCTTCTGGCACCCAATCAGGTGACCAATGAGGTTTTACAAATTCATTTTGCATATCAATAACTAATAGGGCGCATTTATCAGGTACAATTTCAAATTGCGCGTTTCCTTCATTATACGCTTTTCTTGCTAAGTTATACACATCTTGCTCAGAGAAACTTCCTACTTTCATTTTTTCTTCTCCTTTTATAGATCAAGTTATGAATAATTTTTATACATTTTTATCATCCAATTAATTTTCAATATTCTTTATAGCTTGTTATCTTTTGTACACAACTCTTCCCTCTATAATTGTCATGTCAATAGGGATGTCAATGATCAGTTCTGAAGGAATAGTTAAAATATATTCTCCTAGAACAACCATATCAGCTAGTTTACCGAGTTCGATTGAGCCTAGTTTACCCTCATCGAACGATAATCTTAAATTTAGGAATTAAAAAACCTAAAATTAAAATTTAAGTCTATATATTTAATATGAAGTAATCTCAATATATAGCATTAAATCCATTCAATATTAAATCATAAAATATCTTATTTTATATCAAATTAAATTTTTAAATAAGACGAGAAATATCCAAAACAGGATTAAACATGAATAGAATATCAATTACGAGTGGAGATATACTAAAAATTTATACAGATGGAGCAGCACGGGGTAACCCAGGTCCAGCTGCGTATACTTTTATATTTGTCCATGACGATACTATAATCCATAAAGGATATGAATATATCGACACAGCAACCAACAACACTGCGGAATATAAGGCTATAATTAATGCTTTGAAAGTAACTGAAAAGTTCCACAGAGGTCGACTCCAAGTCTTTTCTGACAGTAACCTAGCAGTCCAACAAATCAACAAGAAATGGAGAATCAATTATCCGCATCTTTCGAAAATGTGTGGTCAAGTGTATCAGCTCCGTGCGAAATATGAAAAGGTGGAATTCTTTTATGTGAGCCGTAAGAATCCTTATATTCAAACATGTGATGAACTTTGTAATTCCCAATTAGATAAGGAGGGTTTCAATTAACTTAACTTTTGCATAACTAAATTCCTATGGACAGTTAATTCGAACCTGAAGCGGGTTGATATGCTTTAGGTTTTAGAATTTCGTTGAAAACATAAAAATAAATAGGTTAAATACATTAAGCTCGATTTTGTGTATTTTCATTTTGGTCTGATTCGAATTTTGTTTTTTGATACTATAATTAACTTTCCATAGTTCTCTGGTCGAGTTAAGTCAAACTGACTTAGAAATTTACTCAAAAGTTCATTAGTAGCTTCAGGGTGAGGTGAAAGAATTTGAATTGTTAAAATTGTAGGTGGTTTTAATTGAGAAAATTTGTGAAATATTCCAAATCCTCTATCATGTGTGATTATTGGAATTTTATGATTTGAAGCATATTCAAATATTAATTCATCTTCAACACCAGGTTCTAAAATATCTTCTACATTGATAATTTTGAATCCTGCTTCTTTTAAAATTAATCTAGTTGACTTTGCGATACATTCGTCTATTATAATCTCCATGGTTTAGTTCTTTCTTAAACAATTTTAAAGAAGATTTGTGATTAAATATCAATTATTTCTTCTTCTGGATGATCTATAATAAAAACCGAGTAATCGAGAGCTGCCTTAACATCATCTTCAGTCAGCCTTGGATATTCTTCAATTATCTTTTGAAAAGTTGCTCCATCACGCAACATTTTCAATACTATAGAAATTGGAATTCTAGTCCCTTTAAAAACAGGACGTCCAGATAAAATCCTCGGATCGATAATGATTCGATCAGCATATCCTATCATTTTTGCTCATAATTCTGTAGATGTCATTACTACTTAAACTTTAACATTTTTATATAAAATTTATCAATTAAGAAGCTAACTCTTATAATCCATTCAAGTTGTTCGTCTTTTTCTTTATATGGATCCAATTTTTTTTCGAACAGAAATTTTTTCTTATGCTCAACTTTCTCTTGAAGTATTTGTTGGATCTTACCCTTAGGCATAAATAATATCAATTAACCACAAAATCCTAATCAAAAAATAATTTTTAATTTGCTAATTCGTTAATGATAGTGCAAATTTTTTGCGGATTTCTTGTAGAGAAAACGAATGGTCTGCCAGATTGAAAGGTTAGTTTTACAGCCTCTCCGAAATCTGTGTTATATGCCCATGAGCCATCTAATCCGAATCGAATTCCTACTCCCCAGTAAGTTCTAAAATATGCTTTAGTTATCTCACAACTTGTTATTGCGTTTAAGGGAATTTTCTTATGGTTAAAAATGCCATATGCTACTTCAAGTTGATTATTGGTTAAGGTGATTTTTAGTCCTCTGTAGTTCCAATACATAAGAAAAATAAATAGACTTACAGCACCAAGTATAATACCTATAAACGCCAATTCTTTGGGTTTGAAAGCAGTAATTGTAATACCGATTGAAATAATTAATACACAAGCAAATAGAACTACCCCTTTTATAAATCTTCCAGCCGGAACCCATTCTACATATACTATTTCATCATTTTTTTGGATCTTATTTTCATTAATTTTTTTACTCACCAATTTAATTTTGTGTTTTTCACCATAATAACCATAAATTATATGGTATTTTAACTTTTTTATACAACACAATCTAATAGTTTTGGCAATAAAATCAAATTGTTAAATCAAGCTATAGAAATATCTTAGTGAGATTAGTGAGATTAAAGTATCTTTTTTAACTCAATAAGATTTTTAATATTGTAATCCGCTAATTCTTGAATTTTTCCTTCAGGATTGAAAAAGCAAGATTTAATATTAATTGCGCGTGCTGTTTGGATATCAATTTCTCTATCGCCAATTGCTATAACTTTCTCTCTTGGCAATTTATTTTCATTAATTAGATATAAAAAAGATGCAGGATCTGGCTTGTTTGGAAAGCCATCTTCATATTTAATTATTTTTTCAAAGTATTTTTCCATAACGTAGTAGTTTAGTAATTTAGATAAAGTTTTAATCCCTCGATGAGTAACAATAAAGTTTTTACCACCATTTTTTTGAATATATTGAAGAATTTCTTCTGCTTTTGGAAAAGGAGTTTGCTGAGATTCTAAATTTTCCTCATATTTTTTATTAAACAGATCTTGAAATTCTGATAAACTTATATTGAAATCTGAGGTGATTTTGTTAAAACTAAATTTTAGACCTATTTCACACCAATCTTGGACCTCTTTCAAGTTTAAATCAATCTTGTAGTTATTCCTCATGATTTCTGCTATTACTGAAGCAATATGTGGATAAGTATCAAACAACGTACCATCAAAATCCCAAATGATATACTTAAAATTATACATAAGTCCCTCTTAATTATAAGAAAATCGGTGTGGTAATTAAGAAATATAATAATTTATTGATTAATAATTTATTTTCCAGACCTTTAAATATAACAAATACACTTTTAACGGAATTATCAGACTTTCTTTAATATATTTCTATAAGTATCTAGAATATTGTGACACATTATCACTACATTAATTACTTCTTTTACTAACCTTTATATATACGATATTTCATAATATTAATAGAATTAAGAGTATTAAATGTATCAAAATAAAATATTTTTCTAACAAATAAGGTTGAGAAGAATGGTTTTATCCGAAACTGATTACTCTGAAAAGTTTTTGGAAGCACTTCACTTTCTACAAAACAGTTATAAGAAGTTTCCTAAGTTTATGATTGAAATTATTGCTGAGAATTATGGAATACCTCCTCCAGAAGTGAAGAAACTCATCAATATATCTAGAAGAAACGGAATGTTAAAGATTCTGAAAAATCAAGGATTTTATTATCAATTGAATGATGTTTCTTAAGAAATAGCTAGTAGTCAATTTTTTTATCATCTAAAGCACGTTTAGGTACGTGCATTTGACCATTAATTTATTGAGAGAAATTAACTTTATTGAGGAGTCATATCATCTTGTCTTATAATTGCTATAATTATTGTGGCTACCAATTAAATCCATTTAACTACGATTAAAAAATGTGAATGATTTTTTCTTTTTCGCTCATTCTGTTCCCTCTTTCCTCTCTATAAGATTATCTCATAAGATTTTTTTAAAGTCATCTATAGTTAAATTAGAGGGAATACCAAGTTGAGACATCTTTAAAATGAGATCGTGCAAAGGAATTTTAGCAATTTCTGCCGCACGTTCAATGGAGATTTCCTTTATCATATATTTTTGGAGAGCAAAATTTAAACGCTCTTGCTGTAATCCTTCAATTAAGATTTTTCTTACTAATGCTGAGCGATCTAAATTTTCTTGTTCAGCAAGCTCCTCAAATTCCTTGATTAAATCTTCATCTAATCTCAAATTCATTTGTTTGGTCATTTAATTTCCTCCGTTGAGTTATTTATATTATTTTTAATAATTTCTTTTGCTTTTTTATAGAAGAATTTTACAACATCTGGTTTAAATGCTTTAATAAGAGCAAGCTCCTCGAATGATTTTGTAAATTTCTCATAATCAATAACAGATTTTTTAAGAAGATCTAATAAAATTACTTCAGAAGTTTTAGGTTTTAAACCTATACTTAAAGCTAGATTTAAAGCTTTATGATCATCAGTTACAAGAACACCTCCGTCTTTTAGGCATATTTCTATGGTATCTTTTTCGCCTTGTCCTAAATTTTTAGTTGTAAAAAAATTCTTTAATTTATAACTACTTTCCCTGATTTTTTTATTTTCAATATTTCTATTTAATATCTTAGCATCTTCAAATTGGTCAATCTCTTCTACTAATTCATTTTTTACAGTTTGACTAACAATAACTTCTCCTAATTTAGTAAGTTTTTCCTTTAAGTTAATTTTAGTCAAATATATTAGTGAACAAGCATCAAAAATAAATTTAGGCATTAATTTTAATGTAGCATTGCTAGCATTTATATCTTTTTGTTATCATTTAATAGCATTCCTTTTATTTTTTATGCTCGGAAGATCGTTAAGAACTCTTGGTAAAAATGTAAAGAGGGAGAAATTTCAAAGTGGGAATTTGCTAAGGTTGGACTTTCAAAAGTAGGGAAAAGATTCGCGGGCATCTTTTTTTAAAATATAGAATTCATCTTTTTCTTCTACTTTTATTTAAATTAAAATAGTCATTTACTAAGGTATAAAATCTTTTTAATACTTCTTCTCCTCGGTCTGTTGTTTGATATTTTATCATATCATTTTGGTTAATGTAATTAATTTTAAATAAATATGAAGAAAATAATAATCTAGTTATGAATGAAATTCAAGAAAGTTCTGAATCTGTTACAGAATTTCGATTCTCAAAGAAGAATTTCATGTTAAATTTGATAAAGTTAATTCCAAAAATGAAGAAGATTAGGAAAAAAGCTGAAGAAATTCTACTTGAAACTGAACCACCAAAATTAAAAGTTGAGGCACCAACCTCAGAAACGATTCAGAAAGATTTAGAAGATATTTGTAAAGGTCCACATCGGAGAATTGGGACAGAAGAAGCTCATAAAATTGAAGATTTTTTAGTAAGGAAATGTAAAGAATTAGGATTGGAATCTGTGAGAAAGGAACCTGTCGAAGTTATAAATTGGAGTGCAACGAATTGGAAATTAACAATATCAAGAGAAGGAGAA
>Ga0209977_10000782_pt1 | contig 13057 bp, 17 predicted proteins | sample SumtaG_2_FD_183113 | JGI IMG/M metagenome (GOLD analysis project Ga0209977, IMG submission 183113) | Deep subsurface microbial communities from Indian Ocean to uncover new lineages of life (NeLLi) - Sumatra_00607 metaG (SPAdes) (version 2) | ecosystem: Environmental > Aquatic > Marine > Oceanic... | reverse complement strand
TGTAAATGCCGATCTGAGGCTCCCCCGGTTTGCCGTCAATCCTACCACTTTCCATAAGATTGATCTGTTGGGCATAATAGGTTCCAATAACTGCGGCCTCAAAGGAGCACTCAAGCTCCTGTTCGTATTGGGCCTCGGTCATTTGGGCCTTCATCTCCAACAGTTCCTCTTCTGGGAGGACACAGCCAGGATCGCTAGCCTTAACTTCTAAGTAGAACCAGTTTTTCTCAACGCGAGCTCTCTGACGTACTTGATAAAAGTGGTTCTTACCTTTTGGCGTTCCAATGAAGACTCCCCATCCCTTGCGATCTGCCAAGCAGGGAAGGACAACCTCACCCCATAGGGAAGGGCGACAGTCTCCAAACTCGTCCAATATGACCCCGTCCAAATAAAGACCACGAAGTGCGTCGGGGTTATCCGCACCATAAAGGGAGATTTTGGCTCCGTTAAAGAGTTCAACAGAGAGCTCAGACTCTTTGACTTTGACGGCGCTGTCTTGGGTGGCCTCTTTAAGATACATCCAAGCAATGTCTTTAGCTTGGCGATAAAACGGGGCGATGTAGGCGTATCGGGCGTTCTTCTTAGGAGTGTATAGGGCGCGGGAGTGGAGTTCATTAACGCAAGCCACCGTTTTTCCACCTCGGCGGTGGTACACGATGCAAGCCCACCGTTCCTTCCTGGCATGGAATGCCAGAAATGCCTTTCGTGGCTCATAATATACCTCAATTTGTTTTGTCATGGTAGCTGTGCGATCACTGCATCCCAACTAGCAATGTCATCTGTCACGTTGAGGATTTCATCCTCAAACTCAGCCTTCTGGCCGGTAATTCGGACCAGCCTATCTGCCAAGCCATCCCGCTCACGTTCAGCAAAGAACCTATCAAAAACGGCTGGATCTCCCTCAACCTCGATTTTACCGTTCTTAACCTTTTTCGGCTTAGGTGTTCTACGGGCCATTGCGATCTTCCTCCGCTGGATCGTCCGGTGTTGGACGACTTTCCTCGTGTTCTCGTTCCCCACCAGCACTGATAAGACCATTCACTATGCTGATAACCTTTTTCCTCATCCACTGACGATCAGAAATACCTCCAATTTCTTGAGGGTCTGTAGGGTGGGGGACATAATCCTCGTGTGCAGGGTCAGTTGTGTTGTTCGGATGCACTTTCAGAAACCGGCGAATTGCTGCTGGAACTTTAGCATCCGGTATTTTAATTCTTATTAAAAAATCAGGCATTATCGCACCGCATCAAATATGAAGTCACCATCAACTAAGTGAATCGCCGCTACCCCGGTGACATTCGTTAAGTGTATTTCAAATGCAACACCGATAGCACTCGCTAACGGGTTAGTCGCATCAGCGGCTGGTAGTGTGATATCCATACTATACATATCTCCTACTGCCAACCTCCCAGTAACCGCTGTGAATTGACCTGTAACCTGAGTATTCGCTTTAGCGATCCCCTCAGCCGTAACCAACGTCGGGGCAGTATAGTCACACGTGAAGTCGCAGGTGTCAAGATTAATTTGGACGTTAGCAAGAGAAAATTGGAGCCTAAGAATAAGGTCAACCGTTTTGTCCATCTCCGCGGGAAGGGAGTGGTACAGCGAAGCCAACTCACCAGTTGCGTCAAATTGAAGAGCAGGGACAGTAGGCGTCGTGCCAATAGTGACATCTGTAGGGGCCGTCGCGCCTTTGCGGAACTGGTCTCCACTGAGGTGCAATGTCCTTTGCAGTTCGTCACTAGAAAGTATTTCACCAAAATGGCTCACCCTACAAACCCTCTTGACTGTAGATCAGCTATGAGGGTTCCTAAAACATCTGCTAATTCGTCTACCGTTGTCGCATTAGCATCAAATGCTCTATCTGTACTAACGTTCGTGGGGGTATACGCTGGACTTTGAACTGCTGGTGTCGTACCGTAAAGGCCGACAAGCGTTCCAGTATGCTCAAACAGGCCATCTATTCGCACCCCTGTCGCGCCAGTGAATCTTGCCGCATAGTTTAGCGTACCCCCGGATGGATTACTAGTCACAAGTAATCCATAGCGGTTCGTGCCTTCCGACATACTGGTCTGTATTAAGACATTCGCTGCATTTACGATAGAACCACCAGCGATACTTATAGTCGGAGCATTGACAGTCCACGTTGCGAAATTACTTATCGCATGAGCAACAGCAATCGCACTGGCAGAGCTAAATAGAACTTCAGAATAGTCACCAGCTAAACTGGTTCCCCGGAGGCCGGGGGCAAAAATCATAACCCAATTATTCGTACCATCTGGGTCAGCCCCCGAACCAAAGGCAAACTCCAGCGAATTCATCTTAAAGCCGAGGCCACCACTGACAGGCGTCATCTGGACGAAGTTAACATTCTGAAGGCCAAAATCAATACCTTCGTTATTAGCTCCGCCAAAACCTTGCAAACGAATACCACTGGAAGATATACGTGAGAACTCACCACCAGAGGTAGTGCCTAGCTGTAAGAGAGTACTGTCAGTTATTTCAATATCGCCATTGAATGTACTTGGGGCGACACCGCTATGATTAATGAAGAACCCTGCGCTCATAGCAGACGATATGCCGTGAAGCGTAGTAATCCCAGCTATTGGGATATCTGGTAAATCAAGGCAATGCAGAGTCGTAATTGCTCCGCCCACACCGAGGAAACCGGGGGCCTTCGCTGCGAAGTAGTTTACAGTCGTGCAAAAAGCATCGCCAGTACTGACACTGGAGTCGAGTATAATAGTGGCGAAGTATGTCTCGTGGCTAGCTAGAGTTATATCACCAGTAGAATCTGGCTGTATTCGCATCTGCGAACGAACGGCATTCGCCTGCGAACCTGTACGGTTAGTCGCACCAGCATTCCTCAACTGTGGCTGGTTCACCATTGTATAGAGAGGGCCAGTATTCGCTGCCCCTATTTCAACACGAGTAGCTTGGTTGAATAGTATTGAAGTACTAAAGAGGTTGCCTTGGTCTAGTAATTCCAGTGTGCCAACAGAAAATACCATGCCGAAGCCACTATCATTACCAATACCTCCACCACCGGCGATATTAGAAATGAATGTGCTGTCCCAATACAGAACTGAGGAATTATCAACTGCATTGATAACAGTCTTCGTACGGCCATCTGGGATAATCTGGGCCGTAGTTGGGTTAGAAATCGTACTTGGTTCGGACAATACCCACGAGCGATTGCCTACTGGCCCGAGGGTAAATTCATACCCCGTTGCCAGCGATTCTACGAGGAAAACTTGCCCCGCATCGTTGCGCTGGAGCTGGAAAATAGTGTCGGGGTCAGCAAATGCCCGAAATGAGACAGGGTTGCCCGAGGATGCTATAATCTGGGGCGCGGCAGGCGTGACATCGTAAGCATCTTGAAGATCAAAGACTAAACCGGGGATCGTAGGCCCGGTGCCGTCGTTACAAAGGACAAATTCGTCCCCACCTTCAAACCTAAATACGAAGCAATTGTCCGCTGAGCGGACGTACATATGCACGAAATCAGTATCTGTGGTCGCTGCAAGGTCAGTTCCAGCCCCATACATAGAAAAAACGCCTTGACCAAGCGTCGGAACAGCGTCTGCCCACGAAGGTAAGATTCTAGCAGCACTTTCAGAGCCGCCAACCATCGCAGCAATGTTTAAGAGGGCTAAATTCCCCGCCTCCATATTCCCAAACAAATACGGGCGAACTAAACCGGAACCTCCCCCTTGAGGTTGCTCAATAGCGAATACATCGTTGTCACTTACTAAATCGTTACCGGCACCATGACCTATAATGATGCAATGGTCAAAAGTATTAAGTCCAACTGTAGTTATGAAAGACCCAATAAGGATGTTGGCATCCCCTAAAGCCCCGCCACCACCTCTTACTTGACTGCCAATGGAGATTAGATTACCAGTACCCCCCGAAAATCCAAGACTACCGTAGCCAATGATAACAGATTCATCTACATCGCCAGCATTCGGGATGGTACTGACCCCTACAATGGTCGTACGCAGCGCACCATCAAGATTTTCCCCGGCACCACTCCCAATTACGACACAACTGGAAACTCCACCAACCCCCATGTCCCCCGCAGCGTCTCTACCAATGAGAATACTACTAGCGATGTTCGCAGTAGCCGCCCCACGACCAGCGTCAGAACCAATGACTACAGAACTGCTAATTGAAGCCGTAGTCATATCACGGACAGCATCAAAGCCAATTATCGTATTGGCTTGGATAGAACCACTACCAGTCTTAGATAACAAGACATTGTGGCCGATCATCGTGTTAGCGTCGTGGAATGTTGCTCCTGTATGGACAGCAAGAATATTTGCCCCAATAGCGAGCCAAGGATCTCTAGTATTAGTAGTGAGGGGCATCGCATTGTGCCCAATGACAATACTATTCGCAAAATCAACATCAGCAGCGACACCAAGAGCCTCAGTGCCTATTGCGATTACGCCATCAGCAGTATTAAACTGACCAGCGTTCAAAAGAGACAAAAATACGTTATTCCCGGATTGGGAGTCCCCGGCATTGCTGCCGATCACGCGATTTATTGCAGATAGCTCAAAATACGTCGGAGTAAAGTCTGCAAAGGAAATAACACCCAGACCATCCGTTTGTAAGATCTGATCTGCAGAACCATCCGCAGCGGGGAAGGTATAATCGTTTATTGTTAGTTGAGTTCCGCTCCATTGCAAAACTCCGCCAGTATCGTGCCAGTTGGCTCCGTCGACATTATATAGCAGGTCAAATTGAGCCTGCCCGGTTAAATCGGTGTCTGTAAGGCCCGCGAGGGTAGTGGGGACGCCGCCAGCGTCTAAGCGGAGGAGGGAAATGCCGTCTTGACTGTAATAGACGCCAATTCCAGCCCCCGGATCGAATAGGAGGTTATAAAGTCTCCACTGACTCTTAATGTCAGGGAGATCATCCGCCGTTTTTACAAGATATATGTTGTCAACGGGGATTGGCGGGCCAATCCTCGGCACAACTACCCGCCTTCGCCGGAAACAGCCTCGTCTATGGCTCTTCCACGCTCGTAACGACTAGTATCTTCGTTTGGCTCCGCAGCAGACGCCGCCGGGACCATATAGTTGCCCGGATTCATCCTCCGGTCTTCTAAAAGTCGCCGGTATTCGTTTTCTGCCTTGGTTTTCGCCAAACTATAGTCTAACGAGCTGTCGTAGTCCTCACGACGGATGTTTGGCGGCGATGGTTCGGGGGACATGACCATTTCCCGCTCTCGCGGGCTGCGATCGTCGTCATCTCCAAACAGGAAGTTAGAAATCGTGGCCCAAAGACCGGGTTCTTCCCTTCCTTCCCCCTCCAGCACCTCCGCCAACTGCGCGTCGTTAATTTCTCCGGCAGACCGGGCTCTTAAGGCCGCATTTCTTTCCGCTTCGGTTGGCATCAGTATGCTCCACCGTACGGATTACTCCCTCCGCCCGGAAATGCCTTGGAACTAACGCTCCCACGCCCACTATTGGAGCGCATACGATCAACCATACATTTCTGCATTTTCATCGCACCGTCCTGGACGTAGTAGTTCCCTGGCGTCTGCTTATTACGCGAACCGTGGCCCGTCGCGTACCCGGTATTCTTAGAACCACGTGTCTGTGGGTTCCTCGACTTGTTCAACGGATCGTGACGGTACTCTACGTTACCGACGCCTCCGCCGCCGACGGTACTGGCTGAGGCTCGGTGCTTGTAGCCAGGATTTTCATGGGAGTAGCCTTTCAACTGGCCCCCATTCTTCGTCCTGTACTTTTTATCCATCGCCTGCCTGTGGGACATCCCACTCATGCCCTGTGACTTATCCATCCTCACAAACTCCTTTGCTACACTCTTTGAGGGGCCTCCCCCTCCCGGTTTCTCCCAACCGTGAGCAACGGCGCGCATGAGTCGTGCTTGCGCTGGCGACTTACTCGGCATTGTCCAACGGACCTCTAGGTAAAACGTGCTTGACGATTACCTCTCCACTATGCTCTAATTGCTGTTGAGCTGTAGTGGGGAGCAGCCTCGCATACAGCTTGAAAAAGGCTGAAGGGTGGTCATCAGCCCAATGCGCCAAGCGAGGCACTCCCCCAATCAACTCAAACGCATCCTGGAATGCGTTGACCACCCTCTGGCGTTTAAGCTCGCGCGGTACGCTTATCCGGCTCACGCCATTTCCCGAGGAGGCTAGCGCCGTCAACTCACGGCATTTATCCGCGGTTTCGCTGTACGGTTTATCGTCGTCGTATACGCGCTCAGTTTCCTCGACCTGCTCTTCGCCATATTGCTCAGCAGGAATGAATTCCACTGTTTTTGTTCGTTACTCATGCTACCGAATGGTAGCATAGATTGGCTGTGAGGTACAACCTTGTTCATATTATGGGACCGGGAGGGGATATGTATATGGATATGTTAATGGGGGTCCGTCGGGGGGGACTTAACATAATGCCTGGAGGCATTATGTTAAATGGACAGGTTAAAAAGAAGGGCCAGCCGCGAACGGCTGGCCCGACCCTGGACGCCTACTGCGTTATGGAAAAATACCCATTACGCGTGAAGTAGGAGACCCAACCGGAAACGGGTTCCGGCTTGCCCTTGAGCTTGCCCTTGTTCGGGGTGCTGGGGGCCTCAGCCTCGCAGCTTGCCACAAACTCGGTAAGCGGCTTGCCAACGAAGGAAGCCATACGCGCATGATAGAGAGCGCGGGCTGAGTTGGCGCGGAAGTTGACTGGCGATTTGCCAGCTTGGATTATGTTAACTTTCTTGGTAGCCATGATAATTTACCTTTAGTTAGGCGACGGACCCATTGCCCGCCACTAGGTATCACTATACAGCAACCAGCCAAGAAAGGGGACAGTTTTTACATAATACGCAAAATAAATTGCTCTTTACATAATACAAGATGGCTTTACATAATCCAGGATTAGGTATTATGTTAAGAACAAAAGAATGAACATTATGTTAAATCGCTGGAGAGACCACGAGCTCGTTCTCTGGGAGCTTCGCTTCCAAGATGAGGAGCATCCAGCTTCGGCTGGCTTCCCCAGAGTCGCCTCCAAGCATCGTGTAGCCGGGTAGCCAGATGTAGCCAGGATTTACTACCCCGCCAATTATATCATACTATTCTGTTGTATGCACATGGGGAGTATAACTATATCTGGCTACTACTGGCTACTCTGGCTACACATACTTCCAAGTAGCTGATAACATTAGTATTTCTTATTAGAGTCGGTGTTGCCAGAGGCGTCGGCTTGGCTACCAGAGTCACGCTGGCTGGCTACAAGCCTCTGCCAGAACAGCCTATTGCGGACCATCTCAGTCCAGTTATACACTTCGTCCATCATAGGACGGATAATGAAGTAGCGAGTTGGGTAGCCATCAAGGTCTCTAATCTTCTTACCATCGTTGGCTAACTCGAATCGCGCGTTCTTTAGTGCCCGATTCATCTTAGTCACTTGTTCCCTGTCTACCTCATGCATCGGCACACGACCGCCAAGGAATAACCACATCAATTCCTTAGCAGATGCCAAGCATCCATCCACATCAGTATGCCCACTCTGTAGCACTTCATCAGGGTGGTGCCAGAGCTCGTCCAACCAACCCTCCATAGTGCCTTGTCTTACTTCAATCATATCCTTCTTAGCACTAGTCATCGGGGCCATCCCATGTGGATTAAACCGCGCGAGGTCCCTACCTAGAAGGTGAGCATACACCGCGCTCGGCCCTGCCTCCTCCAACCACTCCCATCGCTTGTCCCAATAGCTCTGACTATTCGCAACGGCTAGGCTGGAATCAGGCTCACGCGCTTCCAATACTGCAAAGCGTCGGTCATGGGAGTCCAACTTGAAGATACCAATCTGGTTGCCAGTCAGGAAGCAATTTAGAGTGTTAGGTATCAGCACAGGGTCCACACCCTTCTTCTCCAAGCGTATGGTCGTGCTTGTTATCATATCCTTCAGCTTATTGTAGATGGCCTGCGAGTTACCACCAACCTCGTCAGTCTCCTCCACAATGAGTAGTTGCTTGGCAGCGACATCAGCATTGAAGTGGCGCTCCAATACTGTTATCGGTATCTTGCTCACATTCTCGGTTCCGAATATGCGCTCCATTATTGCAGTGATCCATCCCTTCCCAATGCCTGGAGGTCCGACCACGACAAGTGAGGTGGTAAGTTTTGAGCCCAAGTGTTGGAGCTGATAGCTCCACCAATCGAGGAAGTATTGTGCTTCGCTAGTCGTAAACACAGTCTCCACCCACTCGGTAAAGAGAGTAGCGTCAGCAGCCAAAGGCTCAACTCCCATTCCTCGCCAGAGATTGTAGTACTCTGGAACCATGAGCCTCTCACTTCCAGGTCGGTACACCACCGAATTGACCTCTGTACGCCTTTCCCATCGTGTGTACGACTTAGCGACAGACACCGGCTTTCCATCTTCATTCCATACGACCCGATTCGCATATGTAGCATTTTCAAAATCCCCTCTTGTCATTATTAGGCCAGTGTCCACCTCTATAAATCGTGCTATTTCACGAGCGTAGCACACCTCTGTGGACATCACTGTTAAGTGGTCAGTCATTGCTGTTATCAGGGGTTCAGCATCACTCAACAGGAGTTGTCTGGTAGCATCCTTGCCATGTTCTCGATAGTAGTCGTCTAATCCCCAATCCCCCTCTTTTGGAGGGGGAAGGATAGCAATCTCGGTGCGTACTCTGTGCTTAACTTCAAGGGCTGCACTCAACCTTCGTGCCGCCTGCCAGAGCTTAACATTCTCTTGGTTGACGTTAGAGTCGAAACACACAACAGGAGTAAGCCCTTGCTCCCATGGGATCGTATTAAAATCCCAATTAAGCTCCTTGTTATAGCTCCAGCCCCAGCATCCACTCACACCCACAGCATGAAAGCCGAGTAGCGCAGCAATGTCTGCCTTCAGGTATGATTCGCAAATAAAGATCCGCTGGCCGTACTCTAATTTGTCCCAGTCAACCAGCGGGGAGAAGTAGACACCGGGAACCTGACCTTTCGGTGGAAGGAATTTAGGTTTGTCATGGTCTACTATTATTCCCTTTGAGTAAAATACTCTGGCTCCAAGTTTACCCGTGACGTGCCCATTGATGTCGCGCATGGCCCACACGATACCCCTGGACAAGCCTGGAACCTGAGGGAATCCTTGTTCCTTGAGCCAAGTGGCTGTCTTGACCTCAAGACCAAGTCTTTTTATTGTGATATCGTCAATGCCGCGTTCATGTAAATACTCCAACTGCTCCTTAAAATCGGTAAATTGGAACGCAGACACGTCGGGTACTCCTGTCTGGGCATTGCATCACGGTTTACATAATACTATACCAGCCCCCCACCCCGAACGCTAAACTCTTTATTCTGGACAGTTGCACGATTACATAAACTATTATATAATGATGCTATGGTTAAGGTAATAGACTATCTAGGCACTACACGGTACGAAGGCCCCATTGAGGTTGGCACCATCGTCAGGAACAATGGTTACGGCAGTCGGCTCATGCGGGTAGTTGAAATTATACCCGGTGGTTATCACCAAGAGCTATTCCACAGTAAGTGGGATCCCATAGCCAAGAAAACCATCATCCTGCCTTCCACGTTTAAGCAGTTAGACAAAGTTATTCTAGAATCGTATGGGTTGTTAGACCGTGGCATTATCAAATACCCATCAATTCCTAAGCGCATCCCAGCCTATGTTCAGCCTGCTAATGAACACTGGCCTACTGGAGTCTACAGTATAGGTCCAGGGATGTACTACGAAACATCCAATGCTGGCTATACTCCAGTTACCATCGTAAGCCACTTCCTTACGGAATTGCAAGCGTGGAAGCAGGGGTGTCGGGACAAGACCCGCGCTGAAAACCGTAAGGACAGCTATGTGTTCCGTGATGATCAGCTAATACAGGATCCTAAATTGTTTATGGAACGGGCGCGTAATCATAACCATTATCCCCACCATCGAGATTTATACGTCGCATGGCGGGCAGGTTTTGACGGTTTAGAATTATGAATAGGCATTGTCTATGGTGTGGCATCAGCTTCAAGCCTGTGCCAAAGAGTCGGAGGTACTGTGGTCGCAAGTGTATTGATGAAGCAACCACTCCGGGAACAGCCCATCCACGCCAAGCAGAATTGGAAAGAATCAATAGGGAGATAAGGAGAATTCAATATGGAACGTTATGAAGAACCGGGCTTTTGGAGGGAATGTGGCAGCATCATCGTGGTATGCCTCTTCCTAGCCCTCATAGTGGTGGCCTTCTCATGAACAAGCTACAGCGATTTGTCATCATACGTCGGCACAGTAAAGGTCAAATTGACGTGATTGGCACTAATTCAGGCCAAGCCTTCGTTGCAGCCGCCGCCGAAAAACACGCAAGGAACCTAACTTCCATGCTAGGTGGGAGCTTCCATGTACAGGAGATCCAGCCAATGGAAGAGTACATTAGGCCTCCGGAGGAAGTATGAGACACGAGACTATTGATGACCCCCGGCTCATTGCCATATACCGCATGACTACGCTTCGCCATGCTCTTAAGCTAGAGCTTAAAGGCATGAGGCGGAGGGGCAGGAGCGCCTACGCAATTATCAAAGATGAGTTTATGCTCACTGGCAGTCGCCAGAGTGTATTTGACCAATTTACCGAGATGTGTACGTTAGTGATTGAAAAGGAGAAAGATAGTGGACTATCTCACCAAGCTGACTGAAGTAACCCAAGATATAAGCATCTGGGCAGTACCGAACCATAACGCAGAACCAGACCAAGACCCATTTGATTATGAGCTTTTCACAGTGGGGAGCAGACCTTGGAGGGATGGCGCGGTTAAAGTGAATACACTTCCCGTAACCCTCATGGTGCCTGCTGGATTAAACCTGATCCAAAAGGCTATTGAAACTCTTAAGGAGGCTCAAGATGAGGTACTTAAAGACGCTCATGAAAAGGTGGCGGAACTGGAAAAGCGGATTGGAGAGTTTACACTCCTTACACATCAAACACCATCCGATGCAGACGGGGCGCTGGAGCAAGACCCGTTGTCAGACAACGACTGGTGAGCACGTTTACGACTGGTCCGTCTATTGCGGGGCCAGAGTATGCGACATTTGTGACCATCACGCTGGCTTAGAACGTTGCTTCTGTGGTTGGTCCCTAACAGACCCGGGAAACGGTAGGAAAGAATTGGAGGATATGGGTGAGCAGATCGATCCCACTTGACGCACTATTTGAACCCATCTTAAAGATGATGGACGATGAGGCTGACCCGGAAATGGTAAACAGAGCCATCAATTCCGTGGAACGCTTCCATGTGCTGCTCATTGCATTGATGGTTATGAAAGGCGTGGACCAGTACCACGGTGATGAGGAGAAGATGGAAAAGATCCACGCATACGTCCAGGTGTGCAAGGATGATTTCATAAAGACCCTGGACCAGAATATTGAGCTCAACCTAGCTGCAAATGATTTACTTCACCACTACAGGTCGGAAGAGAAAACCCATAACCAGAAGGTATACGAAGACATCATAAAGGAGTTTAAGCTGTGATCTATACAATGCTCATAGTTGTGATGGCTACTCTGATCGGGCAAACCCAAGGACCGGAGACGAAAATGTGCATCTACCGTTATCAAGATATGCGGTATACTCACATCATCCCCGTCACCAGGACTTGCCCGCAGACCATCCAAGTCTATTACGAATGATCCTGCTAACGGGTGATGCCGGTTACATCGGCACCAACCTCAAGCCTTTACTTGGCGAACCTGTCGTCGGGTATGACAGGCTGCATGGTTGGGAACTCGCTAGTATGGATAAGAATGCGTTTCGTAATACCAACATAGACACTGTCGTCCACCTAGCTGCGGACATCAGTGTACCTGAGTCAATGAAGTACCCTGTGGAGTATTACCAGAACAACCTTGGTAGAACAATAGACCTTGTACGCCTCGCCCAAGATGCCCCTCGTGTAAAGCATTTCGTATTTGCATCGTCGGCTGCGGTTAGAGGTAATACTCCTTATGGATGGTCTAAACTCTACGCAGAGGAAGTAGTCAAAGCTAGTTCTCTCAACTACGCTATACTTCGTTTAGAAAATGTCGTGGGTGGGGTGGAACAACACGACAACTTTATAGCGAAATGCTTTGACTATACTCTCAATGACAAGGGGTACATCCCCCTCTACAACCAGCCAGATTCCCACAGCGCCTTCTGTGAAAGGGACTTCATCCATGTGTTGGATGTATGTCGGGCTATCATTGCAGCCGTAGAGTATACACATCGGGGGCTATCCATACGGTGTGACATCGGTACAGGGGTAACGACTAATGTACTTGATGTTCTGAAAATGGTACAGAAGGTTACAGGACAGGGAACTACTTACAGATGGACAAGTAAGCCTCCCCGTACAGGTGACATTGGGACTTCTTGTGCCAACCCCATCAATGATCTAGACTGGAGTCCTGATTTTAACACCATCCACAAAATCGTACGGCAGATGTGGTGGGAACAACGAAATATGTAATCTGGTTTTACTTGTGCTACAATGAGCAGGCAAGCCACCAATAGGGAGAGACCTTATGGACTTAGCAGAACTTGGCACCGTCGTGGATCAATACCACTATGCCAGAGCTGAACGGCTAGCGGCCGATAAAGAAGCCGCCAAGCTGAAAACCACGGAAGAAGCGCTCAAGCAGCAAATCATAACGGAATGCAAATCTAACGGACTAACAGCCGTCGGTGGAGACATTGCGTTGGTGAAATATACTGTGAAAGATAAGCCCATCGCTACCGATTGGCCTGACGTTCACCAGTATATGCGGGAGCACGATGCAATGGACTTAATGCAGAAACGCCTGCATGAAGGAGCTTGCAAGCTCAGGTGGGAAGACAACATAGTGATCCCCGGTGTCGGCCACTTAGAAGTTGACGCACTAAGCATCGGAGCAGCACCGAAATGACTAAGAAAGCATCTGACAAAGCAGTAGTTTCCTGGGAAGACATGATGGCTACGGAAGCCAAGGAAGTTGCCAAGACGGAACGCCCTTCAGTGGGGCGTATTTCGTTA
>Ga0209977_10000781_pt1 | contig 13062 bp, 13 predicted proteins | sample SumtaG_2_FD_183113 | JGI IMG/M metagenome (GOLD analysis project Ga0209977, IMG submission 183113) | Deep subsurface microbial communities from Indian Ocean to uncover new lineages of life (NeLLi) - Sumatra_00607 metaG (SPAdes) (version 2) | ecosystem: Environmental > Aquatic > Marine > Oceanic... | reverse complement strand
GAATCGAATTTTTTAATTATCCAAAAATAATTGTTTTCTGTATTGATACCATCAGGTAACATTTGAGACCATTTCCTTTCTGCAAACTTTTTAGGCGAAACGCTTAATTTTTCTTCAAATTCTTCTTGGTATACTTCTAAATCTGAAATAAATTTTAAAAGACTTTTTTCCATAATAGATTCAAATTCTTCAACTGCCATTTTCTGTAATTCGATCATAAAAATATCACCAAAATTTCGTAATTAATTATAGATGAATTTTAATAAATAAAAGGTAAAGTTTACAATTAATTAAAATATTTAATTCTTTAGATCCATGATTTTATCATGTTGAACATCCATTTTTTTCGATTTTTTCATATCTTTTTGCTTATTCTTATAACCACATTCTAACTTGCATTTGTTTTAACAGCTATTAGGTATAGTCATTTCTCTTTAGGAAATGGATCATAACTAGAACTAGTACTTCAACTAGAGCTATATCTTTAAACAACCATTTTTCGATGTTTAGTTTCAAAATATTAGGACAACTATGAAAAACAAGAATAAAGTAAAAAAAATCTTACGTGGTTTTTAATAAACACAGATAATGTAATAATTTTTGCAATTATTTTGGTTTTTGATATGGCAATTATAAACACGGCAAATTTAATTTTTCAAAACCTTGTCAGTAGGATCACTTCAAAACATAGAGGAAAAATATTTGGCTTCTTTCAATTCTTTGGTAATGTTGGAGCAACAATTGGTCCAATTTTAGGCGGGATAGTTCTAGATTCTCTTGGTTTAAAAGCTCCGTTTTTGATATCAATTGTAGTCGAATTATGCTTGATACCCTTTTATATAATCCTCGTTCATATAATAAAACCTCATTTAAGAGAAAAATATGACGAAAAAGTGAAAATTTAAGTAAAAAAAATAAAATTGAGAATTTTATTAAAACATTTCTCTCCTTATAACTTATATATATAACCAGAAAAGAAAAATTCGCGATATTATAGGCCCGAGAAAGTAATAGAGATCAATCCAAAAGGGGTAGGTAAGTCCAAGGTATAACAATGCGTAAAGTAATGCAAATACAAATCCAAAAATCACATCGCTTGGAAAATGGACTCCTAAAATCAGGCGTGAAAATGCCATCACTACGTCTAATCCTAAAAATATCAAAAAAAGGATCCAACTATTAAAATAAAAAGCAAAAACAATTCCAAATAGAAGGAAGAACGTAACGTGACCGCTTGGAAAAGATTTTGCTTCTGATTCTGACATAATATATGGGATCCTAATAAAATCGTCATGTTGTTCGACACCATCTTTCTCAAGTTTGATATAAGGTCTATTTCTTCTCACAATTCCATAGCGAATAAGAACATGTATGATGGCAGACTGATTAAACGCTCCTGAAAACAGTACTAAGAGATAATAATCTTTTGTGAAGAAACCATAGATGAACCACATTAACCAGACCAGGCCCCAAAAGAAAATCCCCCCAAAAAAGCTAAAAACATTAGCAAATTGTTTTGTTCGCTTAGAAAAATCGCTCTTATAAATATTAAGGAATGTTTTTTTGTCCCATTGCTCAATTTTTTCAATATATTCCGAAAACGACGACATAATACTATTAAGATCGTGGATTGGGAATTATCGTAAATTTTGGTATTAAAACTTTTTCATACACATCATAAGTTTGATAAGTTTGATACTTTTAATCATCTTGATAATCATCTTGATAATTTTTTTTATTCTACTAAGTTTTTTAAACAAACGATTATTGTTCTATAACAAATGACTATTGTTATGTCTACATACCTTTATAAATGATTATTTCTTTATATTATTTAGAATTAAAAAATATTAATTTAAAATAGAATTAAGCAAAATTTAAAATGGAGTGAACAAAAAATATGAACGAACATAAATATAACGGTTTCTCGGAGGAGAGTCTTCGTCGTATAGCCCTCCGAAAAGTAAATTTTAAAATGTCGGTAAAAATACATATAAGCGTATACTTTACAGTTTGCATTTTTCTTTTTCTTATAAACTTAGTTTTTACGCCAATGTTTTGGTGGGTGTTATTTCCTATCTTTGGATGGCTTATTGGCGTTGCTGAGCACATCACATCTTATATAGTATATGCGAGAGGAGTACATCCGTTGGCAAAGAGAGGCGTAATTTTTCATTCAGTAGCATACATATTCGTAATGTTGTTTTTATGTGTAATTAATTATTTCATTATACCTCTTTTTTATTGGGCAATTTTTTCCGGCATTCCCTGGGGCACAGGACTAATAATTCACCTAGTCACTTATTATGTCTATCATCGTCCTTCGATTGATGAACAAGGTGTGTTGAAGTCAAGAAGGGAACGGGCCGTTGAAAAAGAAATGGGAAAGATGCAAGATCGATTAAAAAAGGAATAGTTGAGGAGATAAATTAAAATGTGGCTGGGAAAATTCTTAGATCTGGAAGACGATATTGAAATGTTGAGATCTAAAATCAAACAAGAAATTTTTAAAAAAATTAAAAAGAGAAGATTAACTCCTCTCGAATTCACTATAATCGAAGTAATTTTCAATAGTAACGCCCTCTCAGGCTATGATATTATCCAAACATTAAATAAACACTTTGCGGGAACCTGGAAAGCTAAGTCTGGTACGGTCTACCCAATTTTGTCAAAATTGCAGCGAAATGGCTTCTTAAACTTTAAAATGGTTAAAAGTCCAATTGGACCAATCCGAAAGATATACTCATTAACTGACGCTGGTGAAGAACTATTAAAACTGAAGGTGAATAAAAATTTTGCAGAACAACTCAAATTTTTAGAGAACTTTATCATAGAATTATCTTCTATATATGTGAAATCGTATCCTAAACAAGAAAGGTCATCGATCATCGAAGAAGTGCAAACAACCTTAAACAAGTCTTTCGAAAGGATAAAAGATAGTATTCCTTCAACTCTTAAGTTTAAGGCAAAATGCGCAAATTGCGGTATTGAAATTGGTAGGAAAGTGGCTTACTGCCCTTTCTGTGGAACTCAATTAGCTCCTGAGGAAGAAAGCAAAGTAGAAAATTCAAATGTACAAGATTAAAATCACTTTTTATATCGTTTAAATTAACTTTAAAATTTTTTTTTATATTTTTTTTCAAGAAATTCTTTTAGTCGTCTAAACAAGATGTATTTCCTAGCTATGTAGTTTCAACATAATCTATGTAGAATCAACAAATTTTTAAATAATTAAAGTTATTAAATAATCAGCAAATCATAAATTATTCATCACAATATAAAAAAATTAAAATCATATATTTATAATAAATAAAATTAAAATTACTTGGGACGAATAATCGTGAATGAGTTTAATGAAAATGGTTTTTCGGAAGAAAATTTACGCCGTATAGCCGCTTTGAAAATAAAGTTTCGACTTTCAGTTAAAATTCATTTAACTGCTTATATATTAGGGATAGTATTATTAATTTCAATAAATTTGCTATTAACTCCATTCTTTTTGTGGGTTATTTTTCCGATTTTTGGTTGGTTGATAGGATTGGTTATTCATATAACCGCATATATTGTTTATGCGAGAGGTGTTTACCCCATTGCTAAAAGAGGTGTAATTTTTAATACGATAGCATATATAGTTGTAATACTATTTTTGTTTATTATTAACAACTACATTAACCTAATACTAAATGTACCCTTTTTGTATTACTGGTTGTATTACTGGGCTGTTTTTCCCGCCTTCTTTTGGGGCTTGGCTTTGATAATACACTTTATTGTATATTTAGGGTTCTATAATAAAAAACACTATGAAGAAGGCCAAAGAAAATCGCGAATGGAACGAGCAATTGAAAAGGAAATGCAAAAATTGAGAAAAACACAATTAAAAGAATCGTAAATGGTAAAATTCGAATGTGGTTAGGGAAATCTCTAGATCTCGAAAAAGATATGGCAGAAATACGTTCAAAAATTAAACGGGAAATTTTTGACAATGTTAAAAAGAGAAGATTAACCCCTCTCGAATTTACGATTATTGAACACATATTTAATAACCAAATAATCTCGGGCTATGATTTAATCAGGGTTTTAAACGAACACTTTGCGGGGACATGGGAAGCTCAATCTGGTACCATTTATCCGCTTCTATCCAAGTTAAAGAGAGACGGATTCTTAAAAGTAAGGACAGTCAAAACGCGAGTTGGTCCGCTTCGAAAGGTGTATTCTTTATCTGAGGCTGGAGAAGAAATCTTGAAAGTAAAGGTAAATAAGAATTTCTTAGACCAACTTAAGTTTGTTCGAAATGTGTTAATTGAACTTTCTTCAATTTACATTAACTCTTTTCCCGAAGAAGTAAAAGAAGATAAAATCAAGGAAGTACAGAAGTTAATTAAGGAAATTAACGAATACATAATTGAAACGATCCCTTCTTCAGTTGAGTTTAAAATAAAATGTTCTAATTGTGGTTCTGAAGTAGGTCGAGAAGGAGCTCGTTTTTGTCCTTATTGTAGCGCTTCATTATTCGAGGAAGATAATAGTAAAGAAGGAGATACTAAAAAAAAGTAAAAAATAAAAGATCACTATTAAGGTATAAACTTATTCGATCTCAATATTTAATTTCTTGAATATTTTTTCGAGTTCTTCGCTCGCTAGACTTTTTAAGATGTTTTTTAAAGGCGCTAAAACTTCGTCTTTCTGTGCCGTGCGATTCCGGCTAATTCGTCCTTCCTTGACTTCAAAACTACTTTGTGCCCACGATTCCTCGTCGTTAAAAGTAAACCAAATGTTTCGATAAGCACCTCCCTGCCCACCATCTCGTGCTAAGGGTTTTTCTTCGATTGGAACCTCAGGGTCTTGCAAATAACACCAGTCTAGTATTAACCACTCTAGTTTTCGTTCTGATTCTGGACGATCTGCCAAGTATATACAATACGCATGTCCTCCCAACTCTGAATCTGAGGGTGCAAAAATCGGATCAGCCATTACTTGAGCGGCACACACTTTGACTCTCCACGAAGGAATGCCCGCATTAATTAATAGACTAGCGATGAGGATGGCTCCGTCCTCACAATCTCCTATCTCTGATTGAATTGCCTCGAAGGGAAATAACCAGAATTCAGGGCATTCTGAAACAATATCGTCGTACTTATATTTTAGAAAATTGCACACGAAATTTTGGATCGTTAAAGCCGTCTCGTTTGGACTTTCTTTCCTTAGATCAAGTTGAGTTAAAACGTGCCATAATATTGCGTCGTTATCCTTTATAAATGCTTTCACATCTACATCGATTTGTTTTTTGTACGATTCTCCTCTCAAAGCTCTTCCAGTGTAGATAATTGGTGCCGTTTTCCATTTGCTATTCCAATATTCTGGACCAAATTTACCATAATCCTTCTCGAATTTTTCAAAAGGCTTATAATTTGCTATAATCGGTATATCTGAGGAGGGAATTTTTCCAGGTGAGGTTTTTTTCTTAGGTGATGGCTTCTTTTTCGGTTTACCATCCTTTTTTGGCACTTCTGCTAAACTTTTTGCGTTTTTAGTCCACTCTTCTACGTTTTTAAGTGTTGGAAGCTTTGTAAGGACTTTTGGATTGTCTTTCTTTAGCAATTTTAACTTTTCAACTGTATTTTTAGAATTTCTGTAAGCAAATTCTTTGACAGAATCGATACCTATTAGATTTAGAGCGTTAGCTATTTCAGGATTAACGCCCTCAATTCTCATTAGATCGGCGTGTTCTTGCCATGTATCAAGTCTATTTACTGTCACGCCTATATTTCTTGCTAATTGTTTAATCTGATAGTAACTAAGAGCCAAAAGATCTTCTACTTCCTTTATACCTGCTTTTCCTAAAAGTTGAGCGTGCTTTTCTTCTAAACCAATAATTTCAATTAATTTCATATTAATCTCATTTGATTTTTACTAAAATAATAATTAATTAGAAATCATGCAGTTATTAATATTCTATCCTAGATTTTATCAAACTTACTTATTTTTTTTATAATTTCTAAATGAAGTCATTACAGAATAGCCCCTATTTAAACATACACGACTACTGGATTGGTAATATCTATAGAATGAGAGTAGAGCGAGTAAAAAGAAGATGGCGGGAGGGAGAGTTTCATTATTAGGTAAATCCCCCAACAATTTTGAACTCCCGAAGGCCTTTGCCACTGGATCTTAAGTCCAGCACCTATAATCGGTCTTGACCCGTCTAAACCATAAGACCTTTGACCAGACTCGGTAATCCCGCCAAAATTTTATACTACAATAATAGATGTTTTATAATAGTAAGATGTTTTTTATTAAACCAATTAGGTTTTAAGTGTAATATTGAAAAGTTATAGTTTTAATTTAAATTTTTACTTTAGAGATTAGCCTTCTAATTGTTATTCTCTATTAATTGAAAGATATCTACATATTAATTTAAATTAAAACTAACCAAATGATCTCAAATTAAAAATACTAATAAAGATATAAAGAAAAATTATTATTTACTATATAGAACTATTAAAATGCATATTCTTATTGGAGATCTAAATGGTAGAAAAAACAGAAGAGAAAGCATCAAAGAAGAATAAGATTGATTTTTGTATTAATACATCGGAATTTACAGATATCACTTTAACGAGTGAAGAATCGGAAAATTTGATCAGATTGATGGAACATGGACCAAATGAAAAAGCTAAAAAATTTTCTGAAGAAGCTTTGAAATTCTATGATGAGATGCTGTTAAAAAACCAGGATTTTAATAAGGAATAATAATTATTTTTTGAGTAAAAGTGTCAGATCCAATAAGAAAAGACCTCATTATTATAGAACTTAAAGATGAAATCGATTTAAGTTCATTTCAATGCGAAAGCAATGAATTAAATGAATTTTTGCAGGAAAAAGCAAGATTCAATGAAAAAAATCTTATCTCAAAAATATATCTTTATTATCATTTAAAGTTTAAAAAAGTCGTTGGTTTTATTACATTATCCAATTACATGCTAAGACTAGCAGAAAGCAAAAAATTTGGCATTCAAAAAGTTCCTGCTGCCTTAATAGGAAGAATAGCCATTAATAATGAATATAGAGGTTATAATTTAGGAAGAGACTTGATTTTATTTGCACGAGGTAGGTGTAATTACATAAAGGATTTTATTGGTTGTCGACTTTTGGTAGTTGAAGCAAAAAAAGACGATCCAATTGTAAAATATTTAACTTCTTTTGGTTTTGAGTTTTTACATGAAAGCAAAGGATTTAATATATTAGGTTTTGATCTCTTAATTTAATCAAATTTTAACTTTAGAGATTAGCCTTCTAATTGTTTTTCCATATTAATTGAAAGATATCTACATATTAATTTAAATTATAAATTAGATAGAAATCATTAATGATTGAAGAAGTGATTAAAAAAATAAAAATAAATATATATTAAAAAGATATTAAAATTATAACAAGAGAAATAAAATAATTTTTTAATTCTTCACGAGGTTAACACATTGCCAGTAGGTATATTAATTATAAGATGGGATAATGAAATTGGCCCGATTAAATCTATCCGCATTTAAGCGTTAGAGATCAATGAAGGGTTTTATCCCGAAAATCTGAAAATAACAAATAACTTGCTCACGCAAGTGTATTCTTCTCACCGGTATCAGAGCTTGAAGCCAGGTTTCGCATCAATTAGCTTAAAGAACAACAAAGTGGTTTCTTTCTTTTCTGGCGTAGGAGATGACTACATTAGCGTGGAGAATTACGTAGTTGCGTTATTATTGCGTAGAGATGAGAAACCAAATAAGTATCGAGAAATTTTAAAAACGATAGCAGCAGAAATTTTGGACCAGGTACAAGATGGAAAATTTATCAAACGCTTACCCGATTTATATAAAGATTTAGCAAGGATTTGATTCTCAAATTATATTTTTTAAAAACCAACTAACTTAATTCAAAATAACTAGTTAATAACTGATTTGTTACAAAATCATTGGTGGTTAGTTAAATATCACATTGAGCATTTTTTTTTATTCTCGTTCATGATATCATCATTTGTTCTTGCATTGTTTTGTGTTCTTTAGCCTTCTCTATTGAAGTTGATTGGGAAGAGCTATTAGTTTCGAGGCTTGGACCCTCCTTCAAACAGTTTTGCCTTAAAAAATCATAACCAAATAAATTTGTAATAGAGATATCCCAATTACTAATATTTTTAAAATTTTTTACCACATTCGCTTTCCGGGTATAAAACCGTTTTAGTTTAGGAAAAAAGAAGTAAACTTGTGCGTTATGATAATTGTGGCGTTTCGAATAATTAACAAATGTATTTACAAACACCATCACTACGCCAGATTCATGAATTTTTATATTGGAATCCACATGAAATTTTCCCCATTGATGAGCTTCATAGAGAGTTAGAGTGTTAGTTTCTTCTTGATATGAGGGTTTGAATGTTGAGGGGTATACTTTTCTAAAGTCTTCTAAAATTTTCTCTTTATCTTCAAAGTTTAGATTTTTGATTACCGAAAGTTCAGGTGTGTTTGATAAATATTTGTTAATTGCGGTCTTAAGAGTTTTACAATCTTTATAATATTGTTCTAAGCGTTTTTTAAATTTATTGAATTCAGAATAAAAACCCCGCATGAGATTAGGTTTGTTATGCAGTGCTTCTTCGCAAAACGATTTTTTCTTACTCAATACCTCCCCTAAATTTTTGGTGTTTCCCGTTCGGGAGTAATAATTATAACTTCTTCTATATTTATAATTTCTATCATTAAAGTAGATTTCTCTTCTGTAGCTAGTATGATGGATGGTAATCGTAAATTTTTTATGAGGTCCTAAATCAATGTCAAAGAGAGGTAAAGCTGGGAGGACCAACCGTGCGTCTCGAATAAAAGCTCGCTCAAGAATATTAAATTCCACAATTAGATTCTGATTCAAATTATCGATTTTTTCGCTTAAATCCTTAAATGCGCTATAACTCGAAAACTCATACACAGTGTAAGAAATTCGCTTCACAATTACCTTAAAATGATTTTCAAGTAAGATTTTATGAGCTAATTCAACAGTAATTCGCTTGTCACCCAATGTAAGAAAAATCCTATCAGCATACCGTATTCGAGACCAATCAATAAACTTAAGGAGATTATCAGATTTTTCACAGTTTTTATTTATTAACGCTTCAATAACTGGTAAACGTATTTTTTGTTTATATTGTGTGACAATTCTTTCAATGATATTGTATCCTTTATCGAAAAATTGGTTTATGAGAATCACAACTGCTTGAGTTTTGTAAACAAAATAATCACTTGATAATGCAGTTAAGAGAAATTTAAAATATATATCACTTGAAATAATGAAGCCTGGTAAATGTTTCAAGCAGGAAAATGATTTCCTCTCTGTGGGATTAAGAATGATTTTTATAGTGGATTCATTAAAAAACTCTTCAATTTGAGATTGATTAAATGTGTTTAGAAAGTGGTTTTTAATGATGTATCTAATATCTTCAATTTTCTTTTCTTGAAAACTTGCTATAGTTTTTTCTTTTATAATTTTAGGTGCTTTAATATTACCCATTTGTGCTAAATATTTCAATACGGGAAAACTTTGTTGTATGCTCTGTTCCATTAATTGATCAATATTTACGTTATTAAATAATTCTGACAATTCCTTAGGCTTAAAATAGTTAAAATATCTTCTATAATAATAATATCTTCTCCTATGGATAAGATTATTGATATCTTGAGCAATTCCGTTTTCAAATCTATATCTGATCTGATTTTTTATTAAGTTTTTACCGTTAGCATAGCCAAGCCTTTCAATTTGCTGGAAAATTCTGAACAATATATCTATTCTTTGATTATTAAATATGTCCATGTCTAGATCTTCCATTAATGTATTAATTTCTTCCCGATTCAAAGCCTTTAAGTATCCTTCATTTAGAAGATAAAGCATCACTGTAATATGACCACTTGAAAATCTTAACGCAATCTCATCCTTATATACTCGTTTCGCTTTAATATCTCCTGCTTCTGCTAACTTCCTTAATAGAGGGAATGCGATATTTCGATGAAGTATGCATGTGTTATAATGGTTTTCTGCCCATGCTTGAATGTTGCTACAATGCCCCCAAAATTCCGTTTCAGGAGTAATATCATACCTTTGGCCATGACCTTCCATAGAGCGGTTTAGAACTTCAACTGCCTCATCTATAGAGTTAATCTGGTCATAATCTCTGATTTTAGGGACCGATATATTTAGTAGTAGGTACATACACTGCGTAAAGGGTCTACCTTTAACTAAAATAATAGTTCTACCACCTTCTAGCCTAAGAGATAGGTAATCGTTGATTGTGTAATATAACATCTTAAGATTGGTCCTATTATTGGGATAAAATTTTTGATTTTTGTATTTTTGAGGTGTAATAAAATCAATTTAAATTCCATATAAAAAGAGGAACAGATAGAAAATTTTTTGTGATAAAAAAAAAATCTGTCCCTTCTGGCACCCGAATGATCATTAGGTAGGCAAAAACTCATTTATGTATACGAAAATTTTTATTCGTGATCTTACGAAATCATCAATTGTATCTAACCCCTTTTGCATAGTCTGTTTTTTATGGATATTGTGCTTAAGGGGGGCTTAAAATTTCTAGGTAGGTAAAAATAAAATAAATTATATTTTGAAGTTTATCTATTGTTTCACTTAAATCAACTATGGGAAAACATGTAAAAGTGAGGGATTAAGGTGTCGTCTTACTTTTGACCGTTCCATGCGGACGATCAACAGCTTTCCGTTGTAAGCAAACATGTCCGGATTTGGGCATTATTTATGCAACGGTTATTCTATTTTTTTTACAGAAATCTTACCAGCATCGCTAATTTCAAATAGATCGACGTTCTGTAAATTTTGCACTAATTTTTTTACCAATACGATAGGAGATCCTAAAGCATTTCTTAAATCATCTAATGTCATTGAACCTACTTGTTCTACTATTAAGAATGCTTTAAACTGTGTTTCGTGTTCCATCAATTCAGTTAATTTATCGTAATAGGTAATCTTATTAATGTTATTTTGTCTGAAAATTCTAAGTTCTTCCATTTCATTATTAAGTTTTCTAACCTCTTCTTCTGCTTCAAGTTTTTTATCTAGTGCCTCCTCTAATTTATTAATCATATTTTCCTGTCTATCGCGAATCTGTTTAAACCGCGATTTTAAGTCTTTAGCTTCATAGGTGGCTTCAGTAGATGTCAGTTTAGAATCAAGTAAAAAAGTATCTAAATCGGAAATTTTTCCAACTAAATCCTTTTTCTCTTCTATATGGTCCAATCTCAATTGCTCGAGTTCTTTTTTCCACTTTTGATCCATATCAGTCAACAATCTAACTTGCTCGTCTTGAATTTTATCAGCAAAAGCTTGAATTTCTCGTGCTTTAATTTGTAAAGATTTAATAGTTTCTTCTTTCAATAAAAGTTCTGATTTTAAATTTCCAATTAATTCAAAGCCTTCCTCTAATTTTCGTTGAGTGGGGATGCTTTGTTTCTTTATAAAATCTAACTCTTTTTGAATAGCCAGAACATCGCCTTTTGCGAGTTCAATCTCTCTTTCTCTTTGATTAAGGTTTGCTCTTTGAGTTCCAACTAATTCTTTTAGTTCTAAGACATCTTCAGGAATGTCATACATTCTTGCTATTTTTATTTTTTGTTCTTCAATAATATTTTCATGCTCTTTCAGAACCCTCTTCTGTTTTTCTATCATTTCTTTTAACCTATCCATTTTCGATAGAAGAATAGCGCTTTCTTTTTCGCTCGATTCGATATTATCTATTACATTTTTTAAATCTTTAGGCATCTTTTAGTTACTCGATTCTTTAATTATAAGCATAGTTCAATTTTTTTGATAATTAAAAACTATATTTATTATTTATCTATTAAGACCAATAAATATTAATATTGAAATAATAGATTCAATTTATATATTTATCGAATTATTAAAGATATTGCATTTATACTGAAATGATTGGATTTAAAGATGTGGAGGTAAGTTGAAATTTCTGTATTTTATTTTAAACCGAATATTATTGATCCGTTTATAATTATATCTTATGATTATCTAAAGAGCCAGCAAAAAATCAGTTTAAATGAGATCAGCTTTTTTAAAAGCGAATCAGCTATTTTGGAATATATTAAAATAAATAAATTTGAAATATCTAACTATAAAGATGCTAAAGAACGTAGTATACTGAATCAGTTGGAAAACGCGATTAACTTGGCTAACGAAGGAATGCGTCCTAGTATATTCGCTAAAGGGGTAAACGATTTTAGAAATAAGGCGTTTAATTGGCTAATTTCTCGTGGAGAGAAATGGGTTACCTTAACGCATGCAAAAGGAGAATTAAAACTCTCGCCCTCTGATTTCCGCCACTATTTCAAGAACGATTGGGCAAAATATGCTTCTTCTCTTTATTTAAGACAGTCATTGGATAAAAGTGAACTTCTTAAACAAGTAGAATCTGATTTAAGATACATGCAAGACTTCATCATAGACACATTAGAATTTATTTTTGATTTAGCAGAAAGCGCCATAAATAAAAGAATCATTCTATACCCTCACAACGCATATGGATATGGATACAGTGCCAGTCTCTTAAACAACAAATACCTTCCACCTAAAGATAGCAATTTAAACGAGTGATATTTAGTAAATCCTTGGGCTCCGAAGCAAATAGGCTTTTTGCTCGATTTAAACGATATGGATTCTGTAAATAAGTTTGTTGAGATGATCCCGATTTTATTAGGAAATCTGCTGGTGCGCCCTGCTGCCTTTATCGTGAGAGACCCCGATATCGAAGGATTGGAAAACGATCAATGTACATTTGCATTTGACATGTCAGGAAGTTTATTGCCAAGTCATATGATAGGTGGGGGTCCGGGTCGCCCATCAGGACCTCCAATTACCGGAATGAGATGGACTGGTGGTAGTGAAGTCAATTATAAGAGGTCTACTTTCTATTTAAGGTGGAACAAGATTCTTTCAAGGCATAACACCTTGACTGTTCATAAGTTTGACGATCCTAGCGTATTCTACGAAATAGTC
>Ga0209977_10000780_pt1 | contig 13065 bp, 12 predicted proteins | sample SumtaG_2_FD_183113 | JGI IMG/M metagenome (GOLD analysis project Ga0209977, IMG submission 183113) | Deep subsurface microbial communities from Indian Ocean to uncover new lineages of life (NeLLi) - Sumatra_00607 metaG (SPAdes) (version 2) | ecosystem: Environmental > Aquatic > Marine > Oceanic... | reverse complement strand
CATAGAAAAATACTACCATATCATACCACAAAAATCAAGTTCCAATCCTTGAAAATTTTCTTGCAATCTTTTCCTTTTAGTGGTAAAAAGGAATATGAATGGAAAAGAACCAGAAATAAACAAACCAAAAAAGAATAGATAGAGTAAAAATGGTCAGAAAGACTGATGAGACGATAAATAGAAGGATAGTGGATTTATATGTTCAACCATCGTGGTGAATCAATGCAGGGTTGGCCCCAAAGAACTTCGAATAATCCAAATGTTGCTGAAACCTCTTCACCAGCAGTTGGAGATATTGATTTAGATGGTGATATAGAGATTGTGGTTGGTGCCAAAGGCAGTGGTGGTGATGACAGTCTTTATATCTGGTACTTATCTATAGCTTATGATTCAACAAAGATGCCCTGGCCGATGTTTCACCATGATCCGAGGCACACGGGAAGATTACCACTTAGCGAAACTCAAACCATTGAGGAGAAAGGTTGTACTGACGAAGTTGAAACATATAAAATTGTCTCAACAATAACAACAGGAACGGTGTTGTTTTTACCCAGTTCTCAGATTCCTTTTAAGATAATGGTCTTCGATATTGCTGGACGGAAAATCAAAGATTCAGTATTCCCTATAAGACAGTTCTCTTTAAGAGGACTGAAGAATGGGATTTATTTCATTGAATTCACCTCGTTTGATGGAAAAATTAAGGGAAGGTCAAAGGTTATACTGATTAATACTGATGTCAATTGAGAGAAGCCGTAATCAGATAATATTTTATTCAAGGAGGTAGAGATGGTTGAAGAAAAAATGGTAGCCTTTTGTGGTATTGTCTGTACTGATTGTCCTGCTTTTATTGCGACACAGAATAACGATGACGAGCTAAGAGAAAAGACTGCTAAGAAATGGTCATCGGAAGAGCATCCTCTCAAAGCTGAGGATGTTAACTGTGATGGCTGTCCTGTTGTTGGAAAGCGAGTGATGGAGTTTATTTCATTCTGTAAGGTAAGAAAGTGTGCGCTGGAAAAGGGTGTCAAAAATTGTGCTTACTGCGAAGCATATCCCTGTAAAGAACTTGGAGAACTCTGGAAGCAATTAAAACTTCCTGAAGCAAAGGAAACGCTTGAGGAAATAAGAAAAACAATGAGAGCATAGGGTATCAGAGTATCAAAAACGCAGGAGTCGCTAATATAATAAGAAAAATGAAAAATAAAAGTCAAATTTTAATGATTGAAAGTTCTGCACTCCCAATTCCTAATTCTTAATTACATAATGGTAGCGTGTAAGATTTGCAGCAAAAAATCTGAGTTGATTTCCACATCACTTCCCATCTGCATTGACTGTATAAGAGAGGGTTCTGAGAGAAGTCTCAAAATAATTGAACGTTCACACAAAGACTCAAGGGCGTCGTTTGATTTACCGCACAAACCTCCAAAAAATGGGAAGGTTGAATGTCCTATGTGTGGAAACCAATGTAGAATGGAGGACGGTGAATATGGTTTCTGCGGATTACGATACGCAAAGAGTGGTCATCTTCGAACAAAGGGGGTTGGGTGGCTTGATTGGTATTATGACCCGCTGCCGACCAACTGCGTTGCATCCTTCTGTTGTGCTGGTTGTACGGAATCAGGATATCCAAAGTTTTCATATGCAGATGGTCCAGAATACAGATACAAAAACCTGGCTGTCTTCTACCGTGCCTGTTCATTTGACTGCCTCTTCTGTCAAAATTACCATTTTCGGGAATCCCTGGGAAAAAGGGTTTCACCTGAAGAGCTGTTGGAAAAGGTGGACGAACGAACATCTTGTGTCTGTTTCTTTGGTGGTGACCCATCTCCACAGATAAATCACACGATCAGGTTTGCTGAGAAGGCTAAAGAAAAACAAAGGAAGCTGCGGATATGCTGGGAAACAAACGGTTCTATGCAATTACCTTATCTTAAGAAGATAACTAAAATCGCGCTTGAAAGCGGTGGTTGTATCAAATTCGATCTCAAGGCATACGACGAAAAACTTAATTATGCTCTCTGTGGAGTTTCAAATAAGACAACGATTGATAACTTCGGACATGTTTCTCATTTTATAAGTGAACGACCGAATCCACCGCTGCTTATCGCATCAACCCTTCTTGTTCCAGGATACATAGATGTAAAAGAGATAAAGAGAATAGCAAGGTTCATAGCCCAATTTAATCCTAAGATTCCATATTCTCTTCTCTGCTTTCATCCCCAATTCTATTTTAGAGATATTCCAGTTACTTCAAGAGAGCTTGCTTATGAGGCTTACGATGCAGCATTAAAAGAAGGTCTCACAAATGTCCATATTGGTAACAAACATTTGCTTCTATTATGAAAACAGAGATTTAAGGAGTGTTCCTTTTTTGATAATAACTATAGACATAGAAAGGAGAGAATATGGTACAACAGAGGAGTGATAAGATGATTCTTAAGGAGATTAGAAAGGAGTTGAAGAAAAACGTTGATAAAGCATACCAGGAAAGTATTAAAAGGTTTTTTAAGGAAGATCAGCAGATAAACTTCCTCGGTGTAAGGACACCGATTGTTAGAAATATTTCAAAAAAATACTTTTCCCAGATAAAAGGAAAAAGCAAGAAAGAAATTTTTGAAATATGTGAGCAGCTGCTGGAAAAGGAATACAGTGAAGAACAGGGAATTGCATTTGGTTGGGCAGCGCGGCTCAAGAATGAATTCGTTCCAACTGATTTTAAAAGATTTAAGTCGTGGTTGAAGAAATATGTAAATAACTGGGGACACTGTGATGGTTTTTGTTTAGGTGTACTTGGACCTTTTGTATTGATGTTCCCCGAATTCATTGGAGAAGTTAAAGAGTGGACTAAATCAAAGAATCGATGGTTTAGACGGGCATCCGCAGTACTTATGATAAGTCTGTTCGAGGACAAAAAGTATCTTAAGGATGTTTTCAAGATTTCCGATTTGCTAATGATGGATCAGGATGACCTTGTCCAGAAAGGATATGGCTGGTTACTCAAGGAAGCGAGCAATAAGTATCTTCAGGAAGTGTTTGGGTATGTTATGAAGAATAAGGCAAAGATGCCGCGCACGGCTTTACGGTATGCGATTGAAAAAATGCCTTCTGATATGAAAAAGAAAGCGATGAAAAGATAGTGAGGAGTTTAGAAAAGAGAAAGACGAAAAAAAACAGGTAAATATCAAAATTCGAATAATGAACAAATGATTGTTATTAAGTGTGTTAAGTGCAAGAGAAAGGTTTTTAAGTATCTGAAAATTGGGAAGGGAAGATTATGGCATTGCTGGAAGGAACGAATAATTGAGGATTACAGCGTTAAGGACGGAAATGAAGTGAAATGTCAGTGTGGAAATGTAATCGGGGTCAATAAGGGAAAATATATAAAAATAAAACAGCATTCTTTTACCTATTCAGGCAGCATAAGTAAGAAATGATAGAAGAAAAAGGATGAAAGTGAGATAATTCTTGTAAATGTTTTAAAATTTCCTTGACAAAGTTAGAGAAATAGTATACGTTAAAATCAGAAAGGAGGCGAAAAATGTTAAGGAATAAAAAGTGGTTTTTAATTATTTTCTCCATATTAATTTTTATGTTTATCCTTTTAAGTGCGGAGGAGGAGGAAGAAGAGAAAAAGCCTGAGTATGTCGGATATAAGAAATGTAAAACCTGTCATAAGGATATATACGATTCCTGGAAGGAAACAACACACGCGCTGAATTTCCAGGGCGTATTAGATTCAACTGGTCTTGATGATACGACCTGTTTTTCATGCCATACAGTGGGTTATGGAGAACCGGGTGGGTTTGTTGATACAACAGAGACTCCAGATCTTGTTGGTGTCCAATGTGAGAGTTGCCATGGTCCGGGAAGTTTATACAAAAAGTTTTCTATTATGAAGGACCATGAGAAGTCTGTTGCTAATGGTCTTTATGAGCAAACAGAAGAAGTTTGTACAAAGTGTCATACAAAAGACCAGAGTCCTGATTTTAATTACGAAGAGACTGTAAAAGACCCAAAAGGTGTTCACATAATCCCTGAGAAAGAAGAATAGAAACAATGGAGTAGCGAAACTTGCCCGTCCCGTTAGATAATTTTCTATCTAACGGGGTAAATGTGAAGATAAGATGTCATTGTGAGTAGGGGCGCTCAATTGAACGCCCCTACTTTCATATTCTAAGTCGTGTATCTTTTTCCCTTGACATTAAGGTAATTTTGATTTAATAAATTGTTAAAATGAAAAGGTATATAATCTTCGGGATTGGTTTTGTAATTTCAGGATTTCTTATCTTTTATGGATTGAAGCTCGGTGATTTCTTAGAAGTTCTTTGGAACGCGGTCTTACTCTGTCTTTCCTGTATTGGCATATCGAACTGATTGTAATTCAAGATGTTTACTACAACAGCTGAAAGCCGCACATGTTAACTTTGAACTAAATTATGAAAAGAATTATCGTTCAGATATTTAGTACCATCGGGATTAACAGTTATTTTTATGCTATAGCTAAAAAGGGTATTTATCAGGGAAGTCTGAAAGGCATTCCTTTTCCTGTTCTAAACTGCTATGCTTGCCCTTTTGCACGTTTTGCCTGTCCGATAGGGAGTTTACAGCACTATGCAGTAATAAGGGCAATTCCATACTATCTAATAGGTATTTTTGGAATTACAGGATTCTCGGTTGGCAGGGCACCATGTGGATGGTTGTGCCCTTTTGGTTTTATACAGGATCTACTTTATAAAATAAGAACATTTAAAATTACTATCCCTCGCTTTTTTACATACTCCAAATTTGTAATTTTGCTGATTGTTGTAATAGTCATTCCTTACCTAACCCATGAAACGTGGTTTTCAAAATTATGTCCTGTTGGTTTACTTGAAGGTGGAATTCCCATAATAGCCTGGAATCCTCAAACAGGTGGTCTTTCTAACCTAAGGCATCTTATAGGATGGCTCTACTTCACTAAGCTTGGAATACTTCTCTTTATTCTCGGTTTATCTGTAATATCAAAACGGCCTTTTTGCAGAATTTTCTGTCCTCTTGGAGCAATACTCTCACTTTTTAATAAGGTGAGTCTTTTGCAGATTAATCTCAGAGAGAACAGATGTACCCCGGAAAAATGTGATATGTGCAGGATTGTCTGTCCAATGGACATAAATATATATGAAAATGTTACAGATTATGACTGCATAAGATGCGGAAAATGTGTCCACGTCTGCCCGGAAAATGCACTATATGTTACCCCTTCATTCAGTAAATGTAAATTAGTAGAACCAGCATCTTGACCTACTCGCTTTTTACATCTTGTCTTTTTGACAGGATAACAGGATGAACATGATTATAATATCTTGTCTATCTTGTGGTTTTTCTGGAGTGAATCAAGTTATCTTGTTGCAAAGGTTGTAGGGGCAGACCCATGTTTACCCAGTTAGATATGGAACTTATGTAATGGGGTGTCTGCCCATTGTTCGTCGTTGCAGACTTTGATGCTTTGTAGGAACGACATCCCTGTCGCGATTAACATATCTGCATGCTTTAACTTTTCAATCCCGATATTGAGGTTGAGAAGACCCTTCATTAATTACGATTGAAGAAAGACCTTGTATGCTTTGAAGGTTTCGTAGAGGTCTGCTTTACTGCAAACCTCAAAAGGCGAATGCATTCCAAGGAGTGGAGGTCCGCAGTCAACGGTCTCTACACCATGTTGTGAAATATATTCCGATACAGTTCCACCTCCGCCCTCATCCACCTTACCCAGTTCTCCTGTCTGCCAGATTACCTTATTCTTGTTGAATAGTCTTCGTATCTCTCCAACAAATTCAGCAGATGCATCATTCGTTCCATATTTTCCACCTGCTCCTGTATATTTAGTTAAAACTACTCCATATCCAGTTTTTGCAGCATTTGTCTTCTCAAGAACATTTTGATAGTTGGGATTTATTGCTGCATTAACATCGCCTGAAAGCGCTTTTGAACTGTTAAGGACTTCCCTAACCATATCAAAACTTGAAGATTTACCTTTCCATGAAATTATTCCTCGTATACAGTCTATGAGGAACTGTGATCGTGCACCAGTTGCACCGACACTACCTATCTCTTCCTTATCAACAAAAATGACAAGAGTTGAATTCTCTGGCGTTTTTATTTTATTAATTGCATTAAATGATGTGTAACCACAGATTCTATCATCTTGACCATAACCACCTATCAAACTCATGTCCCATCCTATATCCCTTGCCGGTATTGCAGGAACCACTTCAATCTCGGCGCTTATAAAATCCTCTTCCTTTATTCCATATCTGTTATTAAGAATCTCCAGGACGGAAAGTTTAACCCTTTCTTTTTCTTTATCATCAGGGAATGGGAAACTTCCTGCAAGAAGTGTCAATTTTTCTCCTTCTATTGCTTCGGATAATTTTTTCTGTGACTGTTCCTTACGAGAAAGGTGTGGAAGCAAATCAGCAATGGTAAAAGCAGGATCTTTGAGGTTATCCCCAATGTTTATTGTTATCTTCTTTCCATCTCCCTTTATAATTATTCCGTGAAGGGAGAGGGGAATTGATGTCCACTGGTATTTTTTTATTCCGCCATAGTAATGTGTTCTTAACAGAGCAAGTTCTGCATCTTCATACAGTGGATTTGGTTTCAGATCAAGGCGAGGGGCATCTATATGTGAGACAATTACTCGTACGCCTTTTGATATGGGATTCCGCCCAATAATAGCAAGTGCGATGCTCTTATCACGATTTAACTTGTAAAATTTTTTCCCTCTTTTTTTTGAGAATTTTTCAAAACCATTTTTCCTTGCATTGCTAACTATCCATTCAACTGCTTCCCTTTCTGTTTTTACTATACTAAGGAAATCTCTATATCCATTACCGAATTCTAAAACTCTTTTTCTCTCTTTGTCCGTATAATGGTCCCATGCAGGCTTTAATTCCCGCATCAGTCTCTTCTTTAGGGTTTTTGTCTTCTCTCTCATCTCACTCCTCTCATTTTGATTTTATTCACTAAAATCTACTTAATAGGTTGATTTTGATACCTTCGAAAGGTTCCTCTATTCTACATACACCACCAGAACAAATGAGCCCACCCTTTTCAGAACCAGCCATAATATTAAGTGTATGGGAATCAGAGATGTCCCATCTTAGCTCTATTACTTTCCATTCCATTCCCTCACTTTCTAAAAGAGCCTCTTTGTTCCTAATTTCCCATCTACCTGCTATGGTGAGATACGAAAAGATACATGCATCTATTGAGACTGCATTATCCATAAATGTTATTGTATCGATTTCAACAACTCTTGAATTCAATCCTACATTTAGTGAATGTGAGCCTAATGAGCTCATTATCCCTATATGTGGAATCCACTCGCTTTTCCTATCAATAATGGTTTCTGGTTTCCTGTACACAAGATTTTTAAGACTCAGGAGTAGCGAAGGTCCTCTTTTCCATATATCGCCTTTGATTTCTGCAATGAATTCGTCAAAACTAAGAGAATCCGAAGAGATGGTCCAAAGCATTGATTTATTAACTTCAAAATACCAGCTACCGAAAGGATTTGATATAATATCAAGAATCCATCCTCTCTCATCCCTTGCTCTGTTTATTGAATAACCGTCAAGATTTCCAGTTGGCGGTGCATTATATCTATAATCGCTTCCTCCATATCCAAGTTTATCATAATTAAGGTATTCAAAAGTTGCTGAGGCTTTGCCTGTAGAAAAGGTAAGAGAACCATAGATCCCATTTCCTTCCGATTCTTCAAAAGGTATTTCATCCCACCCCTCTCTTTTTGCATATTCAGCATATATAATAAATGGTCCCTTTACAACATCAATATTGAAAGCGTAAAGATATGTTTCTCTTGGTGACTCCACCCCGGGATTATCGCTTGAAAGTCTTACAACATTTATTGAGAATGGAAAGGAGGGTAGTAAATCAAAGCTGAGACTTCCTCCCTGGAGTAGATCGGATGTATCATTCACAACAGTATATTTGCCATTTGAGAAAAGAAGGTTTTTGGGTCTGCCTGATAGAAGTGAAATGGTTAAAAATTTAATAGAGTGACTGAGGTTAAAACCGTCAATATCTCTATCAATATTTCCAGTTATCTCAACTGTTTGATTAAGTATAAGACCTCTTCCGAAGGATTGATAGAAATTACCTGCTCGTAATGACCATTTGGGATTTTTAAACTCGACAAATCTCCTCCTCATACCTTCTTTTCTTAAAGCGTATTTGACATTTGAAGGTTCATAGATATACCATTCTATGTTTCCTCTAAAATTTCCATACATGGCGTTAATATCGAGCGCATCTTCAATAAAATTTTCCTCATTCTCTCTCCATTGCCAGTATGATAGACGGTTTTTCCCAAATATCTTTAGTGTATGTGGTAAAGCAGAGGAATATATTAAGATTGTAAGAGTGAGAATGAAATAACTAATCAGGTTCTTTCTCGACATTACACTCTTGTTCTGGAAGGAGTTCTTTGAGTTTTTCTTCAATAAGCTCCTCGTCTCCTTTTTTATAACCCCTGTGCCTTAAGATTATATTGCCATCTTTATCCAAAACGAGGGTTTCTGGTATTGCCTGGATACCAAAGAGTTGTAGAACTTCTTGAATTGGGTCATAAAGGATTGTATATTCCCACTTGTGACCCTTAACAAATCCAGGGACCTTCGAAACATTTCTTGGTCCATCCTCGTTGATTGCAAGGAAAATCAGTCCTCTTTCCTTGTATGTTTTGAATATATCCTTCATTGCATCAAGACCCTCCACACAACTCTTGCAGTAGATTGCCCAGAAATCAATTATTATGTAGTTTCCAAGAAGGGAGTCAAGACAGACCGTCTTATTTTCCATTGACTTTAGAGAAAATGAAGGAGCCTTTTCTGCCTCTTCTGCAGAGAGAGATATTGCAAAGAGAAGAAAAAATACTATAATGAGATTTCTCATAAATTCCCCGCTTTCTTAACTATTAATCTCATATAAACATAATAAGGAAATTTCTCACAAATGTCAAGTGAAATCATAGATTTTTTGGAAGGCAAACTCATGTTATTGTGGTGTTTTGATTTTTATGGAGTGCAACGAAGATGTCGTTGCGGTTTTGATGTTTTGTAGGAGCAGACCCATGTTTACCCTGTCTTCCATCATACATCCTACATCCCATAATCTCTAATCCAAATTTCACTTTTTACTTGTCTTTTCCCCGTCTCTCCGATACTCCGTTACACCGTTTCATTGATTGCTAAAGGTGCCCGACCCCATCCTGCTGTAAATATGCCTGTCCCTATTTTTGCCATTTTTAAAAGGAGGTCATGGTGGAGAGGTCTTGCTGAATTTAACCTGATCGCGACCATGCTTCTTGGCACGGTACAGTGCCTTGTCAGCAGCCTTCAGGACTTTGGGTAGACTCTGTCCAGCGTTCTTTCGGTGAGAAATCCCAATTGACACAGTTACCTTGATTGCTTTTTTCCCAGAACGAGTACCTGCAGATTTGACTACTTTGCGGACCTTGTCCATAATCACTTTGATTTTTTCGCTGTTTTTCTTAGGGAAAAAGACTACGAACTCGTCTCCTCCGTAGCGACACACAATGCCTTCGGGCACCAACTCGTTCGTTAGGATACGAGCTGTCTGGATTAGAACATCATCCCCGGCCTTGTGACCATAGGTATCATTTATCTTTTTGAAGTGGTCAATGTCCACGATGGCAATTCCAAAAGGTGGAGAGGTTTTAACCGGGACCTGCTCAATTAGAACATTTTCGCAATAGTCGCGGTTGTAAATCCGGAGTAATGGATCATAGGACACCCTATGTTCCATTCGAACTATCCAGTGGATGAGGATACCGATGCAGAGAAACAACGTGGTCGCGGCAAAAATGTAGGAATCGAAAACTGAAGTGTTGAAACTTCGGGGTCCCAGATACCATCCACCAGTAAAAAGCACCATCGTTCCTCCCAACACACCTCCCAGATGAAACCGAAGTTTCAGTACATAAACCGAAAGCAGGAGGATTAATATCGTTACTTCCGCAGGTATCAGGATAACCCATTGGAAGGTATGGAAGTTTCGTAAGTAGTAAAGAGATGCAAACGGTTCGGTGGTGGTCCGAAGTACGCAAATAAGACCCACTTCAATCAGGAGCATAGAAAAGGTTATATATTTAGTATGACGGTACTTCAAAAAGGTAGGCAGAATAGTACTCATAAAAATTACAACAATCATAAATAGATACAAACCTGGGATAAAATTCGAGGGCACCGGTAATGAGAAAAAACCCGAAGGTCCCAGAAGAAAGAAAGCGAGGACTGCTACACCTGTAAGATATCCTGCGAGAAAAACCTTCAGGTTGCGAACTCGTGGATAGGATAGGTGTGCTAGCAATGGAACTACTACTCCTGCTGCAATGCCGATATAGAAAAGCACCTTAATGATAAAAACAGTATCAAATCGCAGTAGCAACAAACCCAGAAACCAGTATCCTCCCACCAACAACACCAGCCCCAGAGCAAAGAGTAAAATACCCCAGCTGCCTTTATTAGTCATAGGTGAATGTTACAGGATTATTGAGAGAAAGTCAAATGGAATTGAATCCTGAATACACCACTAATATACAATTATTCTCCCACGATGTTTACTTTTTCCTTTTAACTTATGTTTCACCCCGTTCCCTGAATGTGAAATGTGAAATCCTGATACTCTGATAATCTGATGTTCTGATATTCTGAAAAAAGGTGCCTGACTGCATTATATTCTTCCTCACTTTTATTTCTCCTTAGGAATTAAAAACCATTTGCCTTTTTCTTTATGATAACATCCAGCATCCAATTTCTCATCACCTTGATAGAGCACATAGTCTGCGTTCCACTCGCTTGGGCTACTAATCCTCAAACAGGTTCCGATCAGATCCTCTGGTCTGTTTGCAACGCACAAAGCGAAAGGTAGCTTTTTATTGAATGGATTTGGCATACAAGAGATCAGAAGTATCCCGTCGCCTTCGTATCTTTTCTCCCCAAATTCTATTACATTGTCGAAAAACCTCACTGGAATCCCAATTTTTAGTTGTCTAAAAAACAAGTTATCTTTTGTATTACCGTAAATAAAACTAACTTTATCTTGCCAGTTAATCTCCAGAGCCTCTTTATCGCTTATAAGTATAGGTTCTATTTGCGCTGAAGAGAGAAAATTCGCAAAGTTACCCAGTTCTTTTTTTACCTTATTGACTGATTCTTCATCAATCGCAGTGGGATATACGAGATAGATACTATCGGTAAGAGGGAAGATAGCACTTAGAGGTCCTCCAAAAGTGGTTATTCTCTCTGGCAAGTCTTCAATGGAAATTTGGCTGAGTCTGGTGGCGATAACTGGCACAAATTGACTAAAAGTTGGATATTGCTTTCTTTGGGTTTCATATACATCAAACAAACTATCGATATAGCTGATGTACCAAAACCCTTTTCCTTCCTGGCGTCTCAAGGGTTTCTCCTTTTTGAAATCTTCGTAGAGATTGGCTCGAAGATGAATCTCGCAAGCACGAACTATGTGCTCGTAAAGGGCAATTCTCCAACTGGGATAAGCCTGATTTCGCATCATTCCCTTGATAGGCTCAAACAAAGCAATAGATTTATTAAATAAATCAAAGTTGCGGTCTACCAAAGGGTTGACAAAAGAGTGGCTCCATTCGTGTAGTATTATACTTTCAAGGTAACTGAGACATGCAAAGGTTACACGCTTACCCCTTAGTGAACAAGGACCAATTACCCCATAGATATCGTATCCTTCTTTGGTCTCTAATGTAATTCCATAGCCACCAGCAAAGAGAGGTGGCAGGATAACACCATAACTGTTTCTCGATTCACAATAGAAATCTTCGAGGACTTGAACATAGTCTTTTCCTTCGAGTAATGATTTCACCTCTGCCACCTGTGTGTCATACAGAGCCTTATGAGCCTGATAGAATTGCATAAAGTCTGCTTTATGAGCAAAATCCCTGAGCGCATCAGCGAATTCTATCAGAGTTTCTTCACCTTTTGCTCTCTTAATTAAGTATTCTGAGTACGGAGCTTTTTGCACAAGTTCTGGAGGATCACCATGATAGAGCATGAACGCAACTGGAGCATCATGGGTAAAACCAACAGTAATAAGGCTTTCAACATAGGCTATAGCTGGGTGATCCTTAAACCCACCAAAATAATTGTCGATATCATCCTTATATGTAGTCTTGCTCTTTATATGGCCTCCTGGAGCCCATGAGGTGGAATGTTGAACTACCGCCAATAACTCCATTCGTGGATCCACTGTTATAGAAAACCTATTTTCTGAAGCCTCTTCTACTCCGCCTACTGCTTCCTCAGTTCCTTTTATTTTCTGCACAGTGGCACAGGTGACAAGTCCTGCTACCAGCAACCCTATCCAGGCTACCATTACAAATATTCTGTCAATGCTTCTCATTTATACTGACCTCCTTTAGGTTTTCAGATCGCCAAGCAAAATGCTGCCTAACTTGTTCATACACGCAGTATTGCGTATATTTTCCCAACACTGTCTTTTACTAATACACTACTTTCAATTCTCTTGTTTGTTGGGGGATATTAGCAGAAATTTATGAATGTGCCAAGAAGATTGGAATGATAATTGGGATGCTAAATCTTATTTCTAAGTCTTGCACCATCTCTGATCGTAATCAAACGACGTATTCTTCGGATTTACAATATACAAATCCTTCACAGATTTTTTCATGAATCAATATGACCCAACGTGAATTAATTTATCTCAAAAAAATAGTCGCTGTCCCCTTTTCGCCCCTAACAACATCGTTGTATATGTTAAATGTGAAGATTTATCCACCGAAGCCTTGTCGTAGGTGGACCTGACCCCTCATTTTTCTACTTCTCCATTTTTCTATCTAACCGTATATCCCTTTTTAAGATGTCATCATAGGTGCAGAATTCCCATCCTTCTCCAAGTTTTTCCTTGAGCATATTTATTATTTCTTTTGCCTTTTTAAAATCACGTAATCTGTGTTCATAAAACTTTGCAAGTTCTATATATGGGAAC
>Ga0209977_10000777_pt1 | contig 13069 bp, 9 predicted proteins | sample SumtaG_2_FD_183113 | JGI IMG/M metagenome (GOLD analysis project Ga0209977, IMG submission 183113) | Deep subsurface microbial communities from Indian Ocean to uncover new lineages of life (NeLLi) - Sumatra_00607 metaG (SPAdes) (version 2) | ecosystem: Environmental > Aquatic > Marine > Oceanic... | reverse complement strand
ATGCGGGTTTTTTATTCTATCTCTCTCTCTCCTATAAGAGTTTTTAACTGTCTTACCTCTGTTACAATATTCTGCCTGTTGAGGTCCTGGAAACGTTTCGGGACCATCTCTCTGCTTGTACATTCCATGACTGCTACAAGATTCTGTAGCGCAATTTCATGAGGGTAAGTGGGTGGCACAAAATCTCCGATTGTCTCTTCAAGGTCACTTTCTGTAATGACTATATGATTATTCATTGTTGCCAGGAATTTTGCCCGTATAAGAATTGATTCAAGATCAGCACCTGAGAAAACAAACCGGTACTTCTTGAACAGGTCTATAACATCCATCTTCTGTATTTTAAGCTTTAATTTTCTTACAAGTGTATTAAAAAGGAGCTGTTTTTCTTCCATGGTTTCAGGATAGAAAAGGGCAAGATGTTCCTCAGCTCTCCCCTGACGCTTGAGGTCCATAGGCAAAAGATCAGGCCTGCATGTAATAAGAAACCAGATGATTTTTCCCCTGTAATCTGTATTTCCCATAAATGATGCTATCTGGGCGAATATTCTGTTGCTTGTGCCGGAATCCCCTTCCTGGTGGCGGTGTCCCAGAAAAGCGTCCGCCTCATCTATCATTACTCCTACAGGAGCCATTGCTTTTAAAATATTCAGCAGTTTCTCAAGATTGGATTCGGTTACCCCCTGCCATTTACTCCTGAAATTCTGAAACCGGACAATCGGAATTCCTATCTCGCCGGCAAATGCCGTAACTATGTAGGATTTTCCTGTTCCTACAGCCCCTGAAATAAGATATCCCATAGGAAGCACATCGAGTCTCCCCTGTTTAATTGCACGTGCAGCACTTTTAAACCTTTTTTTCACAAAATTATGACCGGATACCATGGAAAGGTCATAATCAGACTCAATAAACTCCAGAAGCCCTATAGCTTCCGACTCTATTATCTCTTTTTTTTTCTCTTTTAAGTAATCCAGGGTTATTTCTCTGTTCTCCTGGTAAGACTCAGCTGCAAGCTGGTTGATATTGACAAGATTCAGTCCGCTTGTTATAGTTGCCATATTCTTTGTTGTTACGCCCCGTGCAAGAAGCAGCTTCTCCTTTTTATAAAGATAATCGAAAAAACTTTCTCTTACCTTTTCATCGGGTATTGGAATATTCACCTTCACCGTACTCGGTGACCTGACTATGCGTAAGCTGAGATCAGCAAGGTTTTCTGTAAGAAGAATAATAGATATATCATTCTCACTGAAGATTGGATCAGTCCCCCACCGGTCCAATGTTACAAGGCAGTAACGGTCTTCATCTGTATAATGCGAAATATCTGTATTTGGCACGATTGTCTCAGCATAATCGATTATGATAACAATTCTCATTTTATTTCGTATATTGTTGTAAAAATATTTTTCCAGATAATGAAAAGCATCGGTTGGTTCTCTTGAAAGAAAATCACCTGTGGGTTCTTTCACATGCTGTGAACGTATTTCCTGAAGATATTCCTGTTTCATTTCGGGCTTGCAGAATGTAAGTCCTGAAGACCTGTCATAATAGATGATTATATCCCTGTTCCCGAAAAGAACTTCTGATATGTAGTTCTGGATTTTTACAAAGATAAACTCACCTTCATGCAGCTTGTGGGGAAGAAAATCCCTGATATTACCATACACAATATAAAGGTTTGCTGTTTTTGAACAATATTTGTATGAAAGCTCCTGAGCCCAGGCAGGCAGGATTTTGATAAACGGTAGATGTTTAAGTATAAGCTGATTCGCCACCTTTTACTCCCTCCCAAATACTGAATGTTGTTATATTTCAGCCACGTTTTATTATCAAAAAATCTCCTCTGCTTTAAAGCATGTACTGAATTTGACAGTTGTTTAATAATAACCTAAACCTGTATACTGTTCAATGAAAAGAGGATGGAGTTTTAAATTATATTGACAATGTGTTAGATAATTATTAATTTTTCATCGTTCATAAAGAAATAAAACCCGAATGTAAAGTAACTTATGTAGATCAGGGAGGAACTTTTTTTATGGTTTACAGGGTAGCTGTAATTGGAGCAAGCGGAGCAGTTGGCCAGGAGTTTTTAAAAATACTTGGACAGAGAGATTTTCCTATTGACAGGCTCAGCCTGTTTGGTTCACACAGGAGCGCAGGCAGGGAATACGAGTTCAAGGGAGAGAGAATAAAAGTAACCGAGCTGAAACAGAACAACGATTTCAGGGGTATTGACATTGCACTTACTTCAGCAGGTGCCGGAACTTCAAAGGAATACTGGAACACCATAACCAAATATAATGCAGTAATGATAGACAATTCCAGCGCATTTCGTATGGATAACGATGTGCCCCTTGTAATACCTGAAGTAAACCCCGACGACTGCATGAACAGGCCGAGAAACATTATTGCAAATCCAAACTGCACAACAATACAGATGGTAGTTGCATTAAAACCGATTGAAGAACTGTCACACATAAAACGGGTGCATGTGGCAACTTACCAGGCAGCAAGCGGAGCGGGCAATCTTGCCATTCAGGAGCTGGAAAAGCAGATTCATCAGTATGTAAAGGGCGAGGAGCTGGAGGTAAAAAAATTCACCTACCAGCTTGCATTTAATGTAATTCCACATATTGATGTATTCCAGGACAACTTTTATACAAAAGAAGAAATGAAGATGCACCATGAAACAAGAAAAATAATGAACTCGGATATTCAGGTTAGTGCAACCGCTGTTCGCATTCCTATTATAAGGGCTCATTCTGAGGCTATCTGGGCAGAGACTGAGAGAGAAATATCTATTAAGGAAGCACAGGACGCATTTCAAAACGCACATGGTGTTACTTTGATAGATGACCCTGATAATAACAAGTACCCAATGCCGATTATCGGTACAGGCATGGACGATGTGTATGTGGGAAGGGTAAGAAAGGATCTCACAAATCCGAACGGTATCGCCTTCTGGTGCGTATCGGATCAGATAAGGAAGGGAGCTGCGCTGAATGCAGTTCAGATAGCTGAGGCGCTTGTTAATAACGGGTGGTTGTAATTACTTCACAGGATTGAACAATAGATTAATAATCTCATGCCCTTTTTCAATAAAAATCTTCGATTTACCCGCTTCTTTCTCAGAATACACACTTACTTTATTCGGTTTTATACCCTTTCCGTATAGAATAAATGGAACCGGTGTCTTTGAATGGGTTTTGATACTGACCGGTGTCGGATGATCGGGCATTACAAGAATTCTATAATCTTCATTCATTTCACTCAGAATTCGTTTTAAGAGCCTTCTATCGAGATCCTCAATAGCCCGAATTTTCAGCTCTGCATCTCCTTTGTGTCCTGCCTCGTCAGGGGCTTCAACATGAATGAATACAAAATCTTTTTCTTTGAGAGACCGGACCCCCTCATCGGCTTTTCCTTCATAGTTTGTATCTACAAACCCTGTCGCCCCTTCTACTTGTACAGGATCAAGACCGGTAAGCATCCCTATCCCCCTGATCAGGTCAACCGCTGTTATTACAGAACCGTATACACCGAACCTATCATGAAAATCAGGTAATTGCGGTTTGTACCCCTGACCCCAGAGCCATATCTGTGTTGCCGGTAACTTTCCTTCTTTAATCCTACGTACATTGATTTGAGTTTCTTCAATGACCCTGTTTGATCTTTTCATAAGCGAACGAACCCTTTTTTTACCCTCAACTGCGGGAAGGTACTGATCAATATTTCTGTCAGTAATATCATGCGGCGGAGTACATTTCAGGTTATGAAACCTTCCCTTAATTACACAGATATGGCGGTAATCAATGCCTGTATAGAAATGAACTCTATCATCGGCAAGTTCTTTATTTAAGACTGTAATGATCTCATCTGCTTCCTCTGTCGATATATGGCCTGCAGAATAATCGTTCATCCTTCCATCCTGAATATTCACCAGGTTACATCGAAAAGCACAATCATCCCTCCCAAGCTTTATGCCGATACTCGCTGCTTCAAGCGGTCCCCTTCCGGTATAATACTCTGCAGGATTAATTCCGAGCAGGCTGAGATTCGCCACATCACTGCCGGGCGGCATACCTTCGGGGATTGTCCTGCACATACCGACAATCCCTTTTTTTGCCAGGTTCTGCATATTGTTTATTTCTGCAACTTCTAAAGGAGTCCTGTTATCTATCTGAGGCAAAGGTTCATCCGCCATGCCATCCCCAACAAGGAAAATATACTTCATTTTTTCTCCCTTTATTATTTTAAAAAAACTCTTTTAATCTCCTTTATCGCAAAAACCTATTATTTTACCGCGCTTCTCATTAGTCCACATTAGTACCTTAATCCTGTTAATCTTGAATGTGGCTTGCCACATTAGGGCAGGCACACGGGCCTGCCCCTACAATATTATCCATGCAATTTATTGTAGGGGAAATCATAAATTGCCCCTACTTACCATGGGTTCCCGTTAGCTGAAATATTGATAATACTCTCAATAAATATCTTATCTTCATTGCCCACAACGCCTGAAGTCAGGGCTAATGTGCCGTATCTATCATTTCGTTCAACGATAACTTCGATGTCCGATGCACCGGAGTCTTCTGCCTTCCTTCGGGCATACGATTTCCCAAAACTTTCACAATATTCAATGGACTCATCAAAGTCCATAAACATCTTCCGCTCTTCAGGTGTATATACAAAATAACCGCCGCTTTCACTCGGTTTTATCAGAATTTTAACTCTTTCAACCACTTTCCCGTTTACCGTACCAACGGCATTTGCAACATCAGCGTCAGGAGGTAAGAGAAGATCGCCATGTAACAGTTGTACCACATCAGGAAAATAGGCAGCTGCAGGCGCACCGACAGCAACAACAGGAATATAAACCCTGACTGAAAATTTAATATCATCATCTCCTTTCAGTTCCTTATCGTAAAACATCCGGCTCAACAAATAGTTGCTTTCCTCGCTGTCCTTTAATATTACTCTGCCCATTTTATGATACACGATCTTCTCAATAATCAGTTTAAAGAGTTTGTAGTAGAAATCATTCAGCACCGTATGAATAAATTTTTCTATGCTCGTATTGAACCGTTTCGACATAATATTCACTCCCAAACTCGCAGCTTCTTTATTCCATCTGTTAAAGCTGTTAATAACATGGAGTATATCTGTTGGAGTCAGATTTGCCCGGTGAATAGAACCGATCTTTACAAGCCGTTCCCAGCCCAGAATATTTACATCTTTTTCCAGTTTCCTGCTGATGTAATAAAGCGAATGCGGTTTTTCCCGGATTAGCTCCAGTATCTGTCTTTCTGTATCAGTCAATACAATATCAGCAGGTTCTTTAATAAAAACGAAAATGCAGGTAGGCTGTGAGTTTAACGGAAAATAAATGGCTTGAGCAATACTGTTTAATTCATCAAGAAGATGAGGGTATTCAGAGACAATCCATGATAATGGGAAAACCTTCTGAGGACCGATTGATAATACCCTGTCTTTAGAGACCTGAATAAAACTGTCACCGCCAAGGCCGATTGTTGTAATTTCCGCAGCTTTAACTCTCGTAAGCCACCCACCAACCTGGGCTCCCTCTTCTTTTATCGCCGGCTTTCCATCCTTCAATACAGCGATATCCGTTGTTGTCCCACCCATATCCACAACAAGCCCATTATAAACAGCAGACAGAGCTCGTGCCCCTACAATGCTTGCAGCGGGCCCGGAAAGTATCGTTTCAACAGGTTTTTCTTTCGCTGCCTTTTCACTGATCAGGCTCCCATCACCCTTTACCACCATGAGGGGAGCTGTTATATTCCTTGCATGTAAACTCTTTTTCACTGCGTCTATAAGATGGTTTACCAGGGGGATTAACCGGGCGTTGAGTACCGCAGTCACCGTTCTTTCATAGATACCAAGTTCCGCGCTCAGTTGATGGGCACACACAACAGGACAACCGCTTAGCTCTTCGATCAGTTTTTTAACTGTTAATTCCTGCTCGGGATTTCTAATACTCATGTAACCGGAAACGGCAAAGGCCTCTACTTTCCCCATCATAGTTTCTATTGCTTCCCGGGCAGCCTCAATATCGACTTCCTTTTTTATCCTGCCCTTAATGTCACATCCACCCTGTATTGCAGCATGATGGGTAGTCGGCAAATCCTTTTTTATTTCATAGCCAATCGATATAAGGCCGACTTCTGCTCCCTGGCCTTCTACTATGGCATTCGTGGCAAGAGTTGTGGAGAGGGAAACCATTTTAATCGTGGTGAAAACCTTTTCTGCTTCATCTTCACCCTTCAGCTCAGAGACCAGATTATCCATACAGTTTTCAACAGCAATGGATAGATCATTTCTTGTTGTGATAACTTTCGTTTTCACAACAATCCTGCCCTGATCTAAATCATAGATCACTCCATCCGTAAATGTGCCGCCTGTATCAATCCCAAGTGCAAAATGGTTCAACAACCTTCTCCATTAATGCAACGTATTAAATACCCCGTATTAAATACCTTGTATCAAATACCCCGTATTACATACCCTGTATAACGGGTCATTCACTGCCAAAAGGAAGCCACCTGCTTTGAAGGTAGTCTTTTACTTATGAATGATTTTCCGCTCCGCCCGCTCAACAATTGCCCTTAACTTTGATTGAACGTCCTTCGGTAAAGGGTCAGGCTCATAATGTTCAAGAATATCAATCACTTTTTCATTTGCCCTCTGAGTAAGCGTTTTTTTCCCTTCCTTCTCCCAGTTCTCATAAATTTTCCGTTCAAAAAGATCCGGATACCATGTTTCTTTTTTAAAATATTTAAGGGTATGATCTTCAGTCAGAAAATTCCCTCCGGGCCCAACTTGATCAATCACATCCAGGGCAAGTGTTTCGTCATTCACTTCTATCCCATTCGTGATTTTCCGTGCATACCCGATTAAATCATCAGATATAACCAGATTTTCTAAAGAAGCTGTGTTACCATGCTCAATATATCCAACATCATGTATCAGGTTCGCCCCGGATTGAGCGGACATAAGTATGGAGATCGCATCCTCTATAGCAGCCTGTTCATCAACCAGCTTCGAATCCGTGCATCCTGCTGTTCCAAACATCGGTATATTGAGGAAGTTCGCCATATCTGCCAGTGCAGCCATCATCAAATCAAATTCAGGAGCCCCATAAGAAAAAATCGTTGTATTCATATCCATAATTGTAAACACACCGCCCATGATAAATGGGTTGCCCTCATTTGTCTGCTGATTTAAGACAAGACCGCTTAAGCTCTCTGCAAGACCGTTGGCCATCGCCCCTGCAAGTGTTGCGGGAACCGTACTTCCTGCCATAATGCACGGCGTATAAACCACAGGAAGCTGCTTCTTCCCGGCCAGCACCAGCTTCTGTGCAGCTTCTTCAGAATGTAACAGCGGAGAAATCGGCTCCGCATACAACGTCATAAATGGATTTCTCCTCAGCTCCTCTTCTCCACCTGCAACAATTTCACACATTTCAATAATATCACCATAGCCCTCGATATCTATGGCCGTAATGACAATCGGCTTGCTTGTATTTAATACCATCGCTTCAAATTGATGCCTGTCATATATAAGCTGAGGAACATCCTGAACTATTCCCAGCGACATCACAAAATCCATATTGGGCAGTGCATCTATTACTTTTGTTGCCATACTCACCGTTTTTTTACTTGTTGGGATCCTCTTCTGTGTATACGGATCAATAAAAAAGGGAGTATCCGAACCAGTTCCAAAATACGCATTATTTCCTTCCATTTCCATGACCCTTTTCCCGGTTCTGCTGTTGCATAAAGTAACTTTCGCAGGTACTGTTCTTAACGCTCTTTCCATCAGTTTCCCCGGTATCCGTACCCTCGAGCCATCAACATAACACCCCGCCTTTTTCATAATCTCTATGGATTCTTTGTCTTGATACAACACACCTGTCCTCTCAAGAACCTCAACGGCAGCTCCCAGCAGACGCTTACATTGATCCTCTGAGAGGACCTGAAGATGAGCAGAAGCATTTACTCTATAATTACTCTTCATAAGATTTTCCCACCTTTCCCTGTTTTAATGGGACAAACTCCCATTACTATAAAAAGCTTCTTTTCTTTATACCTGCTTTTGTGGCTTTTTTGGTCTCCCTTTCTTCCGCTTTTTGGATAATCTTATCAATTTTTTTATTAATATCATCGGGTAAAGAGGGAGCTTTCGCCTCTGCAAGAATACGGCGAGCTTTTTCTTTTATTCTATCTCCCATACTGCTTTCCTTCGCCCTGGATTTCCATTCACTGTATCTCATACGGTTCATCAATGTTGGAAACCACGTCTCTTTTTTAAAATTCTTAAAGGTATGTTCAGAAGTGATAAACTCTCCGGAAGGACCTGCCCTGTCAATATCATCCAGAGCAAGAGTCTCATCGTTTACCTCTATCCCCCTTATAATTCTTTTTACCATACCAATCACTTCATCAGCCATAACAAGCTGGAACAGTGACCCGGCCGAGCCAAAGCCTGTATAACCACAGTCATGCACGAGATTCGCCCCTGACTCTGCTGCTATAAGTATGCTCATCGCTGCCTCTGCCGCAGCCTGCGCATCAAGAGTATGAGAATCAGTACATCCGGCAGTACCGAAAACAGGTATGCTCATATAATGCGCAACTTCTGCCATCCCTGCCTGCATCAGGTTGAACTCAGGGCTTCCGTAACTATAAATGGTTGTTCTCATATCCATTATTCCGTATACACCGCCCATGATAATCGGAGAACCCTCCCTTATAAGCTGTGTGGCAACTATACCAACCAGACTTTCCGCAATGCCTAACGCCAGGCTTCCTGCTAAAGTTGCCGGCGCAGTAGCCCCGGTTATTATACAGGGTGTGTAAACAACAGGAACCCTGTTCTTAGCCGCTATCAGTGCCTTTGCGATTGCTTCATCAGTATGTACCAGGGGTGGGCTCGGCTCAGAGTAAAGTGCTAATATTGGTTTTTTCTGTAAGTTTTCCAAACCGTCAACAACCACTGAGGCAATATCAATGATATCCTGGTATTGATCAATATCAAATCCCCAGTGAACGATAGGTTTTGTCGTATTTCTCACAAGAGCGCTGAATGCGTGCACATCCGCAAGTGTGAGAGTAACGTCATCCGGTGTGCCAAGATCTTGAACAAAATCGATATTCGGCAGTGCCTCACATACCTTCCCAACATTTTCTGTGTCACTCAATATTGGTTTTCTTCTCACTTCTGTATTGGGATCAATATGGTAGGTATTTGTGGGACCCGGCCCAAAATGACTTCGATGCCCCTCCAGGATGATTCTTTTATTCCCATTCCTGTCATAAAGAAGTATCCGTGAAGGCGCTGTTCTCACCGCCCATTCACTTAAACCGGTTGGAATCCTTACTATTTCTCCATCAATCCAGCAGCCGGCTTTTTTAAAAATATCTATCGCCTCTTTATTGAGAACTTTTGCCCCCGTTCTCCGGAGTATTTCACAAGCTGCAGAATAAATCTCCCCTCTCTGATCCTCTGATAACAGGCTGAAGTGTACTGATTTGTTAACACTGTATCGTGCCCTTACATATCCTTTCATTTATTTATTCTCCTTTATTATTAAATCCGATTTCTGCCGGCAAAAGCTTTCTGGCATCCTGTAAAACCAGTTATTCTGCATACTATTTCCCGCCTATCAATTGCATAGCCAGTTCTTTCGCCGTAATGGCATCAGGAGCCCACCCATCAGCTCCTATCTCCTCAGCAAAATCAGATGTAACGGGCGCTCCCCCGATTATTACCTTCACCGAATCCCGCAGCCCCTCTTCCTCCAGTATCTCTATTGTATCCTTCATTGCCAGCATCGTCGTTGTCAGTAATGCACTCATTCCCACTATATCGGGTTTCTTCTCCTTCACTGCCTCCACAAACTTCTCAGGACTCACATCTATCCCTAAATCCTCAACCACCATGCCACCACTCTCCATGATCATGCCCACCAGCCTCCTCCCTATATCATGCAAATCACCTTTCACCGTTCCCAGCACTACCTTCCCCTGAGACGGAACCTCTCCTCCAACAAACAAAGGCTTCACTATCTCCATGCCGGCACCCATCGCTTTTGCCGACATCAGCACCTCCGGTATAAACATATCCCCGGCCTTGAACCGTTCACCAACGACATTCATCCCCTTCATTAATCCCTTGTTGATAATATCCAGAGGCTTTTCACCTTCGTCTACAGCTTTCTTCGTTAATTCTGTAACTACATCCACATCTCCTGATATAACCTTGTTTGCCATTGCTTCAAAATCCGCCATTTTTTTCCTCCTTATAAATTTTTATTATGCCTTTTCTAAAACTCTTAACTTCTGTGGTGGTAATGAATTACAAAAGGACTCTTTTTTTTTGCTGCTAACATATTGATGGGTTAAAAAAATAAGTTTTAGCATAAAAATACTATCTTAAATATATAATAAAATTAAAAAAATGTTATTAATATTAATGCGTATAGTAACAGTTAAAAACTGGTGTTATTTATTTAATAAATATTATTTGCTTTTGTTAGTTGAGACTCAATAGACACCCGACGCATAAACTTCTTTTTATGGCTAAAAAATGCTCTAAAATGCTGTATTTCAGGGCTAAAATTGCGTAAAATATGCATTGAAAGCTTAAAATTTTGAGTTTATGCGTCTGTTGTAGAGGTCATATTTTCTTGACATGGTTGGTTAACCCGTGTATTCTCAGAAAAGAGCAGTAACAGTATTTATGGAAAAAATGTTTCCAGCCTTATTGATACTGCATAAGCGCATTAAAAATACAGAGGAGTATAAATATGAGGTTTGTTGAAGACGATAGGAAAAAAGTGGCTGTTCTGGCTCTTGGGGGTAATGCCATTCTCAAAAAGGGAGAAGAAAATAACATTCACCGGCAGTTTGCAAACACTCGGAGATCAATGGAGCCGGTGGTTGAACTTCTGAAACAAGATTATAACTTCGTGATCACCCATGGGAATGGACCCCAGGTGGGGGATATTATGCTGATGGTAGAAAAATCCAAGGACGAGGTTGCGGAAACCCCTCTTGGGGTGGCTGATGCGATGACCTGCGGTTCTATGGGTTATATGATCGAGCAGTGCCTGCAGAACATCATGATACGACACAATATCTGGAGGAATGTAGTTACAATCCCTGCTCAAATTCTGGTAGACCACTATGACCCGGCCTTATCCAATCCCACCAAACCGATAGGCCCCTTTTACTCAAAAGAGGAAGCAGATGCGCTGGCCCGGGAAAAGGAGTGGGTGATGAAACAGGATGCGAACAGGGGCTATCGCCGTTATGTGGCCTCTCCCTATCCTATCGATGTGATTGAAAAAGATGTTATCAGACTGTTACTGGAAAAAAATTACGTGGTAATAACAGGAGGCGGAGGAGGAATTCCGGTCTACTATGAAAATGACAATACCATTGAAGGGCTTGACTGCGTAATTGATAAGGACCTTGCCAGTATGAAGATAGCCCTTGCAGTAGAAGCCAAGTCACTGATTATCATAACCGGAGTACCCAGGGTTTCCACCAATTTTGGCACTCCAGAGCAGAAGGAGCTTTCCAAATTAACCCTGGCCCAGGCAAAATTATACTACCAGCAGGGCCATTTCCCTCCAGGTTCAATGGGCCCCAAGATGATGGCAGCCATTGAGTTTGTTCAGGCCAATCCGAAGAACAAGGTAATTATCACAGATGTGGAACATATGCTCGACGCAATTGAGGGCAAAGAAGGCACCACCATTGTATCTCACTGACTGCTTTCTGCTTTGTATATGAAAGAGGATTGGTTTATTCTTCTATTTCTCCATCAGGGAGAAAGATGGTACCGTGTCCTTTGCCGGTGAATGTTACCATGAGGAGAGAGCTTTTCACAGTGCCGTTGAGAATATGAACCCTCTTCACTCCCTGCTCAATCGCATGTATAATCTCATTGATCTTGGGAACCATCCCTCCCTGAATGGTACTATCCTCTATCATTCGAAGAGCATCCTCTTTTGATAGGAAGGGTATATTACTCTCAGGGTCATCCGGATCAGATAGAATCCCGTTCACACTTGTCATGTTAATATACTTATATGAGTGTACAGCAGCAGAAATCCTTGAAGCGATGGTATCCGCATTGATATTTAAAATATGCCCCTCTCCATCATCAGCAAGGGATGATATAACCGGAATATAGTTGTTATCGAGTAGAACCTCAATAAGCTCGGTATTTATCTTTATGATATCACCCACGTGACCAAAATCGATATTTTCAACTTCACCTGTCTTTTTATTTACATATTCAACCGGGTCTCTTTTTTTCGCAATGATGATATCCCCATCAATCCCTGAGAGACCCACTGATTTCGCCCCATACTTTCGCAAAATTGTAAGAATTTCATGATTGACCTTCCCTGCGAATACCATCTTGACCACTTCAAGTGTTTCTTCATTAGTAACCCTTCGACCCTCGACGATTTTCGGTGATATACCGAGCTTTTTAGAAAGTTCTGTTGCCTGCGGACCGCCCCCATGAATGAGGATTATCTTAATTCCTATCTGGTAGAGAAAAGATATATCCTGTGCAATACCATCCAGTATATTATTATCCTGGATAAGTTCACCGCCCAGTTTTACCACAAAGATTTTGTTTTTATATCTTTTTATATAAGGAAGAGCCTTTTTAATAATACCGATATTTTCCATATTTTGCCTTTTTTTATTAAAATATCAACTCCTGAATATTTTTTTAAATCTTTTTCTACACGTTGGATTATTCGGTGTGTTAATTATTATTGCCTTTGTCCTCTCATTAAAGGCCTTTTTAAGCCCTGAGATGTCATACTCCCATCCAGGCGGATAAAGGGTAACATACCTCGACTTTGCACCCGAAAGTATCGTAATTTGGCAGCACCTTCTTCTTTTAAAAATTTCCCGGAAGCGGCAGTTTGCAATTACAATAAAGTAAAAACATTTTTCGTATATAAATTTCTACGGTTACTGGTATGATGTCAAGGGAATTGTGATAGGTTCACATGATTGCT
>Ga0209977_10000776_pt1 | contig 13093 bp, 6 predicted proteins | sample SumtaG_2_FD_183113 | JGI IMG/M metagenome (GOLD analysis project Ga0209977, IMG submission 183113) | Deep subsurface microbial communities from Indian Ocean to uncover new lineages of life (NeLLi) - Sumatra_00607 metaG (SPAdes) (version 2) | ecosystem: Environmental > Aquatic > Marine > Oceanic... | reverse complement strand
GAAGTAAGATTATTTCTGCTTTTAGTAGAGTATATTAAAAGCATTGAAGAATGGAATAAACTAGTTATTTAATTTGAATAATAGCAAAAGAGCTTAAATTAGTGTAATATTTTGCAATATTTCTTTTATCCATCTCTTTTTTGAGATCCTCGTATTCAAAGGCCAGATCGTCTAGCTTTTTATCGATAGATGATATATTTTTTTTGAGAAATTGTAGTTCTTCTTTCAAATTCTCAATTTTATCTAAACGCTCTTGCTTTTTGTTTCTATCGTCTATATTTTTAATGTTTAATAGTTGTCTTTCGGTTGGGCTCTGGCTTTTTTTTTTCTCTAACTTTTGTCTTAAAGATTCTTGTCTAAAACTTAATACTCTCCTTTTGTAACTAAATATTTTCTCTTTCTTAGAGATCTCGATATCAAATATTTTAGCGTTTAAAGCTTTAATTTCCTTTTTCCATTGAGAAGTCTTCCATTTTACAAGATTTTTAGCTTTTTGAGTAAGTTGCTCGAGAAAACTTAGGTCTAATTGAGCTTTATAAGGAATATCTAGATCGCTAACTAAGTAATCTTGAAACCTTTTAATATCTAGCACTATATCTGCTAAATCTGGAATCTCATTCCCATTATTATCTACTATTACAGCAGAAAATTGATTTTCTAATATGTAACCTTGAAATTTTATGTTAAATACGAATAAATAAAGGTCTTTTTTGGAAGATAAAAGATTGATTAAATGTTCTGGTAATTTATCCTTCATTAAATTGAGTATCGTAAATGTCCCCTCTAAATCTCTTGATGTACAAAAATCTAATACTTCGTTAATTAATGGATGTCCTAACGCGAAGAAGTCGATTTCTTCTCGTTCTCTTGCCAGATTCAAATTAAATGTACCTACATATTCCTTTGAGAATTTATACCGGGGATTTTTAAGTAAAATATCGTTTATCGTAATTTTTGTTTCGAAACCTATTTTTTTAGAAGCTTTGATACTTTCTTCTTTAAGTACATCTACAAAACCAAACTTATTATGATTGAGGTTAAAGAAATATTTCATTAGTAAAAATAATTCGTTATGACTAAGCCTTACTTCTTTACATGTTGTCCAAGAAGTTATTAGATCATCGATTCGAAAAGATTTTTTATCAATCAGTAAATCGTCTAGTTGCATTTCCATTTCTCGCGCCCTTTTTACTTCAAGATCTAATCTCCTGTTGAACTCGTTTAATCTTTTCCTTCTCTTGCCTTTTTCTTCAGTAAAGATAATATTTTTTATATCTTTTTGTATTCTACCTATTATCGGTTCTAATTGCCCTATAGATTCTTCGAATAGGTGAATTCTTTTATCGAGCGCGAACATAATATCCGTTTCTACTGTTCCTTCCATATAAAAGTTATAGATGTAAATCTCTTTAGACTTTTGACCTATTCTATCAAGTCTACCAATTCGTTGTTCTAATTTCATAGGATTCCATGGTAAATCGTAATTTATTAAAACACGCGCAAATTGGAAATTTCTACCCTCACCACCGATTTCCGTAGAAAGTAAAATAGAAAATTTCTTGCTTTTCCGGAATCTCTCTACAGCTTCATCTTTTTCAACTTTATTTAAGCCTCCGTAAAAAGTTTCTACATAGTAATCTTGTTTTTGTTTATTCAATAAATCTTTTAAATACAACAAAGTATCTACAAATTGCGTAAAGATTAATATCTTTTCGTCAGAATTTTGAGAGTAAATCTTATTTAACAATTCAACTAGTTTCTCAGATTTAGAGTCGTAAGGTAATACTTTTAAATTGTTATAAAATTGCCTTATTATTTTTTCTTGGTTAAGTAAACCTAAGGAAGTTTTTTCTGATTCTTTAACCAAGTCGTTATCGTTATTGTAAGTGAGGTCAGAATCAATATATTGATCTTTCAATTCAGACTCATAATATTCCGGATCTTCTCCTCTCAATATATCCAATTCAAGAGAAATGCTTTTTAAGCGGTCAATTTGTTCTAGTCTTCTATCCAGGCTTTTTAAAAACGCATATTTGGAGCTTGTAAGTAATTTTTGTAAAGTTGTTATAATAAATCCAATTCCTATGTTCTCTTTATTTGTTGCAGTATTGTAAATTTTCGCTAAATAGAGTCTAATTTCCTCATAAACTTCCAATTCTTGCTTCGTAGGATTTATAACAATAGTCTTAACAACTCGTTTGTTTAAAAATTCTTCTGAAAATACATTCTTTTTACGATTCCTAATTAGAAACTTTGATAATGTGTGGTCTTCTTCAATTTTCTTTAATAAATTTAATTTATAATTATTATTTTTTAACAGTTCTAGTATTCCTTCATTATTTTTGTTACTACTGATGTATTTTAGGTTCTTAAGAAGTTTTATAGTATTTTTTACTTCGAAATTATTTAATTTATCAATTTGGTTAACATTAGCAACTAGTAAATTTATAAACGGCATATTTTTCCTAAAATGTTCGAAATCTGAAAAATTATCAAAAGCTTCTCCTTGGATTAATTCTATAAGCGAGTACAATTCAAACGAGTGTAGTTGTAAAGGTGTTGCCGATAATAGTAATAACGATTCAGTAGAGAGGCTTAAATTCCTTGCTAAATCGTAATTTAAGGTTTCCCTATAATTTCCAGTTGCGGCATTAATTAAATATCTTCGCAAATGATGGGCTTCGTCAAAAATAACTATGTCCCATGAAATTTGGGAAAGAAAGTTTATATATTTTCTATTTTTTGCAAATTGTAGAGAACAAATAATAAGATTATCGTAATAAAATGGGTTTTGAAACAACTCAGTGCTAGTACGATTTCCGATTTTCTTTAATTCTTTGATCTTTTTTCCATCGTATATAGTAAATTCAATGTTAAACTTGTTTTGCATTTCAAATTGCCATTGTTTTATTAAGGTAGCAGGAACAATAATTAAAATTCTCTCGGCAAGATTTCTCGCCATCATCTCTTTAATATAAATACCGGCTTCAATTGTTTTTCCGAGTCCAACCTCGTCTGCTAATATAATTCTTGGAAAGTATTCTTCTGACAATCGATGCGCCACATTTATTTGATGTGGCATAAGGGAAAGTCTAGAATTGGTTATACATTTTATTTGATAAGATGTGTAATAAGAATAAAAAAGATTAGCCCAGTACTTTAGTAAGAAGTTCTCTGGCGGATACATTCTTTGCTTTGAAATTATTCTTTTTACGGGAGTTTCATACTTTGAAATTATTTCAGATTCGTAAATTTGAGCTAATTTCCCATTTGGAAATATAGTTTCATAGGATAAATTTCCATCTTTTATTACGAAGTTTTTAGAATTAATTACTCCAACTCCTTTTTTAGTAATTATCCTTTCGTTAACCTCAAAAACATAATGTATGAGATCAAGAGGATGAATAATTTTAATTATATTATTTTCAAATAAAACTTTATATTTGGTTATAAAAAAAGAATCCTCTTCATCTAACGACCTGGAAGCTGGGATGTCTATTTTTTTTACAATTCTACCAATATCTAAATCAGAATTTAATCTGAAGATGACTAAATTACCTAAGTTGAATTTATGCCCTTGACAATATACGTTAAAACACTTCGAAAATCGGGATTCTAACGAGTTACTACAAAAAGGGCACTTATATTTAAGAGCCTTAAGATTGTTAATCATTAAATTATTATTCTCTCTATTTAATCTAAATATTACAAATAGAAGTAAAAATTTTGTTATTATAAATTATTGAGGTATGTTTTATGGAAACTGAAAAAGTTGAGCTTTTTCCGCTATGTGCATATCAAGTCCAGTTTCTTTGTTGAGTATTTTTGCGATGCTACGAGTGTAGTTGTAAAGGTGTTGCCGATGATAGCAATAAGGATTCAGTAGAAAGGCTTAAATTCCTTGCTAAATTATAATTTAAGGTTTCCCTATAATTTCCAGTTGCGGCGTTAATTAAATACCTTCGCAAATGATGGGCTTCGTCAAAAATAACTATGTCCCATGAAATTTGGGAAATTACTTCCCTATAGATTCAAAGTTAGCTGTTTTCCTATTAAAATCTTGAAATCAAGTGCCGCTTGGGTAAGACCAGTAGCTATAATTGAAAATCAATAATTAATCTTTTTAATCTGTATTCGTATTTTTAAGTTACTCGATTAGTATTTTATTACAAAGAAGGATTTAAGAGGAAATTCCAATTTTTAATACATTCCTCTGAGCTTACACCAAAAAATTCCTCTATTCTTTCCCAATTATTAATACGATTGAGAAATCCACCTTCATAAGCATTATTTATGGCATTAGCTATATTATATTTATGCTCTTCTTCTGAAGAATAGATATTTAACTGAAACCCATGCCTTTTCAAATTCAATCTCGCTGGTTCTTTCACTTTATTATTGAGTTCAATATATAATTTTGCAGTAGGAATAAGAAAATAATACTTATGTACTCTCTTCTTCCTGCCATATGCATAGAAAAAACAAGGTTTTTCACAAGGACTATTGATTTTCTTTAACTTTTTGAATATAAGTTGGTATTTTTGTTCTAATAGTTTAATGATAATTCTTGCAGTATCAGTAATAATTCCTGAAGTGTGACCATATGAAAGTAAAAAAATAAGAGTCTTATCCAAACCCGATCTTATGCTTTTGATTGATTTAGGTTGCCCATATAATATTATCATAGGAAAGCTAGTGAAACCTAGTTTTTCAGCAGCATTCTTAACCTTTAAGTGTTTATCAGGACCCATTAATTCTCCCTCTAGTAATTTATTTTACAAGTAAATTAATTACAAAAATATTAAATAGATTATAAATGTATACTTAATTGTATAAGTGGGTATATTTATATTCAACTTGACCATTGTCAAAATGCAAATAACTGAAGCAACTATCTCTTCCTCAGTGTTTTTTATGAATGGCTAAAATTGTTCTAACCACAGCATAGCTTCTTGATGAAAAACTGAATTTAGATTAAAATAATGACTAATATCATTAATCTTATTTAAAAAATAAAAATATAAATAAAAAAATAGCAAATAAGGAGGAATACTTATGAAAACAATTGTATATCAATCGCTGTACAATATCAATCACTGTACAATAGAGGATGTGATAGAAATATGGACGATGTGAAGATTTACTTTTAAGGCAGAATATTATTAATCATGTAATTAATTTTCTCTCTATTAATTCTGGGTATGACAGATTAAAGTAAAAATTTTAGTATTATAAATTATTGAAGTATTATTATGGAAATTGAAAAAATTCAGCCGACTTTTGTTGGAGAGAACGACGATTTAGTCTTTATTGTTCCAAAAGAGCTCTTTACAATGAAATTATCAACCGAACAGAAATTGGACCGAGAAACTGCAAAAGAATATAGTAAGTATTTAACAGGGACATTTAAAGGCTTTCAAAAGGCGAACAAAACGAAATATCAAAATGGCGATAATAACAAGACTGAGACGACACCTGAATTCTGGATAGAGTTTGAGAAATTAGCTAAAGAAAAAGGAATTGCTCTTATTGGTTATACACCCGTGTTAAAAAACTATATTTTTAAAAATCTTCCAATTGTAGGAAAGAACGCGATAATTCTTGGTATGGAAATGGATTGGGAAAAAATCAAAACAGCGCCAAGCGTTCATGTTAGCATTGAAGCGTTTAGAGTGTATTACGACTTAGGAGAAAAAACGATCGAGTTAACACAGTTTCTGCAAGAAAAAGGTTACAAGACGGAAGCTCATCATCCCTTTGGAGGAAAACTCTTGTTTACAGCTCACGCTGTAGCTGCGGGGTTAGGAATAAAGGGGCGGAACGGTTTAATTATTAGTCCCGAGTTCGGTCCGAGACAAAGGTGGAGCGCGATAACTACTGATGCCAATATTCCCGAAACAAATAAAGTAGATCTTAGCGATATGGAAGATTTTTGCGAGAATTGCGGTGCTTGCATAAAAGATTGTTTAGGTGGAGCTACTTATGAAGAACCAATTGAGAAAATAAAAGGTTCTGGCATTTTCACTCACATAGATCGCTCAAAATGCATGGAAAGTTTATTGAACAATAATTATTGTTCTTATTGTTTAAAAATTTGCCCCCAAGGGCATAAATAAGCTAATTTATAATAAAAATCTATTTTTTATCTAAATATTTTTCTTGAAGATACTTATCAATTCCGTGAGCTGCTCGCTTGCCCGCTCCCATAGCCGAGATTACAGTAGCAGATCCTGTTACGATATCTCCACCAGCAAAAATCTCTTCAATATTGGTTTGACAATTCTCATCCGTTTCGATGTAGCCCCATTTGGATATTTTCAATTCCGGTATTGATCTAGTTATGATTGGATTTGCTCTTGATCCTATGCCTATAATTATCGTATCTGTATCGATTATGTATTCTGAATTTTCGATTGGAATAGGACGTCTACGCCCAGATTCATCAGGTTCGCCTAATTCCATTTTAATAACTCCCATTTGTTTAAGATCGTCGTTCTCATCTCCAATAAAACTCACTGGATTTGTTAAGAATTGAAAAACAACGCCTTCTTCTAAAGCGTGATGATATTCCTCTCTTCTCGCAGGCATTTCTGCTTCGGATCTGCGATAAACAATAATAACCTTTTCAGCACCTAATCGTAAGGCGGTTCTAGCGGAATCTAAAGCGACATTTCCCCCTCCTATAATAGTTACAATTTTGCCAATTTTAATAGGAGTATCGTAGTCAGGAAACTTAAAAGCTTTCATTAAATTTGATCGAGTGAGGAATTCGTTAGCAGTTAAGACACCGTTTAAGGTTAATCCCGGTACTTTTATAAACATTGGAAGACCTGCTCCAACTCCAATAAAAAACGCTTTAAATCCCATTTCTTTCAAATCTTCGATTGTTAAAGTTTTACCAATAATTATGTTATATTCAACTTTAACATTTAACATCTTTAGAGTCTCAATTTCGCTTTTAACAATCTCTTTTGGCAACCTAAACTCTGGAATTCCGTAAGTTAATACGCCTCCACCAGCATGGAATGCTTCAAATATAGTGACATCGTAGCCATTCATCGCAAGCTCTCCGGCACAAGCTAAACCCGCCGGTCCAGAACCTATAACTGCAACTTTAATACCTTTAGGAGCTGCACATTCGGGACACTCTTTAAGGTTGTTTTTTCTTTCCCAGTCTGCGATGAATCTTTCCATATATCCTATTGCTATTGGTTCCCCAAGACCACTTAATAAACAATATTTTTCACATTGAGATTCTTGCGGACAAACTCTTCCACAAATAGCGGGCAATAAATTATATGATTTCATTTCGTATAGAGCTCCAATGTATTTTTCTTGCTTCAATAATTTTATAAATTGAGGAATTCTTATGTTAACGGGGCATCCAGTAACACAGAGTGGGTTTCCACACTGTAAGCATCTTTGTGTTTCTAACTTAACCATATCAACGGTCAATCCCTTAGGAACCTCTTCAAAATTATTTTTCCTAATATCGGGGTCTTGTTCAATCATCTTTGGGCGATCATATTCTTCAAACTTCTTTAATTTAGATTTTGCTATTCTACTTAGAGATTCAAAGCTTTTACTATCTTCTTTAATCTCCTTCTTAACGATCATATTAAGATCCAAAGCTTTTTGAAAGAATTCAGCACCCCTTTTAGTCCGTATAAATACCGTTGACCAGCCAGGATCAGAACCAATGGATCCTACGGAAATATCAGCGTGTATCGATGTCAAATCGTCGCAAAAAAAGCAACCAAACCGACCATACTTTTTAATTTTTTTTATTGGAACATCAGAAGCAGAACCGTTATGATCGTAGATTATTAAACGTCCTTTATTAATATCCATTTTTTTAACATCAGCAGGAGTAGATTTAAACTCATTTTTTAAAAGTTCTCCAATTTTTTTGTAATCAAACGATTCCATGCAAAACAATCCGATCTTTAAAGCAATCTTATCACTAAATGGTCTATTAAACGGAAAAAATGAAATTTTTTTAAGCGCTTCCATGATACAAGGGGTACCCACTACTGCTAATTTATCGTGACCCCTACAACCTTGAAATATTTTTAAAATATGAGCATTTGCATATTTTGTCCCTGCTGTGTGTAGGAGTTCATCTTCATCTTCAATTAATTGTGGTAACGGTTTTAGAGGTTCGTCCCCTTCAGTTACAGCTAAAGCACCGTCGATTAATTTTTGTTGAAACGCCATTTTCAGCAGCGTAGTCACAATTCCTCCATCTTGAGCAACTGTCGTTATTCTTTCATCAGTAGTTTGAGCAGTACAAATTTCCTGATAATAATTGAGTTGCTCTAAAAAGTTAATATCAGGAACATCGTTTTCTTCAGGTGCCTTTAAAACCTTCGGAAAGAATGCTCTTGGACAGCAAATATAACATAACCCGCAATCAATGCACTTTTCTTCGTCAAAATCAAATTTCTCCTCAGAATAGCTTATTGCTCCAACTGGACAAATGGAAGCACATAACCCGCAACCACTACACAGATTACTGTCTTTAATTATTGTTACATTAGGAAAAATACCGTTTTGTTTAGAAGTTTCTACTACGTCTTTAAAAAACCTCGGTTTCGCTCCAATATATCCTAAAAAGCCTAGCTCTTTTAGATACTCAATATTGCATAACAGATTTTTTTCTGATAATTGTAGTTCTTTTTTCAATTTAGGAATATCAATAGAGCCATGTTCTTCTATCTTTTCTAGAATTCCTTGTCTGGAACTCTCTACATCGGTTAATTCGCTAATTAAATCTCCAAATTCTGCCTTGTTATATTTGTTTGACTCCAGAATCTTTTCTTTATTTGTAAGTAATATTTTAACTAAAGATCTTTGCTTTTCCATTTTAAGACACCTCACTCCCATGTTTATTTAAAGCTCTACATTCTTCGTCGTAACATTCTAAGGATTCCTTCTCTTGATCAATAAATCTATTAGCGCGTTTCAATAGATTATCAAAATCTACGATATGACCGTCGACATCAGGGCCGTTAACACACGCAAATTGAACTCCTCCGTCAAGCGTTGAAAAGCGGCAACCGCCACACATTCCAGTTCCGTCGATCATAATTGTGTTTAGGGAGACATATGTTTTTACTTTAGGTAAATCGCCAGAGCCTTTAGTTGTAAGAGCAACAAATTTCATCATTATTAAAGGTCCAATTGCGATAACAATGCTTATTTTTTCTCTTTTCATTATTTCTGTAAGGGGTACAGTGACAACTCCTTTAATTCCCTCGCTTCCGTCATCTGTACAAATAATTAATTCATCGCTTACTGAGCTCATTCTGTCTTTCCAAAACAATAATCCGGTGTTTCTAGCACCTAATATCGAAATAATTTTATTTCCTGCTTCCTTTAATTCTTTAGCCTGAGGATAGCTTGGTGCAATACCCACACCACCTCCAATTATCACTACGGGATATTCGTACTTTTTAATATGAATTTCATTTCCTAAAGGGCCCACTACATCAAGTATCGTATCCCCTACTTCTAAATGTGAGAGTAATTTCGTGCTTTTTCCAACAACTTGAAATACTATAGTTATCGTTTCTTTCTCTCGATCGTAATCTGCAATAGTCAATGGAAACCGTTCTCCAGTTTCATTGATTCTTAGTAATATAAAATTTCCCGCAAATGCTTTTTTAGCGATTAAAGGCGTAAGTATTACCATTTCGAATACTATACCGCTAGTCCCAAGTTCTCTTTTCTCTAAAATCTTAAATGGCAAGTTTTAATCATCAAATTTTTTAATATTATAAGTTTATAATCTCTTCTTATAGGATTTAAAATCAATTAGATATTTTTAAATTAATGATTATGAAACAGAAGAGCTGAAAATATTATCAAAAATGAAAACTCTTCTAAAAAAAAAGTAAGGAAAATGGAAATTTTTTCGTAAAAATAGTCATTATTTTAGTTGAGAAACAAGAGTTTACCAATAAAGCTTGTTAGATCCATGACTTTAATTTTGTTTTTTAATTCTAAATTTTCGTTTAAATAACAATTAAAGTGGGCTAAACACTTGGGGCAACTAACAATTAGATACTCGGCACCAGTATCAATGGCTTCGTTTATTCTGTCTCGCTGAATAGTCTTTGAATATTCATCACAGTTAATATAAGCAGAAACACCACAACATATAGCATCTTGCTTGTTGTTTTTCATTTCAACAAATTCTATGAATGGAATTTCCTTTAAAATTTTGCGGGGTGCATCATAGATGTTACTCAGACGTCCTAATCTACATGCATCATGATATGTAACTCTAATTTTTTCAGAAATTGGAAATTTGACATCGTCTATTAAGTGTTCTTTCAGGATGTATTCTGTTATATGGTAAATTTCAAAATCAAATTCATCAGTTCCTTTAAACAATTTTGGATATTCGTATTTCCACATATAATAACCTTCTGCGCAACTTAATATTAAAGTATTCACGCCAGCGTCTTTAAATAATTTAACGTTGTATTTAGCTAATTTTTCAAAAGAGTTTACATCTCCATTAAATAGAAGATCATGACCGCAACATTTTTCATTTGCTAACACTACAGGTGCAATTTCGTGTTGGTTTAAAAGCCCAATAACTGATTTTGGAATATTTAGATAATTAAAATCGTTGTCATAAGTAATTCCTTTATTTTCTCCATAAGAACTATGCTGAATGCTAGTTTTATTACGAGTTTTATTATAAAAATCAAGTTTCTGATCAAGATTACAGCAAATATTGCAGTTCAAACATCTATTCGCTTCTAATATAGCTTCATCCTTACTAAATCCCTTTTCAATTTCTTTAAATGAAGAAACTCTTTCTACATCTGGAATCGTAGATATTTCTTGTCTCGATACGCTTTTAATCTCCTTTTTTGGGATAGGAGATGATTTTATAAATCCAGGTCTAACTCTACCTTCTTTTAAATCAACTCCTCTTAGATAGCGGTCAATTGAGATAGCAGCTTCATATCCTTCATGGATAGCTTTTATTGCGATACCTTTGCCTCCAACGACATCTCCACCCGCGAAAACGCCTGGAATATTAGTTTCAAATGTTAGAGAATCTTTTTTAAAATTACCTCGTTCATCAAATGCTAATTCTTCTATAGCTGCTTTAATTAACGAATAATCGGCAACTTGTCCTATTGCAAAAATTGTTACATCTAGTTTTAGTTTGAATTCAGAACCTTCAATTTTGATAGGTCTTCTCCTCCCTGATTCATCAAGTTCACCTAATACCATTCTAACACATTCCACTTCAGAACAGCTACCTGTTTCGTCACTGAATATTTCTATAGGATTAGTTAGAAATTGAAATTCTATGTTTTCCTCTTTTGCTGCTTCAATTTCCTCCTCTAAAGCGGGCATTTCCTTTTCAGAACGTCTATAAATTACTACTACTTTCTTCGCTCCTAATCTTTGCACGGATCTAGCAGAATCAATTGCAACATTTCCACCACCTATAATACCTACAACCTTATCTTTAAAATCAAAGTCTTTATATGAGAGATTTTGCTGTTCAAGAAATTCTAAACCATAATATACATTTTCAAGGTCATCTCCACCTATCCTCATACTACGACTATCTCCCAAACCGATAGAAATAAACAAAGATTTATAACCCTTTCTTTTTAAATCATCATAAGTTAAGTTTGGTCCTATTGGAGTGTTAGTTTTTATTTCAACACCCATATTTTTGATATACTCAATTTCATAATCTAATATATCTTGTGGTAAGCGATATTCTGGGATACCTGACCTTAATTTTCCTCCTAAATAGGGAGACTCTTCAAATACAGTAGGTCTATATCCTTTTCTTGCAAGATAAAATGCCGCACTTAAACCAGCGGGTCCTGATCCTATAATAGCAACTTTTTCTCTATTTTGTTCAACTGGTTTTATCTTACTTTTCCCCTTATTTTTAATCTCCCAATCAGAAATAAACCTCTTTAACGCTCGAATTGCCACTGGATCTTCAATATTGTTCCGATTACAGCTTTCTTCACAAGGGTGAGTACATACTCGTCCACAAACTATTGGAAAAGGATTTCTCTCCCGAATTAAATCAATAGATTCTTGAAATTTACCTTCTCTTATCAATGAAATATAACCTTGAACGTCAACTCCTGCTGGACAACCACTTGAACAAGGAGCTACTGAATTCATGAAAGGAACGCACCCCATAAAATAGGCGATTTCTCCTTTATCTACATATTTTAAATTTGTCCCTTCTACAAACCCAATTCTATTATTAAATTCTATTTCGTTATTAGCCATTAAAGCAGGAAGATTTGAATATTGCCTTTCATGATGGCATTTAAGCTGCTCTGCTTGTAAAAGTTCATATTCAGGGGTAAGTTTTCTGAGATTTAAGATAAGTTCTACGAAATTAACTCCAATATTACCTTTAGACATGGGACAATATTCCATACATAAACCGCAAGTTAAACAATTCCAGATATTATTATTTTTTAACGCTTCCTCCAGCGGTAGGAATGTTAAATCAGTAATCAAATTTCTGGGAAAAAATGTGCCTAAAAAACTTGTAGGACATACATTCACACAACGATTACAATCATAACAATAATTTGCGTTAGCAATTACTTTTTTAATGATTTCACTTGATATTGAATTACTATTTTTTTTACTAAGTTTAGTATCTTTAGATTCAGTCATATTAATTACTTTTCAGTCTTTAATCTTGTTAAATATAATTTACAGAACTTTATATATACTTTTATTATAGTACAAAAGATATAATATTCACTATAAGAAGTAAAAATATGCTAGTTGATAAAGTTCTTTTTTGTATAGCTAAATTCTGTAAATAGAGATAAACCATTGTCAGAAAAGATATTTCTTTTTTTAAAGTTTTATTATGTACTTAAATAAAAATTCTATTTTTTTAATAAAGATAAAGATAGCGATTGAATTCCATTATTATCTTTTTGTTAAATTCTCAAAATTCTAATTTAATTCGATTTCGTTTTAAAATTGGGGAATTTTAAATAAAATAAAAACTAAGTAAAAATTAATTTTAAAAAAAACGTTATTTTTAGAGTGTTTAACATCAGAGGAT
>Ga0209977_10000775_pt1 | contig 13094 bp, 18 predicted proteins | sample SumtaG_2_FD_183113 | JGI IMG/M metagenome (GOLD analysis project Ga0209977, IMG submission 183113) | Deep subsurface microbial communities from Indian Ocean to uncover new lineages of life (NeLLi) - Sumatra_00607 metaG (SPAdes) (version 2) | ecosystem: Environmental > Aquatic > Marine > Oceanic... | reverse complement strand
CGTAGATTTTGATTTCATCTTTCAAATTTTTATATTTATTCTTATATAAAAATAAACGTTCTTTATTATATTTATTTTCATCTGTCTGTTTAATTAATTCTTCAAGTTTTTCTCTCTGATATTTTAAATTAGATAATTCATTTTCTAATCTATTTTCTTTTTCTAATCCTAAATCGATTATATTTTTTTCTTTAATAGTTTCTTCTAAAGATTTTAAAATTTCTTCTTTTTGATTTTTAATATCTTTTGTTTTTTCTTGAACAATTTGAATTCCCATCTCTTTTAATTGAGTTATAACATTTTTTAATCTCTGATCAATATTTTTAATATTATCAGAATTGTTAGTATTTTTTATTGAATTTTCAAATTCATTTTTCATTTTGATCATATCGTTTTTTAACTGTTGTTGTTTCTTTTCTATTAATTTAATTGTTGTTTCTTGATTTTTAGTGTCATTGTATAATATTATTATATTATTCTCAAGTTCTTTAATATAATTCTCAAGATCTGATTTTGTAGATTTATCTATTTCTCGATTACACGTTGGACAAATAGAAATATCTTTTTCAATAACATTTTCTACAATCTTTTGTTTCTCTCTATTTAATCTTGAATTATCACTTTTATTATTAGATATCGTTGTTTCGGCTAATAATTTCTCTATTTCTAATTTAGATATTTTCTTTTGAATAATTTGTTGTTGTTCATAATATTCATCTTTTAAATTATTTATTGATTTATTTATTTTTTCAAGTTCTTTTGATTTTTCATCATTAGCCCTGTTAATCAACTCAAGTTTTTTATTCTGTAAACTGGATTGGGTTTGTTCTATAATATTTTTAAAATTAATTTCTAATTCTTTTAATTGATAATTATCTTTTGTAATACTTTCACCTAAACTACACGATATTTCTTGATTATATTCTTGAAGATATTCCATTATTATTTTATCTAATTTTTCAATTTCTAAATTTATTTTATCATAATTATATTTGTGAGAGTCTAATATTTTCTTTTGATTTATATCGAATTCTTCTTTTTCCCTTACCAATAAATCAATTTGATCGTGACAATCTTTTAATAAACTTTTTTTGACATATGTATTATTTTCATTTTCTTTTATTGATTTATCTAATTCATCAATCATTTTTGAGGATTTTTTATGAAATATAACTAATTCATCTAATTTTAATATTTTTCTAAAAATATCTTTTCTTTCTGTATCATTTAAATCTGTGAAAAATGTTGAAGTTTTTTGACCAAAAAATAGAGAATTCATAAATATAGTTCTTGGAACTAATAATTTTTCAACTTCTCTGACGACTTCTTGATGACCACGTTTATATTGGCAACCATCTTTTTCCATAATGACAGTATTTCCAAATTTCGTATGAGAGTAATATCTATCAATTCTGTATGGAATATTTTCTATTTCAAACTCAACATAAGTGTGGCAATTCTTTTTTATTTTATTATTAACAACATCTTTTGCTTTCAATCCTTTGGATGTTGTACCGTACAGAGTGAACGAAATAGAATCGAATATTGTTGTTTTTCCTACGCCATTTGCGCCAGATATAACAATTAATTTCCCATTTTCAATATCTAATTCTAAAGGTGATGCGTAACAACAAAAATTTTCCATGCCTATCTTTTTAAAATTTATGGTTTTCATATGTGTTTCCATATTTCATTCAATTTTAATAACTCCTTTAAAATCAATTACTTATCAGATGCAGCCACCACAACACCCGTGGGGTATTTCTTCATTTATAACATCTACAATAAGTATTTTAAGCCCATCATCATCAGGAAATCCTTCTGGCCACTCACTAATTCCCCACGGACCTTCTTCAGCCCACATCTCCCAATCATCATTACGACAAATCATTCCACCTGAAATTAAACAATGGTCTCCAAAATCATATTTTTTTTCACCTATATAAACAATAAGAGTACCACCACACAAATTAGGAGATTTTCCATCATATTCAATTTTTATGTCTTTTCTCTTAGCCATTTTAAAAATCCACCCTCATATCGATTTCCAATACATCATATAATCCTCTTATTTTTTCTTTTATATGAAATAATTGATCATCTCGACTTTTGATTATTGTTTCAATAAGATTCGAGGCTAAAACATTTGCCAACCAATCTTGTTTTTCTTCATCTTCTATCCAACCGCAATTAAATTTAATTTCATAATATTTTGGATATGTTGAATTATATTTTGAATCAATTGCGGTTATACACAAAAGTCTAATTTTTTCAGCACATACAGCTACATCTTCTTCATATACTCCAGCTTTTAATTCTATATTTGAACTTGTATATATGAAATTTTCTTGGTCAATTTTTATTTCTCTAAATAACATTTTATTCTCCTCTCATAAATAATTTAATTGTCCGCACGCGGCATAAATATCACAACCATTTGTTTTATAATATTCAAAATCAATTTTATTTTTAGATAATATCGACATAAATTTATTTAATTTTTGACTTGGTAAAAATATTGTTGAATTTTTGTTAAATTTATTTAATTTTATTTTATATTTGAATTTTGATAATTCGTTAGCACACAATTCTGAATCATTAATATCTTTTATTAATACATAATTTAATTCAATTTTATTTTTATCAAAATATTTAATATTTTTATAAATATCAGAAATAGGCTTTGTAACAGGAATTAATTTTTTTCTAATATTATCATTCGGTGCATGTAGTGATATTTGAAGTTTTAATAGAATATTTTTATTAGACAAATCCTTAATAAGATCTGGTCTTATTCCACTTGTAGATATCGAAAATCTGTATCTTTCGCCTTTCAAATTATAAAAGCAATTTAAAATATTTTTATAATTCAAAAATGGTTCACCTTCTCCCATACATGAAAATAAAATATCTTTGTCTGATAAGTCAATTAAATTTAGAATATTTTCACATTGTTTGATTAATTCACCTTCATTTAGATTCCTGATAAATTTTTTATTTGATGAATTACAAAAAATACATTTAATTGGGCAACCAATTTGAGATGAAAAACAAATTATGTGCTTATCTTTATAATCTACATAAACAGTTTCAATTTTATAATTATCATATGTCTCTTGAATAAATTTAATCGTTTCGTTCGATTTAATTGATTTTACTATATTCATAATTTATTCAATCTTTATATTTCCTCAGCACAATTATTAACAATTTCAAAACCTATTTCTAAATATTCTTCAATGTGATCCTTTGGTATCTCTTTAATTTCTAAATATTTTTTAAGTTTATCTTCCATTTTCATATCAGAAGTGATTCCTCTATTTGTGATATCTCTAATAATTTTATTTGTAACTTTAAATTCTTCACGTATTTCTGAGACATCCATTTCTTCTTTTTGTGATAATTGTATATAATGTCCTTGATCTCTTAATTTTCTCGCCTCAATTAGTACTTTTTCTTTATTTTCACTTGTTAATTCAAAATTATAGTGTTTTTTGTAACCTTGAGTCGAAACAGAATCAATTGTATTTTTATCAGTATCAACTAATAAAAATCTTTTATCCTCATCTCGTTCACCATAATCTAATTCAATAATTGATCCTGTGTAATATACACTAATATTATTATTTATTATTTCTTGAGGTTTGTGATAGTGACCGAGGAGAACTGTTTTATATTTTCCTGATAAATCTTTAATTCCAATATCCGCCACAATTGATATACCAGAATTTAACATACCCTCATTCAATCCAAAATGAGATATCAAATATTCAGACGAACTATTTTTAATTATATCTATCATATCACATGAATAAGGAACAAATAATATTTGTCCTATTTTTAGTGGTTTATGGATGTATGTTATATTTGGTTCGTAATCTAAGCAACTTAGTGCAGATACAACACCTTCAGCCTTCCCAGATAAATCATGATTTCCATCAATTATAATAAATTTTAAATCTTTATGTTCTCTTAAAAAATTTAAAAAAATATTAAGGGCCAACGAATGAATGATGCTCTTATTGTGGAATATATCACCAGCAATAACAATGTATTTTATATTATTTTCAATCGCATAACTTGCGATAAAATACATTGCATTTTTCAATGAATCTAGCCTTTCGGGTAAATTACTTGATATCTCAATTTTGTCATTAGAATATTTTGAAAGATGCCAATCACCTGTGAATATAAATTTAATTTTGATCACCGCCTTTAATATGGTTCCAATATTTACATTTTAAAATCCTTATTTAATTATTTTTAAAATTTCTCATTACGTTCACATACTCTTATTTCTTCTTTATGTTGATGTTCATTTTCCTCCATTAAAATTGAAATTATTTTAAAATATGGACATCCTTCACAATCTTTATAATAATATTTTTTACATTCTTGATCATTTTTTTGTTCCATTAAAACTCCTTAAAAAAAATAAATGGGATGTCCAACATCCCATTTAAATAAATTTAGTTAGGATTATATATTCTTTCGAAATCAATCCAATTACATAATTCTCCGTTAGGAAAATTTTCTTCAGGATTTGTCATTGGTTGTATTGGTTCGGTACGAACCCTCCAACTTTCTCCTCTGAATAACTTTCTAATAGTTCCCAAACATACTCTTGGAAATATAGGTTCATAAATATTCATAAAATCTTTGAATTTCATATCTAAATTTGATCTGACTAATAAAACTAATTCATTTGATAATTTATGATTCCAATGTCTTATTCCTCTTGGAATATAATTTATTCTTAAATTATCAAAAGTTGCTGGTTTAAATTTATCAATTTTTTCTATAATCATCCTAGTTTTTTCTTCCTGAATATTATCCACAGATTTAGGAATTATTTTATCTTCTTTTACTACCATTGTATTAACAAATGCTCGCGCAATCAATATATGAATGCCTACAGTTTTCATAATACCATCATAATATAATGTAACTGATGGTTTTCGATAATCTTTACAGATTATAGAACCATCTGGTTGAAATTTATATTTTCTTGATCCGTTTAAAAATGGATGTAGTATTGTTCCTACACTAGTCCCTTGTCCTTTTTTTATCCTCATTATTCTTCCGTAATTACTTGCAGCATAATAGCCATTAGTTCCAGAAATTTTAGCCCAAATTTCTTTCTGTCCATTTTTTAAATCATTAAGAATATCATTATCTGAGGAACTTATTTTATTTTTATTTGAATTGGATTCTGGTAATTCGCACAATCCATCTTCATGTAAGTGTAGTATTAATATTTCTTTTAGCGAATTAACTTCTAATTCAATCTTAGTTATTTTTTTTAGTAATTCTATTACTGTAGTTTTATTCATTCGTTAAAATTCTCCTTTAATTTAGTCTTTTTTTATTAACCTCTTAGCATCGTTTTCATAAATTATATTAATTTTTTTACTGTCAATATAAAGAAACTGTATTTTCCAATTTCTTGATTTATAAAAACGTAATCTATTATATAATGTTTTTGATATATCGAAACATCCAATATCAACCAAATCAATAATGATAGGTGTTTTTTTATCTTTATCGATTCGAAGAATTCTACCACATACTTGTTGGATGTTTCCAATAGGAGATGTTAATATAAGTGTATCTTTATCTGGCACATCAATGCCATCTCTTAATTTTCCTGGCGTTGCAAATACAAATTGATTTTTTAAATTATCATTTGAGTCTTTTTGAATAAATGTATTTTTGTTGTCATAATCAAATTTATCATACAACATTTCAATAAATTTAATTCTTTCCGCAATCAGGAAAACACTTCTGTCTTTAAATTTATCTAATAAACTCATACATACTCTATTAAGTTGTTCTGATTTTTTTAATAAATTTAAGTATCTTGATCTTTGAAAATTACCACCCCAATATATATAAGTTTTACTTTTTGGAAAGAATCCAAAATCAAAGAGAAATATTGTCACATTCGCATCCATAATTCCAGATTCGCCTTCTGGTTTATATATTGGCCCAAGGTGATACGTTAAGATATCTGATGTTCCGTCATGTCTATACGGAGTTGCCGATAATCCAAATACTCGTTTTGAAGGGATAAATAAAGAACACTCAGAAAACTTTTTAGCACCAATTGTTGTGTGTATTTCATCAGATAGTTGAACACCAAATCTTGCCTCTTTTAAGGCCGAAATCAGCTCATTCTGCTGTCTTTCTAATGCTGACCGTAGTGTTTGTACTGTTGAAATAACAATCGAATTTTCAAAGGATTTTTGAATTCTGGTGTTCTTTAGTATAGCCATATCTTTATCTAATCTGATGTTAGTGAATTCTTCTATTCTTTTTATCCACTGATCAACCAAATTTGATCGGTGAAGAAGAATCAAAGTTTTCTTTTTTATTTCTGATATGGCTGCAATTGAGACTACTGTCTTTCCTTCACCTGTGTCTAAATTAATAATACCACGATCATTATTAAGCATATATTTCAATGCCTTTTTCTGTAGTTCAGTTCTAGGTTTGATATTATGTTTAATATCTATATCAAGTCCTTCATCTCTCTCATCAATTATATGACATCCAATCAATTCTTCAATTGGATAGAATCTCGGAATGTGTAAATATTTCTCGGTTTCAATATAAAACGACCATGTTTCAATTAGCGATTTACCATACAATTTAAATGTTCGTGTTAAATTATCTTTAATCATTTCACATAAACGACGGTCATTTTTTGAAATTAATAATGAACCTCTACGAATTATCTCAATCATTTCTTTCTTTCTAAAATTAGATAATTTCTACAACTTCAAAGAGCCAATCTTGATCAAATGCATTATCCTTAACCTCTTCTATTTCATCTCCATGTATATCATTAGAAGTTCTTGGAAATGCCTCTTTGAGCGCATCTTTCCAATCACCATCAACTTCAACAATCCTTGTTGTTAAATCATTATCGAAAAAATCCATATACGAAACCGCATATTTTTTCATTAATCTTCCCCATTGAAGTTTTTTATATCTAATAGGTCAAACAACCAAGTCAGTGGATTGTCAGAAAAATCCGTAAATTCAGTAAGCATAAATCCCACAACACAATAATACACAATAGATGTGAATATTAAACCAATAAATCCTCCTGTCATTAATCCCACAAATCCAATACTCAAGCCGATAATCGATAATACAATTCCTAAATTTTTTTCATTCATTTTATTCTCCTTACTCTTCAATGTATTTTTATTTTTAAAAAATTATAAAAGCAATTAAAATCGAGTGTGGTTCCAAGTTTAGTCATTTGCGTTAAATGCTATTTCATATATTTTTTTAACTTCAACAGATTCATATTCAGATGGCCAATAATCTAAATCTTCAGGATCGGTTTTTTCTAGATATTCTCTAACTTTTCGTTTTGCGGTACTAACATCTTCTGCCATTATAAACATTGATACGGGACCATGATATTTTGGATACCAACAAAATAATTTCAAGATTTATTTCCTCCTATATTTTTAAATAATTCACGATATCTGTATGACCATTTTTCGATGCCCATCTTAAGGCACAATCATCTCCAGCATGAACATCTGCACCTTTTTCAACAAGATACTTCACTACATCCAAATGACCATATTCTGATGCCCATCTTAAGGTACAATCATCTCCAGCATGAACATCTGCACCTTTTTCAACAAGATATTTTACCACATCCAGATGACCATTACATGATGCCCATCTTAAGGCATCATCATTACGTGCATGAACATCTGCACCTTTTTCAACAAGATACTTCACTACATCCAAATGACCATATTCTGATGCCCATCTTAAAGCGCTATTATAACAATTACGAACATCTGCACCTTTTTCAACTAGATATCTCACTATATCCAGATGGCCATTTTTTGACGCCCATCTTAATGCATAATCATCACGAGTGTGAATATCTACACCTTTTTCAACTAGATATATCACTATATCCAGATGGCCATTTTTTGACGCCCATCTTAATGCATAATCATCACAGATGTGAATATTTGCTCCTTCTTTAATCAATTCTTTTACAACTTCTAAATTAATCCTTCTTCTTCCACTCAGGAGAACACTGTGTGACTTCCACTTCCTGGGTTCTCCTCCTGGATTCTCATATATATCCTCTTTGTCCAGCAATGTGACCTTTCTAATCCAGCACCCATAGTTCAGAAATGCAAGGATATCCTCGCGAGAGAAATAAATTCCTCCTGTTTCACAATTACCAGATGGATTAAATGGAATTATATCTGTATTAAGTCCAGTTTTATATTTCATATCGTAATGTATTTCTTTTTCATTTGTAATCTTATAAAAATCCATTATTTATTTCCCCTTTCATGTTCAATTATTTAACCCAAACTTTTTGGATTTTACGGCTAGCTGTATAACTTCCTGAATATTTTATTTTTTTAATATATTTTCCATCATCACCTTCAAGAAATAAATCAATTTCAATTTCACTGTCTAGTACAGTATAATACATTTCTTCTATAAAATATTCTTTTCCATCTTCATCTATCTGACCACCAACACTGTAGTGATTTATTCCTGAAAAACCAGTATCATGAAGTTCAATTAATTCTATTTTATTTGTTGCGTTCATTTTATTCTCCTTTTTTATTGTAATTTCTTATTTTATCAACTAATCCTTTTGATTCACTAAAATTAGAAATTAAACTTTTTAACGTCTTTTTATATTCGTCACTATATGGTTGACCACTTCCACCAGTTACACACGCAGATGCCAAGAAAAAATCTGTAAATTCACAAATATTTTTCAGAACTTCAATTTCACCATTCTCAAATTCTATCTTCAATACCTTTTTTTCTTTTATTTGCATTATTTATCCTCCATATTTTTTCAATACATAATTTTTTATATCTGTTAATTCATTTTCAAAATATTTTATTTTATTTAACACATCATTTTTTTCTATTTTCAATGTCAGTAATTTATTTATTTTATATTTTGAAAACAACAATTTAATTATATTTTCACCAATTTTAGAATCTTCACTTATTTTTTTAATCGCCTCACCGTAATCCTCAATTGTCTTTTTTAGATGCTTTGATAAGAATGGTCGTATCTTTTCCAACACATCATATTCAAATAATACACTTTCATATCTGGTCTTTTCATTTTCCAACATTTTCTTGGAAAGACTTGTATAATTATTATATGAATTTAAAAGTAATTGATCAACAGAAGATCTTTTAACTTTTCCATTATTGTCTATTACAACAATATCAAATGATATATATGATGTTATTTCATCAGTTAATTTTCTTATAAAGTTATCTAAAATTATTTGTTTATTTCTTTGTTTAATGACTTTGAATACAATATTTTTTTCAGAATCACTGAAATCATTATATCCAATATCTCCTTGATCTAATTCATTTTTAAATTTTCCAATCAGTGTCTCGTTCTTAATCCCGTAAGGCCATGACTTAAGCGATACAGAATAATCTTCATTGTCTATATTAAAAATACCACGAACTTTTATTTTTGATTTCCCTTCAATTAATAATCTTTCAATATCTATATTATCTGATAATATTTCACAATCAGATAATGGTTTAATTATTGGTTTTCTCTTTCTTTCACCAGTTAAATATAATAATCTTTTATGCAAATCTTCTTGTTTATAAATTGGGATAAGAGTCTTATAACCAAATCCTATACCCGTGGAATATGTTTTTCCCAAAAGACAAAGAGGATACATCGTTGGAAGATATAGAGGCTCCTTATCCAGATCTAAGGCTCTCCACGGGACATAATTCAACAATTCAAATGCTAATTTCTCCATGTTTGGATTTAATTTTGCCTCGGTATATCTTGCGGCGGCTGGTTTTAAATCATCATAAGGAAGACCCCAATTTCCTTGACCAATTATGAATCCTTGATACACCATTTGAACTAATGTGCCATAAGAACTCGAATGCGCATGATAATGGCCTAAACAATGACCATCAATTCTTACTGACTTAGTGAATTTATTTCTGGCTATTTGATACACAGATAAAAGAACACGACGCTCGATTGGTTTTAAACCATCTATTTCTGACGGAAGAGTTCTCCAGTTGCAGTAGTCTCCATAATTTTTATAAAGAGAATAAATTAATTTGTCCATTATATATGTTTCCAAATTTTTCTATTAACAATACGACCTATTGTCCTTCTACTTACTTCAAATATATATCCTATTTCTTCTTGGGTTATTTTTAATTGTTTAGTTATTGGAGAATTGAATATTTGTCTTATCACATTAACTTTATAATTTGTTAATATAGACATTGGATGTTTCTCTCCCTTTTTGCTAATTCTTAATCCTATTCTGTATGAATGTTTTTTATTTTCAGAACATGTACACCATTCTAAATTTTTTAATCGATTATCACTTTTAATCCCATTAATGTGATTACTCTCTAAATCATTCGCGTTTTCAATTGGTTTAAAAGTTTCTAAAACTAATCTATTTATTCTTTTATTTAATTTTTTTCCATCTTTATATAATATTATTCTTTTATATCCATCTTTATCATTTTTAAGTGTTAATATTTTCTCTTCTATTCCACCATATCCTTTAAAACTTTTAACTCTTCCTAAATTACTCACAGAGTAATCTTCAAATCCTTCAATCACTTTCCAAATTTCTATATTTGAATTTAGTAAATTTATTTCAATCATAAATTATTTCCATTTAACAATTTTCTTTTTTCTTCCGAATCTGTTAACAATTTAATTATTTTATCAAAATCACTAGAATACGAAACAGGAATCAATCTCCGAGTATCAACATCAAGAGCACATATTTTTATCTGCCACGGATTGAATTCTCCAATCCCTTTGAATCGAGTAATATGATCAGAATATTTTCCATTTCTGGCATTTTCTAATTCATCTTGAGTCCAAATTGGAATAAATAATTTTCCTTTATTTATTGAAAACAATGGAGTTTTACAGATAAATAATTTTCCTTTTTTAATTAACTCTGGAGTTAAATATCCAAACAGTGTTATTATTAAACAAGCTATATGGTTCCCGTCTTCATCCGCATCTGTAACAATTACAATTTTATTATATCTTAATTTCAAGATATCAAAATCCGGTTCTATACCAGTTCCTACAGCCGATATAATTTCTTTAACTTCTTGATTTTTTATTATCTTTTTCTTTTTAACAGCAACATTTGGAATTTTCCCCTTCAACGGCATTATTGCATGTATATTAGAATTTCTGGATTGAATCAAACTGCCAGCGGCAGAGTCACCCTCAACGATAAATAACTCGCCGTTTTGATTTTTACAATCTCGTAATTTTGTGTACTTTACAGATGTTCTTCTACGAGATTTATTTTGGATATTTTTAGATTCTATTCTTCTTCTATAATCAGTGAATCTTTCAAGTATCATTCCCAATTGTTCTTTATTTTTTAAAAAATAATTTTCCAATAATTTTTTAAATTTATTAAATAAATCATCTAAATAACTTGTTCGATTTATTAATTGTGTTTTAGTTTGTGCGCTAAATTCAGGTTCAGCTAATGATAAATCAACATATGCTCTTAATCCACACAATGTATCTTGTGGTATAAATTTATTATCTTTTTTTCCATAGTGTGATAAAATATCTCTTAAAACATTACATAATAATTTAACATGAGTTCCTCCGCTAACAGGCAATAAATTTACAGAACTTAATATTTTTGGTATTACAGATCCATTTAATGAATAACACAATCTAATATTTAGATATTCATCGATTGGATCAGAATTTTCAACATCTTTTTTATCTAATATATTAATTTGAATAATGTTAGATGTTTCATCATTCGGAGACAAACAATAATTATTAAAATAATCTTCTAATGATAATTTAATAATTTCTTCTTCTCCGTCAATAATTAATATAAAAACACAGTTATTTAAATGCACAGATGATATTAACAATCTTTGTCGTATACGATCAATATCAAGATTGAGACTTTCAAATATTTTAATATCTGGTTTAAAACTTATTTTTGTCGAAAAAGGTCTTTCTTTGATTTCATTTGAAGTCTTTTTGACTATGTTATAATTTTCAAACACATACATCGAATATTTATTTTTTCTAATTATTTCTATTTGAAAATATTCACTTAGTGCGTTAACTACTGAAATCCCTACTCCATGCAATCCGCTACAAATTTTATATGCACTTTTCAATCCTTTAAATTTACTACCAGAATGGAGAACTGTTGATATTGTAATTGGAATATCGTTTTCAATTGGTATTCCTCTACCATCATCTGTTACTGAAAATATGTCATTTTTTGTATCGATATTAACAATTACTTTTTTAGCGCATCCAGCTAAACACTCATCAAGTGAATTATCTAATAATTCTTCTATCAAATGTGTAGGATTAGAGGTATCCCCAATATACATCCCTGGCGAAATTCTAATTGCATCTAAATCAGATAGTACTTTAAAAGAATTTTCTGAATATTCATCAGTATTTTTCATTTTATATTTTCCAACATTTTCCTAAATTCTTCCCCGATCACTAATACGTGATTGGGGAAATTTTTGATTATCCTCCATTGTTCATTCATTTTAAACTCCTAAAATCAAATCCTTAAATGAGAGTTATTACACAATCATTATAATCTACATGAACATCCCAACCAACACTACTATATATTTCAGCTATTTTTTCCAACATACTTTCATCGAATAAATCTGATATAGTTTCATCGAAAATAATTTTAATTGGACGTCCATCTGTATATTCTTTAGAAATTATATTATCTATTTTTTTTTCAAACATGTCAATTATATCAGAATCATCAAATTCAATTAATAGTTCTTGGATTAAACCTTTAGTGACTTCGCTTTTTTTTATTCCCATAATGTTTCTCCTTTATTTCAATCCTCATTTAAATAACAGATTCTCTACCAAAACATATATTTATTTTATTTTTATACACCGTCCCATATAATTGTTGGATAAATTTCAAAACATCTTTCGCCATTAAAGGCCCATCTCCACATCTCACCCTCTTCACCAGTCATTTCATTATAAGTATCGTTCATAATATCTCAAT
>Ga0209977_10000774_pt1 | contig 13098 bp, 17 predicted proteins | sample SumtaG_2_FD_183113 | JGI IMG/M metagenome (GOLD analysis project Ga0209977, IMG submission 183113) | Deep subsurface microbial communities from Indian Ocean to uncover new lineages of life (NeLLi) - Sumatra_00607 metaG (SPAdes) (version 2) | ecosystem: Environmental > Aquatic > Marine > Oceanic... | reverse complement strand
TTTACTTTTAGGAGAATTCAAGAGCGAGGTCAATATAATCTTAATAAAGATGAACGATTACAAATTTTAAAGTTATTGGTTGAAGCAAAACCCGATTATTTGGATATAGAAATGAAGTCTGATATTAAGATTTTGAAAATAATTACAAATTTAGCTTACAAAAACAATGTAGATTTAATTTTCTCTTTTCATGACTTTGAAGATACTCCAACATATGAAGAAACAATTCTTCTTCTAGATAAGCTTAAAGATAAGTTGGTTCATGAGTGCTCTATAGATTTAGATAAAATATATGAAAGTGTCTTTAAATTAATATTTACTCCTCAAAAATTCGAGGATAATTTAAACATTTTAAAAATTTGTAGAACACTTTCACAAGACGACAAAAAGATAGTATGTTTTGCTATGGGCGAATTGGGGATTTTTTCCAGAATTACATGCGTTAAATTTGGTTCATTATGGACATATGGTTCTCTAGGAGATAAAACAGCTCCTGGACAAATTAATATCAAAACATTGCGAGAAATGCATCAATTATTATTTAATTCCAATTCTTGAGATTAATGATATTTCGATCTAGATTAATGTCATAATAAACGGGCAACTTTTGACCAACGAGTTCTTGCTTTTCTAATTTAATTAAAATATCTGGAACAGCATTAATAAACGCTATAGTACGACGATTATTTTCAAGAGTTCCTATTACTATCCCTTGTTTAGGCATTCCAGTTCGATCATAGGTTATTGTATATCCCTCAATAGTAAGCTTACCATTAGCTTGTTCTATAGGTTCTGGTAATTGTTTGGCTAAGATAGATTGTTGTATTTCAGCATTATTTTGTTCACCCCAAAGTAAAACAGGTGGTTCAGTCCCGTAGATACCAAAAGATTGTTTCGTGTTATATCCACCATTAGCTATAACCATTATCTTCAATAAAGGATTTTTACGAATAAGATATACAGCAGAAACGATTGCGTGTAAAGAATAATTGCTCCAGGGACCACCAAAAAATGGAAGCCCCCCTGTAATTGATAATGGCCGAGGATCATCTTCCTTTATCCCTAATTCATTTTTAATGATTTCTACAATAGACGGAAAACAACTATAAATATCAAATAAATCAATATCATCAAGTTTAAGTCCAGCTTGTCCTAACGCTAAATGTACTCCTTCTTTTGCTGCGGGTGAATTATAAAGCTTTGGGCGTTGAGTAATATTAAAAATATTTTTTAAGTCTGCGCCTCCCATTGGATAAATCCAGAGTTTAGGGTCAATTTTAAGCTTCTCAGCGTTATCTTCACTGGTCATTATTAACGCGCTAGATTGATCTACAAATACATTAGAACACATAAGTTTAGTGTAAGGGTGCGTGATATAACGGTTATTAAGAGTAGGCGTTATAATTTCTTTAGCAGAATAAGAACAATTGGTCCAAGCGTGGGCGTTATTAGATGCAATGTTTGAGAAATCTTCAAAGATTTTACCTATGTAATTTCTATGCTCTTCCAGACTTCTTCCTGAAGCAGTGCGTACAGCCGTCTCAAGAATGGCGTATGTAACGGAAGGATATTTCAACTTATATTTATTTGCAAATACATTTATACCATTCCACAATTTACCCTCCATATACTTAGGATCCTTCCATTGAGGCCAATTTAAATTAAGTTTATCCTTTTTTGCCTTGTATCTGGAGTAAGAGGCTTCTCCACCGGTAATCAGAATTGCTTGACTTTTTCCAGAAGTTATAGCCTTCGCCGCCCTATTTACTAACATCTGAGGACTATCTCCCCCATCAGGTAAATAAACTTTATGTGCGGGTTTTAAACAGAGTATCTTGCTAAGTTCTTCTGGAGCATCTTCGTAAGACCAACTATTAATATTAACCATATAAACTGAATTAATAAAATCCTTCAAATTTACCGCACCAGCATCATTTAAAGCTATCTTACATGCTTTAGCTATGAGATTTAGCGGATCAAGCGGATCAAGAGTGTGTTTATGTTGTGTGAACTGAGCAGCTCCTACAATTATTGGATGTGATTTATTGCTCATAATGAATTGATTAATTTTTTTAAAATTAAATATGAAAAGAATAAGAAACTCTTATCAATTATTATTTAATAACAGATAAGAAATTTTATTTATTGTCCTCTATCAAATACAGTGCCACATGAACCACATTTAATTTTTTTCTTATATACCGGTGCTCCTTGCATTGAATAATAGAGTACTTGTGTTTTATCAGGCTCTTCGTGTAATTTCCGAGGATTTTCTTCCCCACAACTTCCACATTTGGTTCTTTTAGTTTCTGTCATTTTTTTTTCTCGAAGGTTTTTTGAACAAATAATAGGTTTAATAAATTTAAATTTGGGTTTTACAATAAATTTGCGTTATGTCATCTCAAAAAATAAAAACACGCGCTTTATTAATTTCATATTTTTATTTCATTGTTGCTTTAATAATTTCTCCTACAATTTCATCAATTGTTTTGTCTGTGGTGTTAATAGCAATTTCTGCTGTTATGTTATAATAAGGTTCTCTTTGTTTCAATGCGCTTTCGATTTCTTTCATTGGATCTTCTTTGTTGATTACTGGTCTAGTCTCTTTCCCATCTTTCATTACTCTATTATAAATTTCTTTAGGGCTAGCTGTCAATAAAACGATATGACAGGTTTTTTTTAAGTTTTCGATGTTTGTCTTATTTAAAACAATTCCTCCTCCGCACGATATAACAGCTTTTTTAAAATTTGCTGCCTTCTTACACGCTTCAATCTCGTATTCTCTAAATTTTTCTTCTCCATCTTCAGAAAATATATTCTGGATTGCTTTACCAGCCATCTCTATAATGAGTTGATCGGTTTCTATAAATTTATAATCTATTCCTAGATATTCCTTCAATGCCTTTCCTACTGTAGATTTACCCGTTGCCATAAAACCAATCAACGCAATAGAATCTTTAATCATACCAAATTAAACCAAATAGTATTTTTTGATAAACCTAACTATATTTCAATTTTCTTTCCTAATATCAAGAAAATAAGTAGAACAATCATTTCATTGAAAATCCATGATTTCCTATTATACCCTTTTGTAAACCTATGTAATTTCCATTAATATATGCGAAGCAATTAAATTTTTCAGGGTCTAACCTATTATTCGTTACAAATCGCGGATCAGAATGAGTGGCAACCACTTCTCCAAAATAACACACATGAGAACCTAGTTCTATTCGTTTTATTACCTTACATTCCATATTCCATGGAAATTCTTTGACCATAGGGACTTGAACTACGATACCTTGTTCTTTAGTTAGGTTTAAATCTTCCCATTTATTCACATCTCTTCCAGAACGCGTACCACAATAATCCATTTCTCTCAGTTGGTCTTTTGTAGGGTAATTGATCACAAACTCTCCATGTTTTTCAATTAATTTGTAGGAATGGCGTTTAGGTTGTAATGAAATTGCGATAATTGGAGGTTTCATACATACTTTACCAATGTAAGCGAGAGTAATTAAATTCGCTTCCTCACCAATCCCTACAGATATAACCGCCGCAGGCATCGGAAATAACGTAATTCCCGTGTTAAGAGAAATTTTATTCATTTTTTAAATTCATCCTTTATTTGTTTTCTACTTATAGCCAAATAATTATAAATTAATTTTATTCTTAAACATATTAATAGTTTTAAATTTAATAATTATAGTAATAAAATGCTAAAAAAACCTTACATAACAGCTCGTACTAATGTTTTATGTGTTATTGGACACCCAATCGAACATAGTATGAGTCCGATAATGCATAATGCTGCCCTTAAAGATCTGTCTCTCGATTATGTATATGTCGCATTTAATATTCCACCAAACGACCTTAAAAAGGCAGTGTTAGGGTTTAAAATGTTTAGTATAAAAGGGATAAATGTTACTATTCCACATAAAGAAAATATTATCCCGTATTTAGATGAAATTGACCCACTTGCTGAAAAGATAGGTGCTGTTAATACTATAAAAAATGAAGGTAAATATTTGATTGGAAAAAACACAGACGCATCTGGGGCTAAAAAGGCTTTATTAGACGCGGGATGCGAAATAGCTGGAAAAAAAGCATTAATATTGGGCGCAGGAGGGGCGGCTAAAGCAGTTAGTTTTGCTATATCCGAGGATTTAGATGCAGTATATATAGCTAATAGAACAGAAAAGCGAGCAATAAAATTAGCTAAGGATTTGACTAATAAAACGACGATTAAAGCAGTAGGAAAGAATATGAGCATAAATACCCTGAAAAATTTAGTAAATGATGTAGATATTTTAATAAACACTACTCCACTCGGTATGTATCCAGATATTGACGGATCGCCAATTTCTGAGGAAATTCTACATAGTAATTTGTTTGTATTTGATATCGTATATAATCCTCTCGAAACTCGATTATTAAAAGAAGCTAGAAAAATTGGTTGCAAAACACTAGGTGGGTTAGATATGTTTGTTAATCAAGGCGCTTTAGCATTTGAATGGTGGACTGGCAAAAAACCAAGTTTAAATTTAATGAAAGAAAAAGTAGTTGAATTTTTAGGGAAAAAATAATGTTGGGTAAAAGATTTACTATTATTGGCGGTTCTGGCGGAATGGGTAAAGTTTTTGGAAGATTTTTTAAAAAACATGGTTTTGCTATAACTTTATTTGCTCGAAACGAAGATAAATTAAAAAAAGCAGCAATAGAGTTGAGTGTTAATTACGAGCTTTCGCTTGAAAAAAGCGTTAAAAACGCCGACATTGTTATGATCTCAATCCCAATAAGCTCTACTCCTGATATGATAAGAAAAATAGCACCACTTTTGAAAGAAAATGCGATCGTCTTTGATATTACTTCTTTAAAATATGCCGTTTTTAAAGCACTGACTGAAATAAAAAATAATTTTCCAGTAAATTGCATTTCACTACATCCCATGTTTGGTCCAGGAATAAAAGATATGAAAAACTATTTTATGATGGTATTAAAAGTTGGAGGAACTGACCAATACGACGAATTAATTAATGAACTTGTGAATTTATTTAAATTTGATGGATTAATAATTACTGAAACCTTACCAGAGGTTCACGATAAGAGAATAGCTCTAACGTTAGGCGTGCCACACATGTTGAACATTCTTTTTCTAAATCTTCTTAGAAGTACCAATGAACCTTTGAATGAATTAACCAAATACACAGGTACTACTTTCTTGCTTCAAAAAGTTTTTGCAGAGAGTATTATCCAGAGGGAAATGGAAATGTTTGGAGAAATCCAAATGGAAAATAAAGAGTTTCTTAAAATCTTAGATTTATTCGAAAAATTGCTCCAAAAATATAAAAAAATAATAGAAGAAAAAAATATTATTGGTTTTAGTGAAATTTTTTCTCAAAGCTTAGAATATTCTAAAGAAGACAATTACTTTGAGAATTCTTACAAGTACTTTTATGAATTTATGAATATTTTAAAAAAAGAAAATGAAAAATAAATGTTTAATTAATTTTTGTTCCACAGAACGCACAAAATTTTAACCCTTCTCTCTCAGAAAGTTGTACTCCACAGTTGTAGCAAAACTTGGAATATTCTTCAATTATGGGCTCATTTGCTTTGTAAAGTTTAACCTCTTGATAACTTTTAGCTTCGTTAGGTTTTAGAGTTAAATGATTATTGGTTTGTTCCGATAAATTGGGTCGGCAAATAGCTTTACAATGAACACAATGAGTTGGTTTTTTATCGTAGTAAATTGCGAGATAAATAAGTAATCCAAACCCCGCTGTAAATATAAACAAAATAATTACCAAACCTAAATCAATTTCTTCTCTCACTGTAAGAACGTTCGTCTTACAATTAGAGCAATACATTGTTGTAATTTTTTTTTACCTCCTTTATCTTGTTTCAGTAGTATTATTTATTCTTTAATTAAAGTTGATATCAAGAGATTAAAAAAAATTTGGAGTCCAATTTTTATAAGAACATCTAAAATTTTTATATATTTCAATTTTAAAATCCGTGAGGTTATTAAAAATTAAATTTAAATTTAAGTATATGAATCTATTTTAGAGAGTTCAACAATGGAAAAATTAACATCGTTTCAGGTCTATAGTGCTGGAGACATTGGACCTCTTAATATTTTAGTCGATAAAATATGGGTAAAAGACAATAGAATCTATTTTAGAGTACAAAAAATACTATCAATTGAGAAAACATACTTGAGAAAAGAAAAAAGCCCCAATATTTATTCTGTCCACGAAAAGGATCTATTTAGTATAAGATGTAGGTTATATTTTTAATGGGGAATTATTTACATCATCTCTATATAGCCCTTCCACATCTCTCAAGGGCAAGATCTGAAGTGATTTCACTTACACCACCACTATGTTCTACGCGAGCAGCTCTACCTTTAAGAAAGCCTAAACTTAAATCTTTAAATTCTGTTTCCTTAATCTTTTTATATTCTACTTCTGTAATTGGAACTTGATATGAATCTAAATCATCGTCACCCGAAAAACTCATTCGCTCAAAAAGGATATTATACCATAACTTTCCGCATTCATTACATTTTAGAATAGATTCAGCGTTACCGGGTTGATATATAACAGTGTGTATATTTTTAACAGAACGACATTTGCATTCTTTATCCATTTCAGGGAATCCTACAAATCTTTAATTTTTATTATTATATTGATCTTCTTCAATTTTAAAATTATTGATTAACTCTATTTTTCTATTTTCATCAAAAGTAATTGCTGTTAGTCTTATTTCTTCATCATCTACTAAAGATGGATCAATCATCACATAATAAAAAATGCTTCCATTTACCTCATATCCAACCTTTAATTCTCCAACATCATCAGGGAGTATTTTTTTTATTGGCTCGGAAGCACTCTTTTTGACTTCACTATATATTTTATCTTCAAGTTTATTCTGTTCTTTTCTAATTTCTTTAATTTTCGAGAAATTAAACTCGCCAAAATATTTTTTAGTTTTATTATTAAACTCATTCCATTCAAGAAATAATTTATTCAAACTTTCGTGCCACAATGTGGGCAAAATTTTGCGTCCTTATTTTCTAAGCGCTCTCCACAAAACGGACAGAAATTCAGTTGTATGGTTTTAACACCTTCAACCGATTCACTAACTTTATATTCACTTTTTTGTTGCTTTTGAGTTTCAGTCTGAAAGTGATATGGATTTTGAACATTTTGAGCTTTTAGTTGCGCAGGTTGGGCGTAAGGAGCTGTTATTGTTTTAATTTGTGAGTGACAGTGAACACAGCGATCTTCAGTTTTGTTATAATAAATTATTAAATATATAATAAGACCAATTCCTCCAGTAAAACACAATAAAATTATTGCTAATGGCCAATCTATCTCTTCTCTAACTAATAGAACATTTTGTTTGCAATTAGGACAAAATCCTGTGGGATTTCTTGTTGTCATACTTATCGCCTTAATTTATTTTTAAATTAACTTATTAATGCAAATGTATTAAGATATTGAATACATATTTTCCTTTAAAATTTTAATCTAATGGTTACGATTGTACTAAAAATTTAATTAATTTATATAACTTCACTCTTAAAGTAGAGAAAATGCTTATCAACCTTAAAACCTAAATTAGTTAAAATTCAAATGATTATTAATTAATAGAGAAATTACAATATTTTCCTATTAATTTTTATAGATTCAAATAATAATTTAACATGAAATAAACGATGCAACAAACATTATTTATTGTATTAGATGGTATTGATGGCTCTGGCACTACTACTCATAGTAAATTATTGGCAGGCTTTTTAATCTTGAAAGGTTTAAAAATCCATTTAACTAAAGAGCCTTCAAATAGCGAAATTGGTAAATTATTAAGAAATTTTTTGAAAGACGATAAAATTCCACCGTCAACGGACGCCTTATTGTTTGCTGCTGACAGGGATCTTCATTATAGAAATGAAATAAAAATGAAGTTAGAAGAAGGTTATATTGTCATATCAGATAGGTATATTGAATCTTCTATTATATATCAATCATGTCAATCTGAAAAAATAACAATTGAATGGGTGAAGAGCTTAAATAAGTTTGCAGGTAAACCCGACTTAACAATTATTTTAGACATCGATCCTAAAATTTCATTAGCAAGAAAAAATCAAGGGGATTTAGAAAAATTCGAAGATACTTCATTTTTAGAACAAGTAAGAAAACTCTACATTACCCGTGCCAAAGAAGAGGGGTATTTTATAATAAATACCGACGATATCATTGAACTCGTTCAAGAAAATATTCAACAAATTGTATTAAATAAATTAAAAGTTAAGGGGATTCAAGTTAAAGGATAAATTTTGTATATAAAATATTTTTTTGTGTATACCAAGAACTTACGCGTGAAACAGAATGAGTTATACAATAGCAGAAAAAATACTAAAAGAACATTCAAATCTTAAAGAGATATCGCCTGGACAATTTATCGATTCTGATATTGATTTGATAATGGTTCACGAACAATTAGGTGGAAGAGTTCATATAGAATACGAGAAACTCGGAATAGATTATGTATGGGATCCAGATAAGATTTTTTTCATATTAGATCACTGGGTACCTCCTCCCACGATATCAGCAGCCCAAATGCACCAAGACGCAAGAAAATTTGCTGAGAAATATAAATTCACCAATAACTATGGTTACCAATTAGACAAAGGCATATGTCATCAAGTTTTACCCGAAATGGGTTTCGCAAGGCCAGGAATGTTAATTGTTGGCTCTGATAGTCATACAACAACATACGGGGCTTTTAATTGTTTGTCCACCGGTATAGGTGCTACAGACGTTTCTGTCGTGTTTGCTACGGGTAAGATGTGGTTTAAAGTTCCCGAATCGTTTAAAATTAATTTATCTGGTACTCTAGATAAAGGTGTAATGTCAAAAGATTTTATCTTAACATTGATAGGAGATATCTCCACTAAAGGAGCTATTTATAAATCATTAGAATTTCATGGAAATGGCGCTCAACGCTTATCTATTGACTCTAGGATGACAGTTGCAAATATGGTTGTGGAAGCGGGCGCAAAATTTGGGGTATTTTTACATGATAAAAAACTAAAAGATTGGTTAGAAAAGAGAACGGAAAAACAATATAGTAAAGTTTTGCCAGATGAAGATGCGGAGTATGAGAAAGAATTTCGCTACAACTTATCCGAAATTACTCCTGTTGTAGCTAAACCTTCAAACCCCGGAAATTTAGCTAAAATAGAAGATGTAGAGGGATATGAAATAGACCAAGCGTTTTTAGGTAGTTGTACTAATGGTAGAATGGAAGATCTTCGAATTGCCGCTAAAATATTAAACGGTAAAAAAATCAATTCCAATACCAGAATGATTGTAACACCCGCTTCAAAAGAAATATACTTGCACGCTTTAAGAGAGGGTTTAATTGAAATTTTTTTAAATGCTGGAGCTGTAGTTACTAATTCTACATGTGGCGCTTGTATTGGGGGGCATCTTGGGGTATTGGGACCTGAAGATGTTTGTATCAGTAGCACAAATCGAAATTTTATCGGTAGAATGGGAGCTCCTTCTTCAGAAGTTTTCTTAGCATCTCCAGCAACTGTGGCTGCTTCAGCTTTAAAGGGAAAAATATCTGATCCTCGGGAGGTGCTATAATAATGGAAAATATTGAAGGAGAGATTTATATTTTAGGGGATGACATTAATACTGATGATATCGTACCTAGCTATACTTTAACATTGAGGGATCCAAATGAAATGGTCAAACATGTTTTAGAATTTATAGAACCCAATTTTGCTCAAAAAGCAGCTAAGAGATCTATAATTGTAGGAGGATATAATTTTGGGACTGGAAGTTCCCGAGAAGAGGCAGTAAATGTATTTAAAATTCTCGGGATAAAGGCCATTATTGCTAAATCATTTTCAAGGATATACTTTCGAAATCTTATTAATAATGGAGTTGCTGGAATCAAATGTGATTGGGACGAAGCAACATTTTCCGATGGAGATCAAGTACAAATCTCGATTGAAAATGGGATAATATTCAATAAATCAAAAAATCTTAATATAACATATAAAAAATTCCCTCAATTTTTAAAAGAAATATTGGAATCTGGAGGAATATTAAATCAGCTGAAAGAAAAATTAAAATCACATTAATAAAGCAACTTCAACTTAGATTATTCTTATAAGCTTTATCCAAATAAGTTTACCCTTTTTCATATATTACTCCTGTACCGCCTGATGGATAATGAAATTTAATGGCATCAGCTTCACAAACTTGATAACACGCAGCACATTCTAAACATTTCTCTTTATAATCTTCTAAAATAGAAATTGCATTGTTGATCTTACGCCATAAATTAGCTACACAAACTAGAATGCATTGCCCGCATCTATTACATTTATTTTGATCAATGAATATAAAATCCCCTGTACCAAGTATGTGTTTTGTTAAACCAGTGGTTTTCACGTATCATCCCTCCTTGGTTTTTTTTTCTTAGGAATTAAATCCATTACCTTAGGAATTACAGACATTAATTTCTGAGGATCCATCATTTCATCAAGATCTTCCTCGAATATTTTAGCTACAAGTGGAAGGACGTATTTCATTATGAAGGGTAGAGCTTTAGGCATGTATGATTTAATTTGTGATGCTATCTGTCGAACTCGCTTTGCATGTGGTTGAGACCAATCATAAATTCCTCCCATTACCTCCATAAACATTGGAACAAACCAAGACATCGTTTCTTGTGGACTGAAAGGGAGTGCTTTCCAAAGATTATATAATTCTTCTCCAGCTTCGAATTCCTCACCAATAGATGTATTTTGCCATACTTTGTCATATTTTGAGAGAAAGTTTTTTGAAAAATCTTCAGAGGTGATTGCTTCTGCTGCTACCTCTGCTGCTGCTTTCCCTGTTACCATGGCAGGATATATTCCTTCAGCCTCAAGTGGACAAGGAAATCCTCCTGCATCACCTATTAAGATAATTCCATCAGTGTGCGTGTTATATGGATATTTTAACCACGGAAGGAGGTGAGATTGAAGTTCTCTTGGTTTGGCATTCAATATTCTTAATAATCTTTGATAATATTTGAGATTTATTACACGATTTAGATAATATAATGGATTCTTATCCCATTTATTTAACCAATTGCCAAGACCTTGATGAAAGCCATCATGAAAGAACACTTGATAAGAAGCTGGAAAAATAGCAGACCACCATACTGCCAGAGTTTCATCTCCCATGATATCATCAATTTTTTCAGCACTTGCTTGAAAATCATATTGAGGTACTACTGTAATTTGATCTTGTGCCCATTTAGTCCTTAATCCACTTTGTTTTGCAACCATCGAAACTGCTCCATCAGCTCCAATAACGATAGGTGCTTCATATTTATTATTATGCTCATCAATTACACCACAAACTTTACCATCCTTTTTCAAGAGATTAGTAATTAAAGTTGATGTTTTTAATTCAGCACCAGCATCTATAGCAAATTCTGCAACCCAAGGATCAAACTCACTTCGGTAACAATTCATCGTAATCCAACTTTTTGCTGGTTCATATGATACTGACTCGGTGGGACGAGCCATTACATAACCGGCAACAATACCCTCCTGATTGATGAAATAATTTCGAGCAGCAGAACCTGCTCTCATAGAAGGACATTTTTCAGGTGTTAGAGTCTTCATCATACTTGGAAAATCCTTCCACATCCGAGGACCTAAACCACATCCTGATGAATTTTTTTCACCTGGTTTTCGCCCACGTTCAAAGAAAATTGTTTTTAATCCCAAATCTGCTGCAGTTTTTGCTGACATTGAACCTCCAGGACCAGCACCAACAATTATTATATCATAAGTGTTCATGAGTTCATTCAAATTAATTAATTTTCGTTTTCAAAAAGAAATATTATAATATATCTTTATGTTAATCACTATTTAAAATTCATTTTATTGGAACAATTAAAAACAATTTTTTAAATCAAAAAATGGAATCGAAAAATTAATCCGCAATTGATAAAAATCCGGAATAATTTTAGGAAAGTGATCTGAAACACGGAGGTATTATTAACCAACTAAAAAAAAGACTTTAATTTTCTAAATTATGTTAAATCTTCAATTTCTCTTTGGATTTTTTCAATTCGCTCTTTAGCTTTAGTAAGTATCTGAGTTTTACCATATTTGTTGAACCACTTTTCAAATCTCTGTTCGATTGAAACTTCTTTAGTTCCAGCTATATGTTTATCCGCAAGACAGATAATTTTTTCTTCAAGGGTTTGTGGTAAAAAATCTCTCTCAGGTAACCCAACTTGCTTAGCATCTTCTTTATCTAATCCACCTAAAATATGAGATTCACAAATTTTGGCAAGCCGCTCTGATAATCCTCTTTCTCTAATTAATTTAGCCCCAATTAAGGCATGATTAAATCCATGAGTTTTACACCTACCAATATCGTGTAATAAGCTTCCAATTTCAATTAAATCCATATCAACCTCTCTCAACTTTATTTTTTCTGCTAATTCTATAGCCTTCTCAGCAACTTTTAGAGAATGACGCCGTACATTATAAGGAACTTTTAACTTTTTCAATAAGTCGAAAGCAAAATCGCTATTAGGTAGAGTTTCTTCGCTTGCCATTAAACTTTAAAAATTAATTATTAACTATAAGGTTTAGTCTAAAATTAATAAATAATTCAATTATAGTAGGAAACAAACTCTATCCAATACTTTTTTTGTTTTATGAATTAATAAACTTCTTCATACGGTCCACTAATTACCCCTCCAATTAAGCCTCCTATAATAGACCCTATAAATGCAGTAATTACTCCTCCAATTGTAACAGATAGTTGAGTTCCTTGAAATAAAGCCATTAAATCTTCACCAGATATGACGCTTAACAACATCCAGATTAAAAAATCGATTATAATAACCAGCAAACTTGCGATAAAACCTCTTTTCAAACCTTTTGAAATAGTACCACTCAAATAACCAATAAAAATACTAGCTAGAAGCTGTGGAGCGAAAAAGTCGATTATCGTGGACGACCCAGTAAATATTGAAAAGAGATCAAATTTAAAATTAGCTCCA
>Ga0209977_10000772_pt1 | contig 13104 bp, 21 predicted proteins | sample SumtaG_2_FD_183113 | JGI IMG/M metagenome (GOLD analysis project Ga0209977, IMG submission 183113) | Deep subsurface microbial communities from Indian Ocean to uncover new lineages of life (NeLLi) - Sumatra_00607 metaG (SPAdes) (version 2) | ecosystem: Environmental > Aquatic > Marine > Oceanic... | reverse complement strand
AACTATACGTTGGATTTGCGGCAACAGTCATTATCTTAACGCTGATCGGAAAACTCATCGTTCGATATCTCTTCTAATTTTTTTTATTATATTCGTTTATTGCCCTATCAACAATGAATTTCTTTGCTTTCTCTTTCCTTGCAATTTGTCTACGTCTGCCTTGGGAGATCTCGCGCCGCTTACTCGTTGACGTTGCACGTTTAACCTGTTCCTGGCTCGCGGTTGTCATTCTCCGATCACAATAAAGACAGTTCGGGTATATGTCCAGGTCTTCCCCTTTCTGTGAACAATAACCCCTGGTTACAAATTCATGTTTTTCTTTGTCGGTGATCACTAGCTTAAGATTCATTCCTGAGTGGATGCACGTTCTCCATCTGTAAATTGCCTTATCCTCATCTTCAGAAAGTTGAATAGGCAATTTCAATTTGTGTGCCTCTTTTTAAAAAGGGGGGTATTTGGAAAATATGAAAATCCAAACATTGGGATTTATAAATACGATACAACCTGAGACAATAAGAATAATCAAGACGATATCTTTTATGGCATGATATATTGTTTTCATCTTCATTTTACATTTCCTCTGTCCATTCTTCTAATCCTTCTTTGAACCAATCAGGGATATTCTCACGATATTGTTTTCTCCAGCTCTTGGTTTTTCCTCTGCCATGTTTGTAGTGAACTTTTAATGTGTTCATGTCCAGCCAGCCAACGTTAAAATCATCAAAGCTGTCCATCTGTACTTTGCAAATTATCAACCAAGTAGCGTATATTTTCCTGAAGTCGTGGAATTCAAGCCTGAACCCTAAGATCGGTTCTGAAACTTCATACCATTCTTTTCTTATTTGATCGGGTTTAATGGAGTTTGAAACGAATGCTTGCCCTGGCTCCATGTCCTTGTAGATCTCATAGACTCCGTGGCGTACCTCTTTTGGTAGCCAGTTTATATCCCATGCCTCATTCATCTTTTCCAATATGTGAATTTGGAATTCATCTGGTCCTGTGAAATACATATAGCTATTATACTTTTCACCTTGCTTCAGCTTTCTGATTCCGGCCCATCCGCGGCCTTCTTTTAGATCTCCGGTTCTTGGTCCTCCGCATAGCTTGAATCTAAGCTTGTTGTATTTCGCTACTCCATATTTATCGCGGAAAGCACTAAGAGCCTTGTCGAATAGTATCGGGAATTCTAGCGTATCTAATTGGGGGATTCTTTTAACTGATCTCTTGTCTCTGCCTTTTCTCATAGTTAGGTGTATGTCATTCAAATCTGATCGGCCTAAAAACGTAAACAATGGCCTGATCAACTTCTTTCTATCTCGGCTCTTGGTCGTGTCGGCACACATAACAGTTAAAAATTGTTGACATATTTGATCGCCTAACGGATTATCACCATCTGCAACAAGGACCAAGTTCGGTTTGTCCCAAATCTTAACCCATGTCTTCCGTGCAAAGTTGAAAGGATATGCCCATTCCTTGCGCTTGTTTTTCAGATATTGGCGATAACTCATTCCTTTTGCTCTGATACATTCATCGTCAAATTCAGCCGATACTATCCCCGGTCCTTTCTCTGCCTCATCTTCTTGAAGTTCTCCATCCGCGATAAGTTTATCACGGATTCTCCTAACGTGCCTTGGTGTGCAACTTACTTGGGGATGTTTGGCGATTTGCACATAGGTATAACGACCCTCTTGCAAGAGCCGTTTAATAAGGCTCTCCCTTCGAGAGCTTGCCTTTTCGAAAATCTGATCCTCATCCTGGCCGAATATTTCCTTATCAGTCAAACCCATTTTAAAAAAACTCCTTTATTTTACTTTCTTCTTTACAATTATTGCACCTGAATTTTCCCCTGTTTTTTCCGTAAGTCATTTGATTCATTTCTAAATCATCATGTGTTAATACTTTGTCTGAATCTAACCATATATTGAATGATGCTAGTTTTCTTTTTCCGCACTTGTAGCAAAGCTCAAATCTCATTTAAAAAAAACCTCCAAGGTCTAGATCAGGATAGAAGACTAGCTTTTTCTTGATCCTGATCAGGTTCGATATCTCTACGAACCTTTTCCAATACTCCATTTTTGCGTTTTCCATGCTTACGCACCTACGAGAAAGATTACGGACCTTATTTAAGCGGCTTCCGGTTCGGTGTTCAGTATTGGAAATCTATATTACGCGAGTGCCATTAATAGTTCCATTAATTTTAACACACACATTCCACCGAAAAAAAACACAGTGAACGCGCAAAATCTCTTTGCTGTCTCTGTCCAGGTCAATTCCTCTTCGTCTTCTCTGAGCATTCTAAGGAACGCTGATATTATCACAATCGACATTTTTTTTCTCCAGGTAATAAATAAACCTCATGCCCATTTATAAATTTGAAAGGTTCACTGTTCAGTATTTGAAATACGTATTAATTTCATTCTGATTCTTTTTCCACGTTTTCTTAAACAGATAGGGCATATAGTCCCAATTTTATTTGTTGGGTTATACATTTTGCAACCCCATTCAGGACATTCTAAATAATCTCTCATATTATCCCCTTTGATATCTCAACCAGTATTCCAGGTATCTCAATGATCATCAGGATAGAGACATACCAAACGGAGAACTTGAAAATCTCCCGGTATCCTTCGCGCCCATCCGGATCAATGCCTTTGGCTCTCTGTCTCAACCTGAGCCATGAAAGTAGCATTGCATAACACGCGGAATAAACGACGAATTTTAAAAGGAATCGGTATTCGATAGAGACATCATAAACATTTTGGTATCCTATGATCACGATGATCATTGAAACTATTGCAATCAAGAGATCCTTTCGTGCCATGCCTTAACTTCCATGATGGGGGAGAGAACACCCCTTTGGAGATAAGGAAAGAAACCCTCCCCTATTTAGATTCACCATTCTTATAAATATAAGTTCGGATTTGATTATATGATGGAATATGCCTAGAAATAAAATGGTGGTCCATGTTTTTCCAAATAAATCCGGGGCAATGAAATATCGTGCGCGCGCGCAGAGGGCAGGGCATAAAGTTGGGAGAATCAGTTCTATTAACGAGAGATCCGGGGGAAGAATTTACAGGTATAGACTCGAAGTTTCAAAGTATCCTGTTAGATAATTCTTTGTTGCGTACGCGTGATCTAGATTCCTGATTTATCGTGGCCTACCGGTATCTCGATTTCCTTTGGCAACGATCCTTTCAAGATTTCCTTTGCCTCTTCCCGGCCTAGTCCCTTATCGGCTATCAGTAACCTTTTCAGGGTGTCGCCTACGATCCTCGCGGCCTTCGATTGGAATCCTTGCGCTAGTACATCGTAATATGAAAGTGCGTTCATTGTATCCGGTCCTTTGATCCTGGTCTTCGCTGAAAGTATCGCGGAGATAAACCAGACCTTATCGGCCTCGTCTTTTGGCTCAACTCCAAGATCGAATAGGAAAGATCCGGCCTGTCTTGCCGTCTGTTTGTCTATTGGTTCATCCTTAGTTAAAGGAATCCGTGCTCTGTATCCCATCATATTCGCCCCGATAACTTTGCGTATATGATCGTTCCTACCAATGCAACAATTATTATAAAGGCATACTTATTGAGTGGGAATCCCCTTCCGGCGAACCATTCCTTTATCATCCGACTAACAGCCTTCGAATCTCTAGCGGTTAATATCACTTCTGGATCAACATCGCTATTATATCTAAGTATAGGTTCCGTGTTACCTTCCCAAAATATTATAATGTACTCCGCAATTACCAAACGCAAAATATTCTTAACCCTTTGCCAAATAGATAATCGTTTCTCAAATAATGCGCTGTCTATTACTTCATATTTGTTTTTCTCGAATTCTATTGTGTATGGAAAAGTTGAAACCCTCCTAGTTAAATGGGGGTTCATTCCTTCCCGTAATATCACGGCCTCAACTCTATATTTTCCCAATCCCCATGATTCGGTTCGGGTCTTTTCTTTCTCGGTCATATTTACACAACCGCGGAATTTCCCATTGTATTAATAAAATTCATAATTTGAGTTCTAAGGAATGCGGCAATAATCGTGATAAAGAATATTAATTTGAAAAGTGTCGTCGGATCAGTTAAGGGAGAAAGGAACGCCAGAAAATTTCGGACCGTGTTTTTAGTTGGGTGTCCTGTTTGCTTTAGAAAATTTATGTATATCACATTGTCCAGGTATGCCGCGCTCGGATCTGTTTCGTCTGGATCATCCTTTGGCTTTTCTAATTGAACGGGGGATGGGTTGCCCTCGAAAAAGAATATCTCTGCCCCTCTCTTTGTTTTGCCGTCTATTGAAAATCTGTTAACGGCTCTTGGGTCTAGGATGTAAACACCATTGTTGAATTCTAGTTGTCCCTTGCTGGCCTTGATCTTCTTATCGATCAAGGCTCGGCCTTTAGATAGAAAGTGAACGCGCGTTTTCACCAAGGTTAATCCCTCTCAGGCCATTCGATCCATAACGCATAATAGGCGATATAGATAGAAAGAATAGCCATGCCAAAACCTAGATAAAGATTTGTTCCTAAGAACTGGAGCATTAAAGCAATGCCGATTACGAATGCGATTAAATGAAGTATTGCATCCTTTTTCAGATATCCTATAACGACTGTGAACATGAAAATTATAAGCATAATCCAGATATCTTCACTTATGTTCATATTGCAACCAAACTAATAATCCGGCGATTATCGATAAAACTATTGCGATTGGAATCCAAAAGAAACTTTCTACTATAACGGTTGGGCCTGGTCCAACTGGTCCAGCTCCAGCCGTTCCGTTTGTGGTGACTAATCGAGATTGGTATAATCTAGGCGTTATCATTGGATCTGCTGTTGTCAAATTATACCTTTTGAAAGAGTCCGTGTAATTCAAATCTCGTAGGTCTATCGCATAAAACCCATCCAATACGGGTGTGCTCCCTACGTTGCCTTCGTTGTCAACCCATGTCGCGTTGTCATTGCTGAATTGGACGGTCATTGAAGTATCATAAGGTACACTAGCGTTTGTGAGTAACGCCAATCCTTGGCCTGTTGTATAGTTCAAATAATCTTCTGTGGTGAAATATCCATCTGAAAAATATCCAACTTCTGGTGTGGCAATGGTCCAGTTGATATGTGTTGGCTCATTTGGAACCCAATTCCTGATCAAAACCCAATCGCAATACAAATCAAATTCTGTATCTCTGACATATATTTGCGCGCCGATTACATCTGAATCAGGGTTCATATCTCCCGTTGCAACACTAACGCCATCAACGAAAAGTTCCCCAACGGTTCCCGTTCTCGTTATCTCATAAATAAAATATGAACCAAAATACACAGCATTGATCACATCATTTTCCGTATTTCCGTTTGAATCTCTCCAAATCGCTTGTTCGGTTCCATGAACGCTTCTACTCATCCCATAAAGTAAAGTTCCCCAAGTAGCCCAACCCATTTGAGTGATCTGAGAAACGGCAACCGTTGTTTCAATTAATGAACGATATCGCAGTGAATGATTATAGCTAGTCCTGAAAGGAACCTTTGAAGAAAAAGCATATCTAAAATCTCCGGCGTTCCCCTGAACTTTAACGATACTTCCCGCGACCGTTGCAGATCCATCGCTGGCATCAACATTCCAAACGGTAAGATTCAATGAAGAACCTAAGAAATGATCAAACAAATCTGGGAAAGTATTTTTTCCATCGCTTGTTGTACTTACTCCATTATTCCCATAATATAAATAAACGGTGAATGTGTTTGGGCTTTTCAGCATTGAAGTAATTCTAACCCAAAATAAAGCATAATCGGAATTAACCTTTTCCTCAATCCAATAGAATAATTCATCTACGCCACTTCCATTCGTAAATCTTATATCATCAAAATCTGTTTGGCACAAATTATCTAAATAGACCTTTCCGAATTGGATTCCATCAACCGTTTCATTTCCATCAAACCCGAATCCATAATATACTTTTATCCCTATTTGATAATCTGTTTGGGGTCCGTCCTCACTCCCCTCAACTTCATGGCCTTTCCTATATGACCATGATGAATTAAACCAATTTGGCAAGCCTGTTGTATAATTCAATTCCATACAGTCCAGGGTTTGGTTATTGATCACATCGACGGCAACAGAAACATTATCGGCGTTCTCGAAATCATCTGTGAATTGGCCTAGGTTCTCGTTCTCTTCTCCATATCCGGCACTCTCAACGAATGGGGGAGTCGGGAATAAACTTAGAATTAAAATAAAGAAAACCGGGATGATCCTTTTCAACTTCATCCATTTTCTTTGCTTCATTGATATTCACCTATGAAATATCTGGGTAATCCTCTTCTTTGAAAGTCAGTAAAACCCAGATCACAACGACTATGAATCTAATTGAAAATATGATGTAATTAAATAAAAAAACTACCCTTCTTTTCAGCGCGTTCGATATCATCAAATAACTATTCTACGCAATTCACTTAATAAGAAAACCCCTGAGAAAATCCCCAAAACTGTCATAATCCGAACAATGATCGAGAAATTATCCGGCAATCCCCATGATTCCGAACCGGTAACAAGGCCAGCATACCAAGACATGAAACTAGCAACGTTTGGAGATTCGGCCCACGCCATATCTTGGGCTAGTGTCAACGTCAGTTCTCCGTCTATCTGTGTGGCTCTCGTAATATTGCCCTCCTTTTGTGGATCAGTTATGAACAAAACATATCCCGTCAAAGCATGGATCTTGGTCCAGTTGTTTTCGGAATCCCAACGATCTATAATTGTTTCGTTTCTTATGGCCTTTCCCCCGATATCTTGCCAGTTGAAATCTATCCACTGGTTCCAATTAAAAAAAGGGGCGCGTATCTGGCTACTTATCGAATCCCCAAATATTGCCCAATCATTCCACTGAAATCTTATTATTGAATCGTTCAATGTGAACTCTGTATAAAATCCCGCATCAAACGATATGTTATGCTCGTCATATTCTCCTAGCATTATCCCAGACGCATAAAGATCAACGATATCAATGGCAAGTTCGTATCCGCTATAATCTATTGCGGTTATTGTGAACGAATAAGAAAAATAATGAAAAAATATAGATACTAACAGCATCGTAATCGCGATCTCTTTCGGATCTAATCCCATTCAGATCAACTCTTGAAGACATCTTTCAACGCTATGGCGGCCCCCCACGCCAAAACCAGGGATAAGGCCGTTCCGGTCCATATTGGATACCACGATATATATGTGAAAAAGAAAGTGAAAATCAAACCTGTCAAGGTGATTCCGAAGCTCCCCCCCTTTTTAGGTGTTGCAAGGCCAGCCATTAAAACGAATACGAATGTGAACAGCAAGGCCAGCATCACACCGGCCTGTGAGGTTGTCACTCCAAGAACAGGCGCGACGGATGCTAACCAATCTTCCCATACCATTGTTAACAAAAAATAAGGTGTAGATGGTTCTATTTAATGTTCGGGAAGTTTTACATATACATTAGGGACCAAAGGATCGAAAGACCGCATAGAGAAACGAATAAAACCATTATCCATCTGCCTGTTCCGACTCTCGCCAACATTGCGAAGGTGGGGGTTCCTAGAAACATGATCATACCAATTACGAATACGAATGTTTTCCATCTGTTCTTTGTCAACGCATCTCCGTATTCATCAGTTTGTGGGTCTTCAGGATCAACGCCTAACAAGTCTTCTATTTCGTCTAAGGCATCGTCTAAAGTGTCGAAAGGTCCATCTTGGATTGTTCCGTTTGGGTAGACTGTGAAATATACAACTTGGTTGATTTCCCGACCGTAATAATCTGGGCTGGATGGATATCGTAATAATTGGTTTGCTATGGTTACTTTGGTAGGCGCGATAGCTCCCCCTATTTGCCAAGTATTGTGTGCCGTTTTAGGTGCCCAATCATCCCACCATATAACAGCTAGGGTATCGTTTTGCTCATCAAGTGATATAGTCGGGTAATAATGCTTTTCACCATTGGGAGAAACATCTGAAGCCGCGGACCATGCCGATAAATTATCTATGGAAATCCACCTATAATCAACGGTTGGATTTCCCCCACTGCCAGGGGCAACATAAGCCATGTGTGCAACATCGTTTTCTCTGTCATTTACCATTGAAACCCATCGAGAACTTGCAATAGTTCCATCTGGTCCATCGGTGTTATTGGGGTAAACGATGTTCCACCTTATTTGATTGGGCGCGGCGTAATATGTCCAGGCTACAAGAGCTTCGCCAGTAACTTCGTTTGCCACAACATCAGGTTCCCAAGAATCGAAAGCATCACCCTCTGAGCATCTTATTTGCGGACCCCAAGTGCCGTTTGCATATCTTCGCATATACCATATTTGATCTTGGGCGGTTGCTTGGTGTCCATACCAAACAATGTGAAGGGTTCCATCTTTCTCGCAATAAATATCTGGGTCCATCTGGCTAGATGCAACATTCGTGATATTCACATAGTCGGGTGAAAACTGGAGCGATCCATCTGCCAGAATAGTGAAATTGGAATAAACTATATTGTAGCATGCCGGTTGCCAATCCGTCACCGTTGACCAAACAACATGAAGTGTCTGGGTATCGTTTTGGTCCAGCCAAATTGATCCTGTATTGCCAGCATAGTTATCTAGTGCCAGGAATTGCGCGTTTAATTCTTCCACTCTGATCGATCCGGCTGTGAATTCATCATCAGAATAATAGATACTCGTTGATCCATTGTCACCAATTAGGAAAACCCAAGGATCTAATCTGGCGATAAACTCCGCGGCCCCGGCTGATTGCAAAGCGAATCCCCCGGCTGTCCAGACAACCGCCCCATCTATGCCAGTTGTCGAGTCGTGAAAGTCCAGATCTGAAGAATCTGTATAAAATAACTCGTGATCTCCATAGTTTGTTGCTGTCCAGATATCCATTCCCTGGCTTGAATTCACATAGTCCCAAGTCCAATCATCGGTATCGTTGTAAGGTGGGGGGGCATCGTCGCTAGGGGATGGGGGCGTTACTGCCCAAGTAATATCTAGCCGTGGTCGATAGATGATGTTGTTATCGATGGATGCAAATTCGCGCCTTGGTTCTCCTGAATCAGCTAGAATTATGAACGCCAGATCGTTTCCTGATCTCCAGCCGTATCGCGATATTATTTCCTGAACGATATTGGTGACTGATACATTATGCCATGAATTCCCATTAACATCGGTTACATTCCAAACAACATGATTCGTTGTGTATGCTCGCGTGAAATCCCCAGAAGTGGTGAAAGCGTAAGCATCATTTTCATTAACTCCATAAATGGTTGAGAGTACAAGGCCAGCATCATAAGTGTGGAAGGTTCGCACAAAAAGGGTAGCGTTATTTATCTTCGCATCTTGGGGGATGCTTAGATCTCTGAATCTCAGGCCGTTAATGATGTCGGTTGTTGGGCTTCTCAGTCGCAAATATGGGGTGTCTCTAAAATGGTTGCCAATAGCGGTTATGAATCCATCATCGTCTGTTTCCGTGGGGTAATATGATCCGGTAGCTCCCCAACCGCTTTTGATTGGTAGGCTTGCGATCATGGCTAGGATCACGATGAAACAAAGAACCTTTTTTCTTGCTTTCATGTCCATCGCTTACTCTATCGGATACGAGTTTAAAAAAATATAGGGGTTTTCCTGTTACATATCTTCGAACATTGAAACAACCGCGGTCGCGCCGATGCCGATCACGATGAAGACCCAGATCAGGGGTAGTAATTCAATGAGGCTCCTGGCGGGGCCAGTTATATTGTTCGCTATCCGGTTGGTTACATTCGTAGAATTCCACAGAACCCCATAAACGTGATCTCCAATCGTAGGGGTTAAGGAAAGGCCGAATATGATCATAAGGAATACCAGGAATAACGAGCCTATGTCCATTTCTCCGCGTCTATGCTTCAAAAACCCTAGAGTTCGCACTTTAGATCAGATATGGCTAAACAGATTAGCTATTTAAGAATTTAATAAAAAATTAGGGGGTTTCGGTCCCTTCATCGGCGGTTCTCTTCAGTTTAGAGGATTTGTTGGTAGTTTGTTACATATCCTCGAACATAGACACGACCGCGGCCGCGCCGATGCCGATCACTATGAAGACCCAAACGAGAGGTACTAGCTCCAAGAGGTCCGCGGCGGCCCCCGTGATATTTCCACCTATGGCGGTTGCCACAGCGTCACCCACGGTGGGGGTGAGCGCAAGAGCGAAAATTATCAGGAGGAAAGTAAGGAACAGGTTGCCGATGTCCATATCTCCCCTTCGTTTCTTCAGCTTTAGTTTCCACATGGCTGATCCATGTTGATCGTTTGTGGGGTAATATATAAAACTACGTCACTTTTATCTGAGTGCTTCAAGAGCTTCATGGCCTGTTAATGCTAAAACGATGAATAGTAATCCGATGTGTAGGAGATCGTAGACTTCAGCCAGCCAGATCACCATGAAGCTCGTTGATGTGCTTGCTATTTGTAATATGGCATCATAGAAAGGCGTTAAGGTGAACAATAGCATAACGGAGATTAGAACGCCCCCAAATATCCTTTGTCCAGGCTCCATCTCATGTTTATCTTATCCCACATCTTATAAAGGTCTAACCCTACTTTCAAATTGCTTGCGCGCTAGATGGTTTGTGCTTGATCTCGCTCATTGTCTTTGCGCGCGGCACTAAAGAGCCGGGGGGGTTGGGGTTGCCATGAGCCTCAACCCCTACATTAAAATACAAAAACGCCTGAAAGTGGCCTGAGCCTCCTGGCAATGAAGGCCAAACTTCTTAAAGCATACATGCGAACAAAAAGGGGGATGCGCGGGGAACAACCTAAGCCTTTTAGGTGGGGGTTGAGGAATACGCGGCCCCTATTCTATGCCTTCATCTTTGAGAGCTTTAGCTAGAGCCTTCTGGATCTTGATCTCTTCATTTTCTAGTTTTCTGAGCCTGGATTGTATTCTAAGCTGTCCTACCTTGCTCATGGTCTGCCTTAATGCTAGTTGCTCCTTGATAGCCATTTTTGCCAGCCGTGCGTATTCCCTTCTGATCGGGTAATATACTTTGTAGATCTCATCTGGGATTCGGCACGAATATTTATCGTAAAACCGCTTGTAGACTCCGTGTTTCTTCAGGTCTGGCGATTGCCAGGGTTGATAACAGATTGCGGTCCTAGAAAATAGTTTGGTGGGTGTGTCTCTGCCCCCGTCACGCTATAATCTTGATCCTTCGCATTCCTGGCATCTGGGATATCTTCGAGAGAATCCACGACGCGCTAGGGGTGGTCATAACTAGGTTGTTATAGTCGGTTCCGACAACGTTCATGTACTTCTGGATCGCAACCATCAACGGATCGGACCAATCGAGCGAGAAAAGCCACATCCCGGCATCATCCCAGATAAAGAAAGGTTGCCTTTCCTCGACGTTCAGCCACTTTTCAACGTTCTCCGCTGGATGCCAACCCATGTAAGGTTTAATTGCGTCCCATGTAACCGGATCATCATAGAAGTATTCTAGCACCTGAAAGCCAGCCTTCATAGCATAAGCTGATTTCCCTATTCTTAGCGGTCCCACGATTATCCATAGGGTGAAATCGTCATATCTGAAGTTCTTGCACATCTGTTGAGCAAGGATCATACTTGGTAATTCAGGCATCAGCTTTCACCTTTGTTTGTTATCTCAGCAATATCGATGAAGTCTGCAACTATTCTTTGTACAAAGTCAGGATCATTTGCCATCTCATTTGTTAACTGAACGGAGATAGGGTCAATTACAGTCTTACAGCTATTCTGATATTTTCCTAGTTTAAACTTGAAGAATAAATGAAGATACTCATGGAACATTGTGCATACTAGATCTGCGATGAACCCCCCGAAGGTCTTCGAGTCTCGATATATCACATTGAGAAAGATAGAACCAGTTCCACTACGCCAATAGGCTCTACCTTGCCACTTAGTTCCTTTCAATGACCAGAAGAGACTTATTTTGTTTCACCCTCTGATTTTAAACGTGGTCGCCACTTCGTTTCGAACTCTTCTGGGCTGATATATTGTGCCCATAGCTCTCTTATGTCATGTTCAAACTCATCTTTGGCGTTCCAATAAGCATCGCGCATCTCCTGTTCAATTGGGTGATTCCCTGGCCTTTCGCTCGGTCTTCTCTGTGAATGTCCACTACACATTGAATTAATCACTTCATCAAGTGGGTGAGTCACACACTCCCCTACTACTTAGATCAGTTAATAGACGTTATTAAAAAGGTTATTTTCGCCCCTTTCTCGAAAAGGAGCTACTTTTTTCTCTTAGCCTTCGATTTGTCCAATTACTTACTCCCAGGAGAAAGATTCCTCTGCCACAGGTCCGTTTTACCGGACATAAACAGGACATTGGGGATACTGAAAAAATAGGTTTGCTTTATTTCCACACCTAGGAGAAAGAATCCTCTGCCACAGGTCCGAAATGACATCGAACAATTATCGTACGCGGCCCGCGCGGGCCGCGGTCGCGGGCCGCGGTCAAAACAACCCAGAATATCAGCGCGATTAAACAAAGAATCCCCCTTAGTTGATCATGATTTCTGAATGTAAACATTCGAAAACATCGAATATGTCCGTTTTTTTTCGTATAGTTTTTAGACCCCTGAAACGGTTTTCTAATCCACCTTCTCAGTTAGACTACCCTTTTTGTCGCGCGTTCGCGCGCGTCGCGTTAAGAAGTCTTTCTTCCCATCCCTGTTTTAGAATATCGTAATCAAAACAAAGATCTATTAACACGGATACAATGACCTTCATCGGTAGGCCGTACCTTTGAGAAAGCACAATGGCCTTATCCTTTGAATCTTTATGCACTCGGATCGTGTACTCCTTTGTTCTTTTCATATTATCACTTCTCTAAGACTCTTTCCTCGAACCTCAATTCCAAAATATTTTAATTGATCTACAAAAGCCTGGGCCTTATTTATTGTTGGTTCCGGCAATCCACATTTCTTTGAATCGTATCCGAACCAAACATATTCGAGACTTGATTGGGCATGAAGATTAATTAACCACATTATAAAATTTATACGGTTGAATTTTAATACTGGTTCTATTGTCACCACTTTTCTAGGATAATCTAATTCATAGAAATCTT
>Ga0209977_10000771_pt1 | contig 13106 bp, 11 predicted proteins | sample SumtaG_2_FD_183113 | JGI IMG/M metagenome (GOLD analysis project Ga0209977, IMG submission 183113) | Deep subsurface microbial communities from Indian Ocean to uncover new lineages of life (NeLLi) - Sumatra_00607 metaG (SPAdes) (version 2) | ecosystem: Environmental > Aquatic > Marine > Oceanic... | reverse complement strand
TGCCTTGTCCGTGCCGAAAAACTCCTCATATCGGAGAACTAGGCCTGTTTCGTCCTTCTCGACCTCGAAAAACATGGAGCCTGATACGCTTGCGCCGCCGTAGAATTCGGCCTGCTCAAGCTGTCCCTCAACACCGCTCACCATCCACTCGGGGTCGTGGGCCACGCCGATCGATCCGATGACGGTCAGGTTCAACGCCGGACCAACCGAGCATGTGTCATCGGCTTCCTCGTTGCAAGTTACCGTGATCGTCACCTGTAAATACTCGTTGCCCTCTTCAGGTTCTCTGTTGAACGGGTTTCCTGCTGCCACGACCTCGTCGGCGGGACGAATCACCTCGTCGATGGCGAAGGTCATCTCGTCTATGGTGACCTGTGTGCCAAAGGGCGCGGGGTTGCTCCGTGAGGAACCAAGCGGTGCGCTCGTGGGTTCGACTTTGGTGCTTGTGGGCGCGGCCTCTCCGCCCTCCTTCCGCTCTTCCACTTTGGGAGTGCTCTCGCCACATGCCAAACTGACGAATACTAACACAGCGATCCCGACTATGATCCCGACAATCCTCTTGTTCATCTTGAATCTCCTTATCTGTTGAAGTATGCGAATATGTTGTTGGTCGTTATCTTATCTGTATCCTCCTATTCAAACATCTCTTGTTGGCCAGCGGCCAAGTCTTGTGTGTGTGGTGCCCATCCCCCTTCACGCCAGAGCTTGGCAGCTTTGCAGTATTCCCAATTCATCTCACTGCCAATCATTTCTAGTCCAAATTTGGATTCTTGGCCAACGATTAGGCTGGTGCCCATGCCTGCATACGGGTCGTAGCCTTTCTGGCCAGGCACAGTGAAGCGCTCGAATAGCCAGCGCCATAGGTACAGTGGCTTCTGTGTAGGGTGACTGCGACGTTCCATGCCGTCTATACACAGGTTACACTTGGTTTTTCCCAGGCAGGAAAGGATGACATCAATTCCTGGCATCTTGTGCCAGTACAGGCGCTCCGGGGCCATGCAGATTGGGCCGCTCAGGTGATTGTGGCCGCGATAGTCTTGTGTCTGAGGATTCCAAGTCCCGGCTACACTCTTGCCCTTCTCGTCCAGACGCTTGAGCACTTGGACCCATTCAACGCTAGATTGCGGGCCGGAAGTGCGGTAGCGACAGACTGGATTGCTATTGTGGGTTAAGATCCCAGATGCCAGCGCAAAAACGTGCGGCTTGTCCTCAACAGCAATATCCCAGAATGTTGAGACTCGACTTTTCTCAATGGCAACGATTTCTGCATCGTTTTTCTCGTTGAAATGCCCCGTTTTTTGCAGCCTGATGTTGACATAGTAACACTCAAAAGTTTTGTCTCCGAGCTTTATTTGCCTTTCGTGGACCCTTATACTAAATCCGAGCCTGGCAGACAGGGTTCTCAAATCACGTATTAGCAGATCGTTTTTTGTCATGCCTATTCTATGTCTGTGACTTTTTTTGCAGTAATGGCCGTCTCCTTCCAGATAGCCGAGCAGTACATTCCACAAAAACTCGTTGCTTCTTTGCCAAGCCTTTTTGGAGAGAGTCTTCGTTTTTGCTGTCCGGCCATTGAGATACGATTCTAGAATGCCTCGTATTTCTGGGGAGTAGATGTTGATGGTCATGCCATTTTCACTGACTTTGTGCATGGTGCATGTTCCATCATACTGTTCCGCGAATCCGTAAAGGCGTAAAAAGCGCTCTTTTTCCCTAATATGACTGGAAAACTGCAAGACCTTTCCATCTTTTCCATAGGAGCCATCTGCAAGAAAGGTTCCGACAAGCCATCCGATTTCGTCTGGTACGAGCTCTGGGGATACAGGGTTTTCTGGCTCTGGCACTTTGCATGCGCAGAGGATATCGCCGACTATCAGTTTACCTGCCTCGATGTCTCCACGCTTTGTGGGCCATATGTGATTGGACGTGCAATGGATTGCCTCGCCGCTACGCAATCTGAACATAAGCCCATCTGCTCGGTTCTGTTTTGACAAGCTGACAATCTTGGTCCATTTTTCTCCGTTCCAAAGGTGTGCGTTAAGTGTGCTTGTCTGTGCTAAAGAGTCCAGCCTTTTCGGGCCTATGCCATTTGGTGTTTTTACGTATAGATACGTTTTGCCAGATAGGCATTTATGCCAGACAATGGTACAGTGATATTCCCACTGGCGTTCGAGGTTCTCAAGTCGTTCTTTCAGATCCCACATATAGTCGTCTATCATCTTGATGTGGGCCAAGAACTCCATGTAGCGCGCTAGTGTTTTAGCGCTCCGTTCCCCCATTTCACGGATCATGCCGAACGTGACATCACCAGAGCAGGTGATGAGCCACCCCCCGGGTCGCACGCAACGAGCAGCTTCCTCTAGAGTGAAGAGCGGAGACCAAGTCTTGTCCCACTCGCCGAAGTTGCGCTTGACGTCTGCACGACCGTCGATCTTGATTACCTTTTCCCCGGTGAGCTCGCTGGCGTTGTAAGGTGGGTCGGTTGCTACAAAGTCGAGCGAACCATCCTTGATTTGTGGCCAGCGGTCCTCGTTTCTCTCGTGGTACAGTGGGTTCATGATGCCTCCTTGGCAGTGGGACCTCCACTGCTCGTGATAAGGCGGTTAGGCTGTGGTGCAATTCTATACCACCGTAATCTGTGATCCATTTCCTGTCTTTTGTGCCTCAATACGCACATCAAAGACATCCTTGAGTTCCTCGATGTGTGTGATCACCAGAATACAGGCAAAATCGTCCTGTATGGCATTGATCGCGTCGATCAGGCCATCCCGTCCTTCGTTGTCCTGCGTGCCGAACCCCTCGTCAATAACCAGCATCTGCAATTGCGCCCCGGCACGGCGGGCCAGTAGCTTGCTGAGGGCGATGCGGATCGCAAAATTGATCCGGTATCGTTCGCCACCCGAATACGTCTCATAGCTGCGCGTGCCCAACTCGTCGGTAATGTGGATGTCGAGCGTCTCGATCGTGTTTCCTTTTTTCGTATCTCGTTGTGTCTCAAAGCGCACGTGCATCCGACCTCGCGTCATCCGTGCCAGCAGTTGGTTGGCTTCCTGCTCGATGTCGGGGATTGCGCTCTCGATGAGCATAGCTTGCACGCCATTTTTGCCAAAGGCGCGCTGTAGTTCTTGGTACACTGCCTGCTCCCCACGCAGTTGCAGTTCCTCTTGCCGTTTCTCTGTCAGCGTCCGGCGCAGTCCAGTGCAATGGTCTACCTTGCTGTGAGCAGCACCCAGTTCGAGGCTGGTCTGCTGTTCTTGGTGGCGAATGGATTCCAGTGCTTGCCTGATCTCCGTGGCCTGACATTGCAAGTCGGGTACCTGCTCGACAATCTCGTGCAGCCCCTCGGCCTGTGTGTAGCTTGCCGCCAGGTCTCTGGCAATCTCCACATAGCTTTGATGGAGTTGAGAAATCGCCAATCGCACTATCTTTACACTGGATTGTGCCTCGCGTAGAATTTGCATCCGTGGTTCAAAAGGGCGCAGCTTGTTCAACCTGGTCTGTGCCTGACGATGGACATCTGCATCGTATTCTAGTTTGCTTAACTGTTGTTTGATCTGGAGCAATGTGTCGTGCTCCTCTGGTGCAAAGCTTTCTCTTTCTAACTCCATACTGATGGCTTGTAGAGCTTCTCGCGCGGCAGGCAATGCTTCGTAGGCCTGCCGCGCTTCTCCGACGACGTGGGCTAGGGTTGTTTCTTCTCGCTGCCGCTCAGGTCGCTTGCGAAGCTCGCGGTCGATCTCGGCGATGACGGTTTTGTATTCGTCGATTCGTCTCTGGCCCCCGTCCATCTTCACGCCATGCTGTCTGTATACTTCGTGCCCTGTCTCTAACTGTGCCCTAAACGACGTGAGCAAGTGCGAGCAGTTATGTTCTGACAGGGGTTGCTTACACAGTGGGCATTGCGCGCTCTCCTCTGATGCTTCCCCCGTCGCCGAGAGGAGGGCGATCTTGTCCTTGATCTGTGCTGTGTCCTCCTCGGCCCGTCTGCGGTTGGCATGTATAGCCGCGATGTCGGTCGAGAGGGCCTGCATTTCGGCTTGGGCCTGCTTCCTTTGCAGAGCGCGCTCGTCCAGCCGGGCCAGTGTGGCTTGGATCTCTTGCCACTCACCTTCCTGATCCAGCGCACTACATTTTTCTGTCAACTGACATACTGTTTCGGCGACAGAGTGCCGGGTCACGTCCAGCCTGTGACGTACACTGGCGATGCGCTTTTCCAGGCTGGCGTGTTGTTCTTTGAGTGGTACCGATCTGGCCAGCTTGTTGTTCATGGCCTCGTTTCCAGTCACTGCTTCTTGGTAGGCCTTATACCCATCCTTGATCTCGGTCTCTTGTGAGAGCGCGCTTTCCAGATCTTGCAAGTGGCCTTGGTGTTTTGCGATGTCGTTTGTCAATCGCTCTGTTTTGCTTTGTGTATCTGCAATCTGGCCCTCTAGCTCGGCAAGACGTTGCTGCGCGGACTCGGCTTCTTGGAGTATTGTCCGAGCCTGGTCATACGCCTTCTCAGTTGCAGGCCGTTTGTTTTGCAGGAGCGCCAACTTCGTCTCTGCTGTCTCGACGATGGCTTTGTACTCGGGCTCGCGCGCCAGTTCGAGATCGATTTGTTCGACAGCAGCGAGGCAGTTATCGCCGCGCTCTTTGCGCTCCTGTGCGACCTGTTTGGCTAGCGTTTCGTAGCGATCATAGATCTGTAGGCCCAGAATATCGCCGAGCACTCGCTTTCGTTCCGCCGGGCGCTTGATGGTGAACTCGTCAGCACGACCTTGCAGCAGAAATGCCGAGTTGATAAAGGTATCGTAATCCATCCGCAGCAGCTCGTTGATCTTGTGCTGGGTTCGAGCCATCGTCGACTCGTTAAGCGGGCGGAATCTGTCCGTTACCGCGTCCCATCCCTGAAGTTCGAGACTGCTCTGTCCTCGCCTGCGTCTGGTACGCTTGCGTATAACGCGATAGCGGGTGCCACTTGACGCGCGTTCCTCTCCTGCTGCCATCCCCTCCAGCAATACGAACTCGAACTCGGCCTCCATCTCGGTCTGTCCGAGGCGGATCAATTCGTCATCGCGCCGCGCGCCTACCCGCGAGCGGCCCCAAAGCGCCCAGGTCATCGCGTCGAGGATCGCCGATTTGCCGTGACCGTTGTTACCGGTCAGACAAGCCAGGTGGACGCCGCGCAAATCCAGCGTTTGCTCGCGGTAACACATAAAGTTGCGCATATGCAACTTGCAAGGGATCATTGTACCTCCTTGGCAGCAAGTGTCTCTGCGTGGTGCCTCAGTACTGTGATTCGTTTGGGTGGCACTTCCTTGGTTTGGAGAAATTTCTCCAGCACGTCAAGGGGTGTCATAGCCGAGATCGCTTCTTCGGAGAGGCCTATACGTATTCGTTCTGGACGAACAACGTTCTGGACAAGTGGCGCAATGTAGAAAGCTCCGCCTTTGACGAGGGCGCGGCGAACCTCCCTTTCTTTGATCAGCGCGTTGAGTTTTGCCGTGGTACGGATAACCACACGGACGGTTGCGCCCTCGACCTCGGCGCGCTCAATAGCCTGGACGATCTGGCCAGTCGGGTCGTCGCTGTCTGCGTGGATCGAGATCGTGACAAAATTGCGGGTGTCCAGTCTCTCAAACTGCCAGGCGCAGTTTCCGCGCTCGATGTCGGCGATGATAAATCCCTTGGCGTCTTTTTCTTCTCCAAAGTCGACGCGCTCGATACTGCCCGAGTACACGACTGGTGGACTCCGATCCGCTTCCAAGGCTTGGTGCTTGTGGATGTGCCCAAGTGCTACGTAGTCCCATGCCTGGTCTTTGACCATGCTCATCGGCAACACGATTTCCTTGCCTAACATAACGGATCTCTCTGATCCGTAGACTGCACCTTGAACTGTGGCGTGAGCGGCCAAGATGTGCGGCACGTCGGGACAAAGGAGGGAGGTAAGCCCCTGCTCGCCGGTCAGGAGCGACTCGCTCCGTTCGAGGAGAAGGTCGTCGATCTTTTCGAGGGGCTCATTCTTATATTTCGGGCTGGAAGGCAGCGCGGAGCGAAAGACCCATGGCAGTACTCCGACCTGCACCAGCCCGTGACGCGTCTCGATGTCCAGTACGTCTGGCTTGGAGGCTACGTATACGTGCTCTATGCCAAGTGTGTGAAAAATCTCCATCGTGGACGCTTGTCCCACACCGTGGAGGATATCGTGGTTGCCTGTCACAAGCACGATAGGTATCTTCGCCCTGGACAAGTGTAGAATACGGCTTGCAAACTCACGCTGGAGGGTTGGCGAAGGGCGACGCGTCTTGTAGGCGTCTCCGGCAAAGATTACCAGGTCAGCTTCTACACGTAGAGCAGCATCGACGATCGCGTCGAAACTTGTCAGAAAATCACCCAGTCGCGTAGAGAGGCCGGTGTGCGGGTCGAGTCGACCGTGAGTTTCTACGCCGAGATGAGTATCGGCAAAGTGGACGATTTTTACCATATACTATTCCCCCTTCCACCCATGGCCACACATCTTGCAGAATGCTGCGCGCACACGCGGGTACTTGTTCATAGTCTTGACTCCATATCCGTCTTTAGGGATACGGCCACTGGCTGGCGTGAACTTCCAATAAATATCGTACAGTTCTCCATCTTGGATGACCGGCCTGAACTCAAAGCGGTCGACAGCCATACCGCGCTTGTCTTGCTTGATTTCCGATCGCACGGTGCGTCCAGTTGCTTCTGCGTGGATTAGCTCTTCGGCATACCTTCTCACCAGATCGTGTAGGGACTCTGCGTCTGGATAGTCCTCGCGCAATTTTGTTTCCCACTCGTCTTTGAGGGCGGTCACGGTGCCGTCTCGCGCATACTCGGCCACGATGGCGTTTTGTCCTTCGAGGAGTGGGCGTACTGCGTTGACGCCGCCTTGGATCTCCAGAAGCTCGGTCGGCTCTCGGTCGAACTGTGCCCACATGCGAATTGCATTCATACAGTACCATGCCGTCGAGGTGCTTTGCTGATAGTGTGTGCACCACTCTTTAAGGAAGCTGCCAAATGTCTTGTAGTCGGAAAACTGCCATAGCTTGTATTCGTGAATGGTGTGCAGCTTGATCATGGCACGTGTTGCGCGTTTATGCGCGGCCTCCATGTCCCTTCCTGCGGAGGCTGTGAAGAACCCGAGGAGGGTCTGTCCCTCCTCGGCCTTGAGCGCGTCACCGGCACGCATGCGCCTGATCAGTTGCGCAGGCGCATGCGTCAGTTCTGAAATGATGAGGTTACTCGTCGTTGCCTGCTGCTGTGTCTGCTGTGTCACTTGAGGTTCCTTCCTTGTCTCCATTTGGGTCTGAGATGTCGGCTGGCTCGGCTGGCGGCATACCGTCGAGTTCCATTTGCTCCGCTATTTCATCTGCCTCTTTCCACAAGCGTTTCTCGTGCGCGCATTTCCGCACGATGTCGGCCATGTGCGCGGCAGACTGTTCCAGTTCAGACCTGGCGCTTACGCGGGCTTCCTTTCGCGCTTCGCGCCATGCCATCTTGTTGCCCGCTGGCGTGCCGTGAGGCATAAAGTGATCGACGATCACGTTCAGCCTGGTGTAGGCAGCGAGTAGCAACTGGGCCTCGCCCTCGGAGATCTCGCGGTAGGCCTTGCTGAAAAAGACGTTGCAGCGTGCGCTGGCCACACGCACGTTGAATATGCCCCATCCATAGAAGTCGATCATGGCCCGTGAGATCTTGCCGTCTGTTTCTTTCTCCATTGGGAACAGGAATAGCTTCTGTTCTTCTGGATCGACCGGGGTCAGAACGGTTCCTTCTATCACGTCGGCTTCGTTCGGGAAGCCATCCATGAATGCGTCCGCAGCACTCTGTGGGTGCATTTTCATCCTTTCGCCCTCGACGAGAAGATTGACGACGTTGCCAACTACGTCCAGCGGAAGTTTGTCTGCGAGCAGTTCTGTCACCTCGACGATCTTGGATTCCAGCGCTCCAAGCCCGATGCGACGGAGCTCTAAATCGACCTTGGTTCTGGTAATGTGGAAGCAGCACTCTGCAAGCTCTTTCTTGGAGTAAGAGCGGATCAAGAAGAACTTTCGCAGCGCACGGTCGAGCGATCCTGTATTGGCCCTCTGTCGCCCGTACTGTGCAATTTGGTCGACAAACATTGTAGCCCTGAGCTCCGCGCGTTTTTCGATGTTTGCACGTTGCTCGTCTGTACAGTCAAGCCAGCGATCCAGGCAAATTTCATCTCTGAGGTTGACCCAGTCCTGGTCAGTGGCCCCGCCAGCCTCGCGGCGGAAATGGTTAAAGATCTCTGTCTGTTTCTTGACGAGCCAGCGCGGCCCGCCTACGGACGTGTCGAATTCGTAGTCGCCTGGCAGGTTTTGTTTATCCCCGTTTGGAAGGGTGTATTCCCCTTCGTAGACGGCAACCCAGATCCGCTGCCCCTCTTTCCGGCTCTCGTAGTGCAGCTTCTTAATGCCCCCTGCTACGAGAAACTTGCGCAGCCCGACATCTGTGGGGCTGAATAGTTCGCCGACAGAAGAGTTGTACCCACTTTTGTAGACCTCGCTTTTGTTTAGGTCTGGGTCGATCGCGATAAATATGTCCTCGTTGATGATGCCCAGGATCTCGCGGCCAGTCGTGCGATACTCTGTGGGCATCAGGTCGATGACCTTAGTACGGCCATCTGGCAAGTCGAACCCTGCCCATCTACTCTGATCTGACATCCGCCTCCTCCTTTTCTTCTGTTTCTTCTTGCGGCCTCCATTTACTGGTACTGATCCTTACGACCGGCTCAAGCCTGTGGCGCTCCATGCCTGGTATTGCCTCGCGCTCGAATAGGCGCAGCGCGGATGCCCGGTCGATTTCCACGGATACGATTAGCGCTTTGGCCAGGGCGCTCGCCAGAAACGCGCCGAGGTCTGTTACCTCGATCTTGAACTTTGGCTTTTGTACCTCTGCGTACCCGATGCCGTCCAGTTGGTAGCGGGCTTTTTTCTCGCCGAACAGACCTTGTTCTTTGGCCATGCGGGCGACAAGCTGCGCCCAGACCTTGGCTGCGGATTCAGTGGCCGTTCTAGAAGATACCTGGACCTCAAACTCTTTCTTGATCTTGGCGATCTCTTCCAAGTATGGCGCTTCTTGCGCAGTCCGTTCTCTCTTGACGGTGGCCAGTGCATGCTTGGCCGCCGCGTACTTTTCGACAGCGTCCCGCAGCTTGGCTTCATCTGCGACTGTGAGATCCACGATCTCTTGTGCTAGCTGGTTCATGTGCACCTCCTTAGTGCTGCCCCTTGGGTGGGACCATACTCATAAAAATGTGATGGCGGTTGCCATTGCTGACGCGCGCCCACAGTCCTTTCTGCGAAGGCAAGATTCGGACCTTGGCGTCCAGCCCGACGTCTCTGAGCGCGCCCAGCATGTATGATGCGCTAAAGTTCTCGGTCCAGTCTGGCTGACCAGGAGTGGCGGGAACTTTTCTGCCTGTCATGGTGTCGATGAAGGTCTTGATCAGTATGTATCCTTCCGTATGGTACTCGAACTGTGCGCTGCTGAGCTTCCCGCCAAACGTTTGGCATAGCTCTAGAACGTCCAAGATGTCCAAGCCGAAAGATACCTCGGCTATTGGCGGCTCGATGTAGTGGATGAACTTGTGTGGATTTTGTGCTCTGCCGTCTCCATCTGTTGGGAATCTAGACCAGCAGTCTTTACCCTCCATCAGCATGTGCCCCTCTGTGTAGCCTACCACGTTCACGCCGGTTGCTCTCTTGGCCATCTTGAGATAGCGGATGGGGGCCAGCAGCCCCTTGGGTGGCACCGGCTCGCCGATGCCACTTGTCTCAACTGCGGCATACCGAATTGCTGCGGTACTCAAGCACACTACATTCTCGATCTGGCATACGCTGACGCATCTGGTATTGGGCAGAAACTTTTTCTCGGATCGTTCCGATGTGGGTACGCCGACGACGAGTAGTGTTTTGAGCCCCTCGTCTGTCAGGATGAACTGCCCGATAGGTTTTGGCTTGTCGAGCCTTGGGAAATACTCTCCATTCCAGATTTCTGCTGTGGCTATGTCCTGCCCAGATATGACGATTTTACCAGACGTCATATCTGGCACCTGCTCGGTCTCAAACGAAACCTGCTGATCTGGATTTTGTCTCTTGAGAAAGGATATAATCTCTCGGCTTTGAAATAGCCCCTCACCTTCCTCGTGTACTTCTGCGTCGCACCAGGCAGTTACGAAGAACTTGCCGTCCGTGCATGTAGCTTGGACGGTGCCGGCCTCTTCGTCAATGCTAGGCAGTAGAAACTCGATCCGGATTTTCTTCAGTGTTAGGTCTGCTGCATGGACGGGATAGCCATGCATGGCGATATGGATTGTGTCGAGTAACTTTTTAGCTGGTGTGTTTGCTCTCAATTATCCTCCTTTCTGGGCAAGAGTTGTTATCTGGTCGCGGCATAGTCTAGCTCCTTTCTGTACGTGGCATCCAGATCCAGATCGACGCGTTTCACGTAGTGTCTCAGCGGGTGCGCTTTGTGCCAGGCGCACATGGCACGATCTCCGTCCTGCATACGTACGAGTCGGCACATATTTAGCCAAAATGTCAATGGGCAGAACGTGTTGCCATTCAGCGTGATGGCGTAGTGATTGCGCCCACACTCGCACGGGCTTTCTGCGATCTTGACCTTCCGATCCTTGACGTCGATCTTGGCTTTGAAATCTAGCAGGCGTCGGCGTCGTATGGCGTTGCGGTGCATGCGATCTATGGCACGCAGGTCGATCTCGTCTCTGCGTGCCTGGTTGCATGCCCCAAGCATACGACGCAGTGGAGCTTCGAGCGGGACCGGCAGTCTAAAGTATTGGTTGACCATCAGAACATCTCCGCCGTTTCGGGCTCTTGCTCCAGACGCATGTCCTCGCGCACGTAGCCTAGCTTTTTCTTGGCCAGGCCGAGCATAGTAGCGATATCTCCTCGCTTGTAAATGATCTGCGCCATAGATTTTATGCTGCGGAAGTCACGTGCTTCCATCTTCGCGTCGTGGTCGAAGAACAGGTCGATCACTGTTTCTGCCAAGGACATGCTGCCTTCACAGTAACGAAGGAGGCACTGTGCCATCCCGAGCTCGGCGATCCACTGTTGCTGCAAGATCTGGAACTGGGATAGACTTGGTCTGTCCCTTATATGCCCGACCAGGCGTAGCACAAGTTTTTTGCAGCTTGGGTCTTTACCGGCCACCCAGATGGTGACCATCTGCCCCTTTCTTTTGTAGTGATATGAGTATAGTACGATCCCACAGCCTGTACAGTATCGACCTTCAAGCCGTCGCTTTACTATTTTCCCACACCCAGGACACGAGTATGGCACGATCAGGTCGATCATTGGTCTCTCCAGAAGGACCATATCTTCTGGATAGATAAGTGCCTTGTTCACCACGGTTCCTTTCTAGGCTTACGCCATTGCATAGTACTGGCTTCTGATTGCGCCTGCGTCTTCGGGAGCATTGATGAATGTCATGGCCTGCTGCACCCAAAAAACAGCCCTTGGCTTCTGCTGGTCTGGACAGTTGTTCCACAACCGCCAAAGGCTTGCAAGAATCGGCCCGTACCCTTGCGTCCTGTCTAGTATCGTCTTCTGCCAGTTCTCGAACGCGCGTGTTGGTTCAGCGCGCGCTTTTCCGAGTGACAGTGATCCGAGAGCTCGTAGAGCATGTCCGAGACCCATGCTATCGACCAGAGTGAGTCGATCAAGGCCTTCGGGGCCATAAACAGCGCACAGGCCAGTCCGAATGCGCACCCGATAGGGCATCCCGAACGCCTGTATTTCTGGTGAGAGTGCTGTCTCATGTTTCACCCTTTCTGCGCTGGTACCTACGAGCACCTCTTGCCCACCGACCAGCATTGCGTCTAGATCGATCTGGATGATCCCGCGAAATTGCGGGCCGTTTCGTGCGACCGGCGGGCAGATGGACACCCATTTTGGGAGGTGGCCTCCCCCGCCGCCGGAGACCACGTATACCCCACGCTTGCGTTTTCCGCAACCGCGCCGGGTTGCCTTGACGTGAATTACTGTCATCGTCCCACCTCCTATTCTGGAGCGAACCCGAGGTGGATCAAGATTAGATCTACCTCGGTGTTCATGATCCACTCGACGTACTCAATTCGCACTTCTAGATCCGGGCTCATGTTGTACACGACGACCGCAGGCAAAGTGCGCCGCGTTTCGCCGTCGTGTTTTTCCATGGCGTACATCCAGATGCTTCTGCGCTCTCTGCAAAAGACCTCGTCCGCGCTGCGCTCGCCGATTTCGTTGCCAAGTGGGGAGTCGTACTCTCCCCCGTCCTCCGAGCCGCTCGTGCGAAAGATCACGGCAGAAAGTACCATGCTCTCGAACGTATCGCCCATGATTCCGAACAGGACCAGGTCGGCCTTTCTCATGATGCTTCCTCTTCTTCGTATACTGACTTGACCGGCGTGAGCCCGAAGCCTTTCAGATTGTCCGGGATCTCTTCTGGCCCGTCTCTGATCTCGAACTCACAGTCGGTCGCGTAACAAAAGCCGAACCAGCCCAGGCCCGGTTTGGCGCACTGTTTGTTCTCCATAATCTCGTGGTGGGGACACTCGTCGCAGTCGATCTTTTCGCCACTAGAAAGAGGACACGAAGTGCTGAAACGTATGCCGTACTTTTCTGCGTACGCTTCCAGGTCTCCGCGTTCGTCGGCGTAGCGCAGTAGTCTTGGCAGACCAAGCTGGCTGAATGCTATCGGGGGCTCGCCGGACTCGTCGTCCCACCCGACTAGGTGCTCCAAGACGTACGCTAGTTTCCAGTCGTCCGGGTCTGCATCCGAAGTGGTGAGCCAACGGCTGATAAGCTCCGTCTTGATCTCGGGCTCGGGGTCGAGCTCGGGGTTTCCGTCTACGTAGTCATTGATCAGAGACAAGGCTAAGTCGAACAAGGTGCTCTTGGCCACAGTGATGATGGCGCGCGGGTGCGCGAAAGCTACCCGCGTGCGTCCCCTGACGATTAAGGGGATAGCTGTGTGGGGTATCCGTTTCGATACGCCCATAGCCTTGGCTTCGTCCGAGAAGTCGGCGGGCCAGGGGTAGTACTGGACGCCCACGCACATGCCCAGGTCGACGATTT
>Ga0209977_10000770_pt1 | contig 13110 bp, 23 predicted proteins | sample SumtaG_2_FD_183113 | JGI IMG/M metagenome (GOLD analysis project Ga0209977, IMG submission 183113) | Deep subsurface microbial communities from Indian Ocean to uncover new lineages of life (NeLLi) - Sumatra_00607 metaG (SPAdes) (version 2) | ecosystem: Environmental > Aquatic > Marine > Oceanic... | reverse complement strand
CGGACCAAGGGCATCGAAGCCTGGCTCGAAAAGTTTTATCCGGAGGTGGACTCGTGAAGGCATACATAGTCTGGAGCGTAATGGCGAGTGACTATGCTCGCAATGTACACCTGCTGACCTTCTCGAAAACAGAAGCCGAGAAGACCATCCAGGCAGCATTCACCGAACCAACACTTTCATGTGGTTGCTGCGAAGGTCCGTCGCCAGCAGCAATCCTGGGCATCAAAGAGATGTTCATCGAAACTCGCGACATACACGGAGACCCAGACGATGAATAAGCGAGCTGTCGTTAAGCAAGAGTACCAGGTGACCCTCCGCACTGCGGATGGCAAGGAACACTCCTGGCCTATCAGCGACTGCTACTTCGAGCGCAAGCTGGAGACGATCGGCAAGAAGATGCTGGCAGTAATTCGCCACGAAGATCTGACTCACCAGTTCAGCCTTGAAGATGAGCCACCTGAGATTGCACCGCTGCTTACATTCGAGGTTGTCCTGGTAAACATCAACACCATGCAACGACGATCCTGGATTGGCACTGACACGAACAGATATGACGCTGTAGCAAAAGCGTTCATGGACCTCACCGGCAAGACACAAAGCGACAACCTGGATACTTGGAAAGTCCTCCAGGCTGGAGAACTGAAATGAAACAGCTATTCGTAGACAAGAATTTCAAGCAGGCATCGATGGACATTATCTACGATGCCAACAGGATCATCGACGAGTATCGCGAGCAGGGATTCATCCTGACGTTGCGCCAGCTCTACTACCAGTTCGTCGCCAGGGATCTGTTGCCGAACACGCAGCAGTCCTACAAGCGCCTGGGCTCGATCATCAACGATGCCAGGCTGGCTGGCCTGGTGGACTGGTCATCAATCGAAGACCGCACCAGGAATGTCCGAGGCAACTACCACTACTCTGGTCCGCGCCAGGCTATCCAGGATGCACTCGACAGTTACGAGATTGATATGTGGTCCAACCAGCCTGAGCGCATCGAAGTGTGGATCGAGAAGGAAGCACTGGCTGGCGTGATAGCTGGAGTGTGCAACGAGCTTGACGTGTCTTACTTCGCATGCCGTGGCTACGTCTCTCAGTCTGAGCAGTGGCGAGCTTATCGTCGCGCCAGGTACTACGAATCAAATAGCGGACAGACCACCAGGATTCTCCACTTCGGAGACCATGACCCATCCGGCATCGACATGACTCGCGACAACCAGGACAGGCTGAACCTGTTCATGGGCTGGCCAGCCGTGAAGGTCGATCGCCTGGCATTGAACTGGGATCAGATCGAGGAGTTCAGCCCTCCGCCGAATCCGGCGAAGATGACTGACAGCCGGTTCGCCAGCTACGCTGATCAGTATGGAACCGAGAGCTGGGAGTTAGATGCGCTGGAGCCCAGCGTGATGACTGAGCTGATCCGCAATTACGTGTTGGAACACCGTGACCCAGATCTCTGGGAAGCAAAAGACATGGAGCGCCGGGATCACAAATTCCGGCTCCAAGGAATCATCGAGGATCTTGATGAGTAAGAAACTTCTAGTCACCAGCAGTGAACGGGAAGCCATAGTGCTGAGCGATATGCTTGGCACCTTCCTGGCTCGAACATCTATGTACAGCGACGACACGCTGATCAAACTACGTGACGACCTGGACCGCTGGTTGCAATCAGATCCTGAATACAAACACCATGATGAATGCGTGAAAGCAATCAGAGATTACCTGACCGCAGAATTAAAAGACCGAAGCAACGATAGGAGTACGACATGAGTGCCAACCTCGAATCGCTGACGAAAGCTATGGAGTCTTCGGCTTTCCCATGCAATCCAATTCCATTCGCCAACGGACTGGCTGAGCTGGTCCGTGAGCGAGGAACCGATGCCATACGATCACCTGATGCACAACGGATCCTCTGGATCCTGATGGCTCAATCGTATGGTCAACTGGCAAAGATCGATCTGTGCGACGAGTGGGATAAGCTCGTCGGTGAATACGATCCTGCCAAGTCACAGGAGTAAGACGACATGATGTCATTAGAAACGATTGATCAGATGACCAGGGAAGCAGGACTTGAAGCCTGCGAACAGCAACAGAAACCCTACTTGATATGGCCCCAGGATCTCGAAGCCTGGAAGCGCGGCGAAGGATTCCCGATCCCGTTCCCGATGATCGGTGACTTCGTGCCTGAAGGCTGGGAAGCCGAAGGCGAGCCGCTGTTCGTGGACACCTCCGGCATGGGCTCAGCGAATGAACCGTCGCTGACACTGCCCCAGCTTTTCGAGAAGCTGGAAGTCGGTCGAGGTTATGCCTTCACCCAGCAGGGACAGTTCCAGGCTTACCTCCAGAAGTTCAAGCAAATATGAACATTGTAAACGGCACCCACTATGCCGACGACACTCTCCAGGATGTCATTGATGTCCTGGAGAGGGCTCGTGCTGCACAGTGGCGAATCCGTGTCCACTACGGCAACGTCTACACTGGCTGTGACTGGAACGAGGAATACGATGTGACCGGCAGGATCGGTCGATCGATGGGCCCAGTCAAAGTTCCGATACTGCTCTATCGCAAGGGATCGATGTGCGGATCTCCAATGCTTGATCACTGCATCGTCAGGATCCGTCGCGCCAACAAGCAGCACAGCAGAGACGATCTGTATTGCCATCCCAGGTATCACGGAGAAGCAGCATGATGAAGCTAACCAGAGAGCAACGTGTCGCACTCAAGAAAGTGTACGACCGTGGTCAACACTTCACTGGAACACCAAACAAAGGCCAGGCATGGCAGGGCTCTTATCGTGAGTTTCGCCGCACAGCCGTTCCTGAGTTAGGTGGTCATGGCTGCATCATGGTGCCCTGGTGCGGCATGTGGCTGGGCATTGAGACTGACGGTCACACGCATAGCTGAGTGACAAAAGAAAAGGGCCCTGGATAGGGCCCTTCTCGAATAAAGGCGACCGGAGCATCTTTGCCAGAATTGGCTATCGGAAAGTTGGGTACAGTCACGGAGCCAGGAAGCGTAGGTTACGCCGGGTCGCCAGGGTCGGTTCGCACTTAATTACTTCATTGTCGCCACTCTTTCAGTGTCTTCGCTTGGGCTTCTTTAGAGTAGCACAGTGGGCTCAAGTTCAACAACCACCATTCCATCTTCGACGACATGACTTGTGCGCCAGGCATGATGCTCTACGATCTGATAATCGTCCTCGAAAACACCAGCCTTTTGCAGCGCATCCTCCAGCATCTTGAATAGATTCGAGGTGTCTCGTTTCCTGCGGTCAGGTGGATAGGTCCAGACCGACAGCCTCAGCGGACAGCTCCAGCCCCTGGCGGCCCGATCGCGCATCACAATAGACTGCACGTTCTGATGGAACTCCTTCGCCTGGGCTGTCGGATATGCCTGGACAAATTGTTTGGTTCTCTTGCTCCCTGCCACTCGATACCCGGTGTAATGGTTCGCTGTCGGCGGCCAGGGAAGTTCGAGCCTCAATCCAGATGGCTTTCTACTTTTGTCGCTGACCTCCAGTTCTCCTTGCTCCATCGTGTGGCTTGCTCCCATAGATCGTAGTCGAGCTGCTTGTTGACATCGTGCAGATGGCTCGTTTGTCTGCCGTAAATTGATTCCCATTTTTTCACACCCATGGATCCATCGATGCCTTGCGGTCCAGCATGTAAATGAAAGATCAACGGGATCTGAAGAAACGGATTGTTGCGTTCACCCATTCCTGGATTCTGAAACTGGTCGCCCAGCACTAGCATCGAACCACCATGACAGTGATGCAGCGTAACCGGATACATCCAGGTAACGATGCAACACATCTCGCGCAAGTTCTTCTCGTGCTTGTGGACACTAATCTTCGGAAGTGGATCGCCACTCGGAATAAGGTCGCCTGATTCGATCATGGCATACCTCGCATGCTCGTTGATCATGTTTGAAGTCAGCCCTGGATCCTATCTGACAGATCCATCGGATCCACCTGGCCACATATTCTTTACCTGGTGTGCGCCACCATTCCGGGCTCTTGTATTCGCCACCAGGAAACTTCACTGTCTCCGATAAATACTGATGGAACAGTTTGTCGCTGTCTCTGGCTGCTGTCCACTTTGTAAGCGGATGAGTTTGCGTAACCGATCGCTCAACTCGATCTCGTTTCTCCTGGTTAATCGGCTGATCATCATCGTCCAGCTCGACGAACACTGCCTCAAACAGATCACCTGGATCATTGCCGTGCCTGCCAGTGCATCCAGCGAACGGATGTGTATCCGCATCCTCGTCAATCCAGAACCTGGCCCACATGCCCTGGCCCAGTGGATTACCTCCGCCTGCCAGCATCATCTCACCCTGGAAGAAAACCTCCTCGTCACCGACTCTGGTCATGGCGACCATGAACCTGGTGCCAACTCGATTGCCTCGTCGCCTGACGAATTGATAGAACGGATGCACGATCAACGGACCATTGTCAGAGACCAGGCGGAACTTCACGATCCTGCCTGAGTTCAACTTCCATTCCGCATCGATCAATTCCAGGCCGCCCTTGTGAGCGATGATCGGTAGCGTTTCAGAAGTTGTCGTCGAAGGTGTCTCGACTTCTGGATCGACTACGGCTGTGCCGGTCATGCCAGAACTCCTGTTGTGATTCAGCATCCATCTGGCCGAACATGGTGTACTCACCGAAGAAGTACAGCAGCACAGTGCCAGTGGGTCCGTTGCGCTGCTTGCCGATGACAATCTCCGCTGCTTTCTTCCACTTGGTCTTCTCGTCGTACACCACATCGCGATAGACAAATAGGATCACATCCGCATCCTGCTCGATCGATCCTGACTCCCTGAGATCTGAAAGCCTGGGATGCTTGTCATCTCGTTTGTCCACATCTCGATTGAGCTGGCTCAGTGCGATCACTGGCAGATCTAATTCCTTTGCCAGGGCCTTGAGCCCCCTGGTGATATCAGCGATCTGCTGGGCACGGTGGATGCCATGGTCTCCGCTCATGAGCTGAAGGTAATCAACTATCACCAGTGATAGATCCGGATGCTTCTGCTTGATCCGCCTGGACCTGGAGCGTATTTGTGCCATCATCATAGCTGGCGACTCGTCAACATGAATCTGAGATTGAACAACTCGATGACTACCATCTCCAATCTTTTTCCACTGCTCATCATCCAGATCCCCAGACATGAGACGATCGAGGGGCACCTTCGAGTATTGCGCGACCGACCTGGTAATGATCTCCATCGAAGACATCTCCATCGAGAACACCAAAACAGTCTTGTACTCAGCAACTGCGTTCGCGATATTTATGGCCAGAGCGGTCTTGCCCATCGATGGTCTACCAGCGATGACTATCAGGTTTTGTTTCTGGAGACCGTTGATCTTTTTGTCGAGATTCCGGAAGCCAGTCGATAATCCTGGGATCGACTGTTCCATGTGGAATCTCTTGTCAAGGTTATCGAGCCAATCAGGCATCATATCCTTGACAAGGACTGGGCCTGATTGTGCAGCATTGTGACCGACCTCCATCACCAGGCCCTGAGCATCCGCTACGACTTCATCGATCGACCTGGTATCGTCGGCCAGCTCACGCACCTGGTTAGCAGCTACGATCATGTTGCGCCTGACTGATCGCTCTTTCACGATCCGTGCGTAAGCGCGGACGTTCGCTGAGCCAGGAGTCTCCTGGTACAGCAAGTTCAAGTAGCCCATGCCACCAGCGTCATCGATCAGACTTATTTTCTCCAGGTGATCTGAAATGGTCACAATATCCATCGGTGCATCCAGGTCATCGAGCTTCGTCATCGCATCCCAGATGACACGATGATCACTCCGATAGAAGTCTTCACGATTGATGATGTCCTGCACATCCATCAGCGCCTTGCCGCCTGAGTGGATGATGCCGCCCAGGACAGCCTGCTCTGAATCAATCGACATCGGAGGTGGCTTGATTACCGTGTTCATTTTCGCTCCACGTATTTATTCTCCATGACATTGACCATGGCCGACTCACGAATACAGAAATCGAAGTTGGCTACCCAAGCTCGCTCATTCTTGCCGCTCATGAATGGACATTTCTCAGTGATGAATTTGAAGTAGCGTTCCCAGCTCTCCAGGTCATCGAACCTGATCAACTCCATCGACTCACCTGGTTTACCTACTCCTCGCATCACCTCAAATGTTTTCCACCTGGATCTGAGCTGAGCTTTTCGTTTAGGACTGATGACCTTCACCCTGGGTAGGTCTGGGCAGTGTTCATGATAGAGATCGACGATGGCTTGGAAGGGAACCTTGGTTGCCTTATTGTTGTTGTTATCTGTATCTGATCTCATCTCATCTGTATGGTGTGACATGCGTGACTGTCCCGCTTCATCTGTGACATCAGCGTGACTGCCTTCAGAATCAGAAGGTTGCCGTTCTCTTGCCCGTTGCTTCTGTTTCCTCAGCCTGGCCTTCTCGCGCTGTTCTTCACGGCTCGCTTTCTTCCGATAGACATCGTAGTTGACGATCTCCCAGGACCAGGGACGATGTTCATCCAGCCTGATGATCCTCCGGCCATCCAGGTAATTGGTCCGACTGTAGGGATCCGGCTCCTCCAGTTTTTTGATCCCATGCTCAATGATTTCAAGAGGTATGCCGGTGCGCCTGGATAGGGCTGCCGGTGTGTAATCGACGACACCATCAGCGTCAGCCAGGATGATCATCTGCTGGAAAGTGATCATGGCTCGCCAGTCAGCGGCCAGCGTTCCATCGTAGATTGACTCGAAGATCTTGCCGTACACTCCCCAACCCCGTTTTGTACCCGAACCCGCATGGTATCTGGGCTCCAGGCCAGGGTCAACTGCCCTGTGACAAGTCACATTTTAGGCACTCAGCGGTTGCAATCATGCGGTCAAGTCGTCATACTTGGCACCTGGGTACAGTTAAGAAGGAGCGACCAAGTGTCGAATGACCAAGCCCGATTGCCAGCCCCTGTCCAGAAAGCCGTGACAGGAGCCCGTAGACCGTTTGAGAAGATCTCCGTGCAGGGAGGCCATCTGGTCACCTGGGAGAAAGAATCCATGTTTGCCATGCAGGCCCTGGCCAGCAACACGCTGCTCCAGAAGTGCGATCCGCACAGCATTCGAGATGCTGTGATCAACGTCGCATCGATCGGCCTTTCGCTTAATCCGGCGCTCAAGCACTGCGCTCTTATTCCCAGGTTCAATGGCAACACCAAGCAGTACGATTGTCACTGCGATCCGATGTACCAGGGACTCATTGCAATCGCCACCGATGGTGGAGCGGTCGTCAGCATTCGAGCTGATGTCGTTCGAGAGATGGATCGAGAAGACAGACGCTTCTGGTATCGATCCGGAAGTGATCCACATCTTCATCACGAGCCAGATCCTTTCATGAAAGAGAAAGATCGTGGCGAAGTAATCGGTGCGTATGCCATCGCTGAGATCCAGGGATCGAAGTTCCCGCACATCACGTTCATGTCGATCGAGGAGATCGAGAACGTGCGCGAGAAGTCTGAGCTGTGGAAGAAGAATAAGAAGGGCCCATGGACGGACTGGTTCGTGGAGATGGCGAAGAAGACGGTCATCAAGCGAGCCCAGAAGACCTGGCCTAAAGGCACTGGCCGCCTGGAGAAAGCAGTGCAGCTCGCGCATATAGCTGATGGGTATGCTGACATGGATAAGAAGGACAAGCCCATCGAAGCTGAATCGATCGAGCTGATCACCGAAGATGAAGCAAAGGAACTTCGAGCTGCTGCCAGGAAAGCTCACCTGCGAGTCGAGCGTATCTACAAGGCATTCAACATCGACAAGATGGAGGAACTGCCGAAGAAAGACCTGGACCTGTGCCGTAAGCGTATCAACCAGGCCGGGCTCAAGTACATCCTGAAGACCGCAGAGAAGGACACCACTGTTTCAGCTAAAGACTGGGGCATGACCTTCCGCGAACTGGAAGACCTGGGTGCTGAATTCAAGACTAAGGCGACGTTGACAGAATGAGTAAACGATACGAGGAATGGGACATATTAGGAGAGCTGGGAGAAAAGCTCGTAGCTCAGATGGCAAAGTTTCAAGAACTGAAGCTGGCCCTGGTTCATCGGGAGATACAACGGATGGCTGATGATACGCAAACGGAAATTGCCTGGACCAAAGAGAAGCTGGAGAAATTCAAAGTCTCCTGGCAGAAGGCTCACGATGCCGAGGAAGAATCCGTCACGTTCGAGGATCATGAGATCCTGGTTACCTACGGTCGCTACCTGATCGAATACCTGGAATACATCTTCGGTGAGGAAGCAGCTTAGATGGCTCGTAGAGATGCAACAAAATCTCACGAGGCTTCTGTCTGGAAGGTAACCAGGCGCGGACTCGATGGAATTACAATCCAGTTCGTCTATGAAATTGAAGGCCCAAAACATACGACATTCGTCACGCATGAGATGAAGGTTTCTTACTGCGACATGCGCCACTTAGGTATAGAGTTTCATAAGATCATGGATCAGTTGAGTGAAGACTGGCACAAAGTAAAAAGAGAGATTTCAGGTAATGGCTGAGCAACGAACATTTGATTGGTTCCAAGATCGCTGGGGCAAGATCACCATGTCCAAGCGTGTCTCTATTCTTTTGGAAGGTACGATCCACGATCTGAATAATCTTCTGAAGACATTGAAGTGGGAACAGTTCGAGGCAACTCCGGATCAGATCCGGCAAGCCTTCGAGGCAGAGACCAGGATCGGTGACAACAATCCGGCCATGTCCTGGGGCAAGCGCATGGAGGAAGATGCGATCAGACACTACGAGCTAACCAGGAATATCCAGGTGCATCGTGCTGAGTTCCTGGTCCATCCAATGTGGCCCAAGCTGGTTGGCGACAGCACTGATTTCCTGGAGGGAGAGACAGGCATCCTGGATGAACCAGCGAAGTACGCATGCGAAGTGAAGTGCCCGTATAATTCGGACAACCACAAAAAGACCCTGCGATTCGGAATGTCAACCTGGCATCACAACCAGACTCAGGGACACATGGAAGTCCACGACTTAGACGAAGGGAAGTTCGTCAGTTACGATCCACGACACCCGATTGAGGAACAACAGGTCTACGTGCAGACACTCGAACGTGATCCTGCATGGACAAAACTGTTCCGGGAAAAGATGGAGGTATTCGATGGGCACTTCAGAAATGGGACGTTTTACGAGTCTCCAATTACCAAAGCAACCGATGGGATCCCAAGCATGTTCTAACATGAAGCCGATGACTATTGAACAGGAAAACGCACTCTCGAAATACAGGATCGAACACGATGAGATCGATCGTAAAAGTTTGCAGGACTGGCAGTTGAGATGCCTGGCCAGGCAAGTTCTCATCGACGCAGCAAAAAATATAGGAGCAAGATCAGATGCCGATACCTAAAATCCAGACACCTGCGACACTGCTGACGCACTCGCAGCCACTCATCGATAACGCCAACAACCTGACAGAGCAGGCTGAGAAAGCTGTGGTCTCGAACGCTGAGGAGTTCGCCACTGCAACCGACTTCGTGAAGATCTGCCAGAGTCAATACAACTCCGCAGAGGAAGCCAGGAAAGCTGTCACTGGTCCACTGAATGATCACATAGGCTGGATCAATGATCAGTTTCGTCCGATCACGAATGCCCTGAAGGCAGCCAAAGACAAGGTGTCGGTCAAGGCTGCTGCCTGGAAGCGAGACGAGGATAAGCGTGTCCGGGAGGAGGAGGAAGCCGCCAGGAAGGCCGCTGAGGAGCAGGCCCTGAAGGACGCTGAGGCAGCCTCAGAAGCCGGTGACGAGGTGCGAGCTGAAGCCATCCTGGATGTCGCCGCCGATACGCCAGCCGGGCCTGCGAAAGCTCCGGTAGCCAGGGGCTCACTTACAGGCGCTACCGGCTCAACCAAGACCAACTGGAAAGGTGAAGTGAAGTTCGACGATATCCAGGAAGTCTGCCGGGCCATCGCTGATGGCAAGCTGCCCAGCAACATCATCAAGGAATGGGCGAAGAAGCCCATGAATGATCTGGCCAAGCAGATCGGCAGTGAATGGCCGGAAGATCAGGACGAAGGGAAGCACCACGGACTAACTGTCACGAGAGATATCAGCCTGGCAGTTCGATAGGAGACAGCAATGGGATCACTGAATAAAGCAATGGTCATTGGCTACCTGGGTGCAGATCCAGATACCAGGTATATGCCAAGTGGCGAGGCAGTCACGACGATCAGCGTAGCCACGACCGCTCGCTGGAAAGACAAGACCAGCGGCGAACAGAAAGAACGCACCGAATGGCACCGATGCGTAGCCTTCGGCAAACGAGCCGAGACTATGGCTGAGTTCCTGCGTAAGGGAGCCCAGGTGTACGTCGAAGGCGAACTCCAGACCAGGAAATGGACAGACAAGGATGATGTCGAACGCTACTCGACCGAGATCCGTGTCTTCAATTTCAGCTTCCTCGATCGTAAGCCATCCGGCGATCGGCCTCCGCATCCAGCGGACCAGGAGAAAGACCAGGATGGTACACCACCACAATCACGCACGGATGCGGACGATGCTGCTCCGCCAGGAGATTTCGACGATGACATCCCCTTCTGAAAAAGTTCTATCAATCGAAGAAGTAGTTGACTCATTCAGCAACGATTTACCTGACTGGCAAAAAGCCACGAACCTGAAATGGCTTACCGGATTGCACGACATGATGGCTGAAGATGGAGTCTGGGGCTCACCTAACCTGGGCACCATCTATCGCAAGCGTGGAGATGGATTCGTCCTAATAGAGAATTTCGGTGAAACCTCCGTTTAGCAAACTGCGGAAGATTTGGTTCGACGGTGAGACATACATACCGACGATCGATCGTGATCGACTGAAGTCTCAAATGGAGCGTGTCTTCGCTCTAATGAAAGACAACCAGTGGCGAACTCTGCACGATATTCAAGTTCGATGTGGAGGATCAGAAGCAGGCATCAGTGCCAGGCTTCGAGATCTTCGTAAGGAGCGATTCGGTAATCACCGGCTGATCTCTCGACGCAGAACTCCTGGCACATGGGAGTACCGGCTATTCGTTTCCTGGGCTGAACCGCACCAGGAGCGATTGATACCGTGAACTGACCGCTTGATTACAAGATTGCATGCTGTATAATTGGAGTCAGGGTACAGTTATGACCAACAGACTTAATTATTGCAGCCAAGCAGCCGAGATGATGGCCTTCATCGGTGACGTAGACGCATCGATGATGGGCATTCAGTATGTTCGAGGCCATGGATCAAGAATGATCATGCAAGATGATCCGCCTGAGAACATGATCGAATTAGAAGAAGAAGATGAGAAGCTGGATCGTGCCATCCGCATCGAAGCACTCGAATGTATGGAGCTGATGAAGAAGGCAGAGAAATTTATCTTGCCTGACTGGGGGAGGATCTTCGAGCCCGAAGAATTGAAACTGTGCATGGATGTCAAATTCCCTAGCAGGCTTCCCTATCCAATCGTCGCACTCGAATTCCCATGCAACTACAACAATCCAAAATGCGAGCCGATGGCACCACAGGAATTACCCAGCTCGAAACGCATCGCTTTGTGCGTGGAGAGCGAAGCCCTGGAAGAACACACCGGCTTGCTCAAGCACATCCACGAGAAGCATGCAGTAGGTGAACCAGGATTCTATGTCTTCCCGGTTGCCTACTCAGATAATGGCAAGGTCTGGACACCTCCACCATCAGCAATGTTCTTCCCTCGTTCGTCAAGCAGCACTCGCTGGGAAGAAATGCGTGAGGGAGGACTGCTTGTAGTCCTGCCACTCGGTAGTGCTGCATACACGGCATATCCACCAGCGGAACGTGAGCGACGAGCAGTACGAGATTGCGCGGATGAGATCTTCGCCATACTCCATACGATGGTCGCACTGTCGATCGACAAAGGTAAATACGAAACGCTACCGGCTCCGACAAAACTCAATAAGAAACGAGCAAAGAAGAATCGAGTTCCGCTTTACGAATACAAGATCCTGGATATCGTCGCTGATATCTTGCATGCCCAGCCAAGTGAATCAAAGCCACACCAGGGAGGCACCCATGCCAGCCCCAGGATGCACAAACGTCGAGGCCATGTTCGTCGTCTGCGCTCAGGTAAAACAACCTGGGTGAGAAATGCGATCGTCGGCAAGCCAGGTTCTGGTGCAGTCGAGAAGGATTACAGTGTCCACGAATGACATACCCGATGACTTATTTCCGAGGAGTGAGATCCCGCTGGAGGCCCAAATCAAGTGTGTCGAACGTGAGATCACATTCAGGAAGCGAGTCTACGCAAGGCGAGTCTCGATGGGCAGGATGAGTGAAGTATTTGCAGACCAGCAGATCCAACTGATGGAGGCTGTTCTGGAAACATTAAAGGGACTTAGAGGAGAATAGGATGGACACTTACAAAATTGTGCGGTTTTTCGCAGGTAAAGAATGTTCAGATGGACACATGCAATTCGGTAGAAAACGCACCATCAATACAGGGCTGAGCCTTGACCAGGCACAGGATCACTGCAATGACCCAGAGACATCATCGACTACCTGCACTAATGCTGCTGGTCGTGCCCGTACTCGAAAACATGGTGACTGGTTCGACGGTTACACTGCGGAGTAGACATGCTGGTATATGACATCGAGATCGAGAAACTGATCCCGCCAAAGGATGGGCCCAGGGAACCTGACATGGAATACTGCGAAGGCTGGGGAGATCACAAAGGCATGGGTATCTCGGTCGTGTCCGCTTTCGATTACAAGGAAGGTGTGCCCAGGATCTTCTTCAAGGACAACCTGGAGGAACTGTTCGAGCTGATGGACAAGGCTGAGAAGATCATCGGCTTCAACAACACGCATTTCGACGACAAGCTCATGGCCGCTCACGGCTACCTGGTAGACAAGGATAAGTCCTGGGATCTATTCCTGGCCATCAAGGAGGCCGCAGGAGCCCACAAATTCGCTAAGGGATACAGCCTGGACAACTGCTGCCTGGTGAACCTGGGCCTGAGAAAGTCCGGTACAGGCGAGCTGGCTCCGGTCCTGTGGCAAACAGGGCAGATAGGCCGCCTGGCTGACTACTGCCTGCGAGATATCGCGCTGACCAAGATGCTCCTGGATATG
>Ga0209977_10000769_pt1 | contig 13111 bp, 16 predicted proteins | sample SumtaG_2_FD_183113 | JGI IMG/M metagenome (GOLD analysis project Ga0209977, IMG submission 183113) | Deep subsurface microbial communities from Indian Ocean to uncover new lineages of life (NeLLi) - Sumatra_00607 metaG (SPAdes) (version 2) | ecosystem: Environmental > Aquatic > Marine > Oceanic... | reverse complement strand
AGTGTTTCTAGAAATCTCATTTTTGATACTCCTCCAAAGTTTTGTCCAATTCTTTTTCTTTTTCCATACAGCATCTGCGCTTTCGTCGTCGCCTTCGCCTGCTTGAGGGTAAGGTTCTCTATTGGCTTTCATTTTCTTCCACCATTCTCACATATTTTGAAGCTAATTCATAAGCCATAGCTTCTACTCTGTGAATATCATAACCATTCTTTTCCGCCCAAGAATGCACTTGAGCATCTGTAAGATTTTGATTCTTCTTGAAAAATTCTATAACACCTTGTCTAGAAAATTTTGCTTCATATATAGAATTCAAAAATTCACCTAATTTTTCCATCTAAGTCCTCTAACTTTCAATTTCATCATACCAATCTTCTATGTTATCATAACCATGGTCTTTTAATATCTCTTCTGCTTTCTTCATGACTTCTTTTTCAGCCGGGGCAAGAACTTTAGTATAATAGTGAGGATTTTCTACGAGATGGTCTTTAGCTATTTCTTTTGCGGCTTCTTCATCGTCAATATGCTCAAGCTCGACATTTGCTCCTATCTCTAATTCGATAGAGTCAAAATCGGAGTCTGGCTTATTTTTTGCTAAGCCCTGCTTTTTAAGAGTATTTATAAATTCATTGAGTTTCATTCGTTTCCTCATCTATTTTACTGAGAAAATCCTGCATATTTAATTCTGAATGTGGTACTTTTAAGCGTTGCATTTTCTTAATCTGTTATAGGGCTGTCATCTGACAGCCCTCTTTGTTTCCTCGTTTATTAACTTTAAAAATTTATATATTTTATCTTCTGATTTTTGCTTTAACATACCAGTAAAAAATTTTCTCAATCTATGAAAAGTTATTTCATCAGCTAACGGTGGAGCTACCACTTCTTTGTATATAGAGAATCCTTTCGATTCGTCAGGATCTACTATTGCTTTTCGCAGTTTAGTGCCAGAGATTTCTTCTCTAGTTCCTACATCAAATTTCTTCACTTTGATGTCATAATCAGAATGAGGCTCTTTCAGATAGCCTAATTGATTCACATACGAATCATATTCATCAGGGCCAGACCAAACATCTACTTTACTTACATCTACTTTTGGATGATGCCGCTTAATCGCGTCAATAGCAACTACAATGCTGCCAGATCTGAGTTTCATGATATTTGATTGTGGTACTTGTGGTAAAGCTTTTGAAATGAGTTCGGTTCTTATGCCTATCGGTAATGGACTACGAGATATTTTTCTTTCTCGCTCTGAGGCTTTACCTTTTTCTGTTTTTGCTTTTAAGACATAAGCTCCAGGCCCTTGGACTGGAAATATAAAAACTTGCCGATATTGATCGACGAGTTTTTTCATCATTGTGTAATGTGCAACGGTCAACGGCTGAAATCTTCCGCATATTATTGCAATTCTGTCTTGTATCATTATCGCACTCCAAAGAGCTTACGTATAGTTTGTTTTTTGTAAGGGTTTCTTATCTTATTGATTGATTTTGGTGTATGAAAATTACTGGAACCAAACTTTATTCCAAGTACTGGTTGTCCTTCTTTCATTTCATACGTGTCATCAAAGTAAACTTCTAACGGCTTAATTTGAAAATATCTTATTGATTCATCTTCTTTTGTTATTTCTACAAAAGCAAATGTTCTTACAACTCTGTTATATACTTCAAGGTATAAAAACCTATCACCAATGTTTACTTTGCCAATCACTTAGATAACTACCTCTATCGTAGTTATCTTACAGATTGCTCCCCAAATACTTCCTAACTCTTTTAACAAGAATCATTACTACATGTTCATCTCGCTTTTTATTAGCACTCCCAAGTCGTGTGTTCTTCCTAACCCAATTCTCAACTTTAGAATGCTCTGGCTTATCATTAGCTAGCTTCGGTTTTATCTCATTCCATAACTTTTCAGCTTGTGCTTCCCACCGCCCTTTATCACTTTCATTATATTCTGAAATAAGAGCCTTGATAACTGTAGGCCTAAAAAAGAAATAAATACTTCTATCAGATTTTTCAATATAAGCATTCTTTGTTTTAAAGAGTGTGTCAATCAAATTAATATACTTATCAGCATCAAAAAGATCTCTCGATTTATTAATGAGTACTTTTGCATCTTTCTCATCAAGTTCATACGGATATCCGTAGCGCTCTGTATATCTATCTTTGAAACATGATACAAACATCGTCACATTAATAGATTCTATATCTGTTAACTGCCCAAGGATTTCGTTCACCTTCTTAGTATTTAGAGAATCTTCACGAATAGGTGCTACTTCTTCTAACTCTAACTTTTTAGCATCTTCGCTGCCATAATAATATTTAATGATTTTTTCAATTGACTTGTAGGTATAAAGATTAGATCTACCCGGTCCACCCGAAATATAAGTCAAGAACTTTTTTTTCCTTAATTCTTTATTACATTTTCTAATAGTCTTTTCAGATAGTCCAGTAACGTTACTTAAATAAGCAAGACTTGGATATGCTTTCTTTTTGTTCGATCCCCAGAATCGTAGATATTGTCTCCAAACTGCGTACTCTGAAGGGGCGAGATAACGTTGTAACATATCTTCAACTCGATTATCTGATATCGTAAAACCACGAGGAAAACTATACTCTCCATCTATATTTATAACGTGGGATTGTTTTGTCATATATTAACTCCAGATGTTTAAAATATTAAATATGCTTTTTGCTTTTCAATAAGCAATTTCTTCCAAAACTCTCTATTCAAATTAGTTTTACCATGACATCTTGCACAAACGAATACAAGATTTTCTCTAAAACAATTCATCTTATTATAATTTATGTGATGTAAATGAGGATTGATTCCTGAAATATCTATATCACATAGAGCACATTTGTATCTTTGTGCTGAGATTATATCTATCCTAAGTTCGTCATCATAAAAAGCTGGAAGATACCACTCTTTCTTTTTAAATTCAAACTTGAATGTTGGTAAATTAATTATACTAAATTTTTTCTGGAATACTAATGCTTTATTTTTTTGGTTATCTATTTCTTTTTTATGTTGGGCATAAAACTCGAAATTCTGGTTTTCGCTTTTATTTTCTATCAAGAAATCGTCTATTGTCTTTGCAAATCTTATTACTTCAATTGATTCTATGAATTCTTCTTTTGTCTTTGTTAACGTGATGAAATCAGTTAAAGGTTCTATTGCTTGTATTTCGTTTTTTGTTTTTTTATCTAAAAGAACTATTTCAGCTTCTCGTAAGCAATCTATTATTTGTTTTCTTGACCTCATTTCTAGTCTTTAATTTACTTTTACTATTATATACTGAATAGCACCTTGTGATTGAGGGGTTATACTATATTCTTCGTAACTCGATTCTTCTAATAAGTTTTGGATTGATTTTTTGATTTGTTCTACGCGTGATGGGTTTTCTACTAAAATTCTGACACCATTCGCGATGTCTTTTTCTATTTCGATACCATTTATATTATTAGCTAACAACTCGTCCAGTTGTAATGATTTTTCATTCTCACCTGCAAATTGCAGCAAAAGTTCACGCAGTGTCACTGTTCCCAACCTTTAATTCACTTTAGTTCTTTTTAATGGTCTTCTTATTGATGAGATAATTACACCTGCTTTTTTAGCACATATTATCCCAGCAACTTCTAAGTAATTTTTTGCTATTATAAAACTATCTGGTATTTTATCTTCAAGTACGGTTTTGTTTTCTTCTACGATGATTACAGGTATACCAGATTTCAAACAAGCAACATGAGGCCTACCAAATACACTTGGGCTAATCATAAAATCTATATCAGTATTCCAATAAGCGCCATCTTTTAGAGATATTTTAGGAGCTACATGACCACCCTTCAGACAACAATGTAAATAACATACAGATACCATTTCTGCCGCTTTTCTGGGATCGACTATCTCATTGAATGTTTTGAATACTTCATTGTTTTCAACTGGAGCATGTATAACGGGTTTATTTATTTTTTCAGACATGAGCTTTGATAACTTTGCTTCTACTCCTCCCCAAATATTTGTTCCACCGTCTTTGGTTAAATAATCTCTAACATCATCATTGTTAGTTTCAATTGGAGTATTAACAACTAAGACATCAAAATCATATTGGTTAACCTGCTGTATTACCTCATCGAGATTATAGATGTCACCAGATGCTTTTCCGTTAGTCATAGAAGCAATCATCTTAAGAGGAGTTTTAAGTTCTAATATTTCAATATCTGCACCCATTGTTGCCCTTGCCCCAGATACCGCATTAACTATTTCAGATTTTACTGGACTATTTACAGCAAGAAGTATTTTATTACAGTAAACTTTTTCTAAACCAATCTGTCCTTCAAGAAATCTATCAAGAATCGAACCCTCGACATATAACATATTTTCTGTCATTTCATTAATATCAGATGCATTCACTATATTTGGATGTATGAATAATACATCACACACAGAAGCTATCAATTTTGCTGCCGGCGTAGCATCGCCAGAGTGTCCACCTATTTCTGCACCTATTCCCGTTGGAACAATGAAAACAACATTCACTATATTCTCCGTATTATTTGTTTATTTACAACCTCTCCCTCAAAACATTCTTGAGAAACTTGTATAACAATTTTTTCATCGAAGTTTTTACAAGAAAAAATATTGATATACGCATTACATAAAATATCCAAAGTGTGAATAGTAATATTACTTGTTTTTATAAATTGAACTGCCGACGTCCCGACTAAATGAGGTTCTGTTTCTTTTTCTTCTTTTGGTGTATATAAATCATCCCACCAACACAACTTACATCTCTCCATGTTTATCAAAATACAGACCTTACTGAAATAATCTTTTATGCACGCTCTTGTGAATTGAGCAGGATTGCAATAATGCAAATCTATAATAAGTTCTTTTCCATAATCACTCATCTTCAATAAACTCACCTTATATTTATCTTTACTCTTGTATAGTCGTTTTTCGTATTTCTTCAAGGACTTCTGCAACAGTCCATATACAATCTTCAAATGACTTCTTAAATTCTGGATTCCTTGCTACTGCTGCCGGGTGTATAATTGGAACGAGCCATTTACCAGTCCAATCGCATCCTATAATTCTACCAACAATATCTGTAAAGTTGTCGCCGATATTCATCATAATCATTTCTGAAGTAGCAAATTTACCAACTGTAACGATTAGAAGTGGGTCTACTTCTTTTAAATCTTTTCCAATCTTATTCATACCTCTAGTTATCATTTCTTGAGTTGGCTTAGTACCTCTTGGGCATAGCTCTGTTACTATATTCGTCACGAAACAATCATCTCGAGTTAGATTATGTTTACGCAATTCATCCCAAAGAATATGAGACGTTCTCCCCGAGAAGTTAACATTCTCCTGCCCTGCTGGTCTAGTATGACTGGGAGATTCTCCTATGATCATTAAATCATAATGCACGATAATTCACCCTTCGCTTTCTTTATTGTATTAGTAAGTACATAATTAATTGAAGAGAGGAACTGAATTGTTTCAGATATTGTTAGACTGCAATACATATGTCTCATACCAGTTTTGCTTCTTTTAAGTAACCAATCCCAAGCATATCTGCGAATATATTCTGGCAATGTACTTTTAGGAATAAACCAAGCAATTCCAAAATCATGTAGAAGTACTTTATTTGGTTCTTTACTATCCTCGAAATGATCAATGTACATAGTCAGACCATCTTTACCGCGGAAGAAGAAAAGCTCTACCCAATCGTTTGATTGACCTTTTTTGAATTTTATATAATACTTTTTAAACTCTGGTTTTTCTGGGGTATCAATTTTTGCTAACTCTTTTTTACTTAATTCTTTTTCTGTATATTCTAGCACGACATCATAGATTTCTTTTACCTGTTCTGGCTCGAGCAGTATAGAATCTATATACTCGTCGTGTCTGAAATTGTCCTTATTTCGTAATAAACTAAATGAATCTTGTATTCTTCGTTTAAGTGTAGAAAATTGATAACGATCGTTTTTCGTGTCAAATTCAAATTCAAAGAGATAATCTTTTGTATCATTGTGATCGAGATATCTATTAAAGAAAATGTCGACAAAATGTTCATCGTCTCCACAACAAGAGCAATTAACTCTTGCAATTTTTTCATGTCTAGCAGAAATTATTTTCATAGCTTCTCCTTGTTAAAATTATAGTCATCAAACACAGAAGTTAAAGCGCTCTTCATAGCATCCATTCCGTAAATGCCTATAAGTTTCCATTCTAAGATACGTCTTGAAAGGTGATGCATCTTTTGGTTCTTTTTGTTTTTAGCATACCATTCTGGTGTGTTGTCTTTGTATCCTTGTGCTCTGCCAGCTCCACGCCAATCGCAAATCATTTCTATGATTGCTTTCTCTTTCATCGGCAGAGCATATACTCCTCCATCGTCCTCTGGTAAAACCCACCACTGCCAATGGTGGTCGTTCCTCTTCTGATGAAGCAACCAAAAGAAATCAAACTTTTGATCGTCTGTATTATAAGGCTTATAAGCCTTGTTCTTCTCTTTCTCTTTTTTTCTCTCTTCGCTACCTGGACCGTAAAAATGGTTAGCGTAAGCTAACCATTCACCCGGCAAAAACTTTGACCAATCGTGAACTAGTCCTCTCCAGATTAAGCCCATCTTGAAGCACTCTATCATAACAAACCATTTGTGCCTTATTACATACGAAAAATATTTAAAATGTTTCTTCATGCTGACTCCAATAAGTTAGCTAGTTTAGGAAAAGGAATGTGCTGACATTTGTCAAGTACAGATACTATGTTTTTACCACCAATAGAATTTTGTGTATGAGTTATGCATTGGCCATATTTTACTTTTTTGTCTCGCATATGAAGAGCAACTTGATAACCAGTATCTGCTTTTGAGGAATCTACATACACTTTACCACCGAGATCGTGGTCTAATAAAATGATATCCCAATAACTTTCTTTCTTGAGTATACTCTTTGCTTCTTTTGCTGTTTTCACAATTGTGATATCAGATTGCGCGAATTTAGTAGGAAGTAGTTTTTTGAAAAAAGCTATCCTGTCATTATTATCTTCTAATATAAATATTCGTGCTTGCATATACTTATATATGCTTTCTCACGAAAAAAGGCCGCCTAAGCGGCCTCTTTTGGTGAACTTTCTTTAGCTTTTAATTTTTTATATTCGTCGGTTGTGATTCCGAGTTTTTTAGCTTCTCTTCGAGTTTTTGATCTTTTTTTCCGGGCAGCAATTTTTTCTTCTTCAGACATGTGGCCTTTGATTTCGTTCCTGACTCCATGTACTTCTTCGGTTTTTCTCCGTTTCTTTGCTCTTCTTTGTTCTTTCTTAGAAAGGAAGAAATCAGTGGCATCGTCTACATCTTCTTTTAGTCCACGTTTTACAACTTGGAAAAGAAGGGGAGCTCCGTAATCGCCGCTGGTGACAAGCATAACATTTGCAAGTTTCTGAAGCCGGCTCCTGACTTCTTTGTCTCTTGGAAATTGCCAATCCATGAGTTTACAAATATCTTTGAGATGGAGGAGGATAGATTTTCTTTTCTTTTTGCCGTTGCCATTTTCTTCGATGTTACCTTCAGCAAGCTTAGCCTCGATCTCTTTGATGTCAGAGTCCTTTATTTTACCGCGACGTTTTTTCACTTCTTCGTAAAACCACTGAGTCTCTTTATCAATAATTTTGCCTGCTGCCGCCATTACCTGTCTGTCTTCATCTGTTAATCGTTTTGCCAATTGACACCTCCTGTCGATTGATGCTTAATTATAAGACACACTCGAAGCTATTCAAATGTTTGAAGATTATTAACTAAATTGCAGTCAAAATTATGCGGGCAAATGTAGTGGCAAAATATGTAGCGAGTTAACCATGCATATTGTTTAATAATTTCTTGTATGAGTATTTGTTTTTCGTCGTGAGTATATGGCTCTTTTTGTGAGAGATATTTATTGATGAGATCTTTTTGAAATTCGGTATAGGAAACAAGATTGATGCATCCTTCCATTCTATTAGGCTGAAGTAGTTATAGATCTCCAAGCAGTACCATTCCAAATGTATAGAACGTTACCAGTAGTATCGAAGTACTGAGCTCCAACTCTAGCAGGACTAGTTCCAGGAGCCCCGGCTCCGTAGTCAACTAAATCTTCATCGATAGCAGTTTGTACATTTGTTGCTTCTAAGCCTGATGTATTGTCGTAGCCAATTTGAGTTGCTGGCCGTTTTGAGAAGCTAGTTCCAGTAGGATCGCCACCTTCTACTCCTTCTTGAACTGTGTAAGCAGTTCCTGTACTTATTCCACCAGTATGAATTACATTCATTAGAACGTTTGGAGTTCCCGATGCAGCACCGTTGTCAAGGTCAGCTGCTAAGCCTCCTCCTGCGTTGTTAAGTGTCGAAGAAAGTATTCGGATTGATCCTCCAGAAGAATCAACCGCTGCGTTTGATGCTGAACTATTATCAGCTTCTATATTCTCTAATACAAGATTTCCACCATTATGAACTACAGCAGATGCATTGTCAGTTGTAGAAATTGCACTGTTCTCTATTATTACTAAACCAGAAGAAACGGCTAATGCATGTGCCGTTGTAGATGCGATATCAAAATTATAAGCTTTAAGATTTCCTGCCACATTAACACTAGCTGTAGATTTTACATTAGTTACTACAGTATCGCATTGAATTGTGATTACTCCTTGAGCAGATAATTCCTTGAGCGAACAGTTTCCAGTAGCTCCAGTTGTTATTGATCCTTGAAGAATAGTTTTTTCAATTCCCATTCCGATCATACTTACATTTCCAGAAAGAGCTATATTTTCTGTATATGTTCCAGACGATACCCTAATAAATGCTTTATCACCAGCAACTGCAACAGCTCCTGCTAAAGTTTTATACGGCTTGTTGATAGTTCCATCTTCTGTGTATGAATCTGCTCTATTTGAATCTACATATAAAATTTGATTAGCTTGACTAATTAATAGTTCGATGCCATCCACATTAGAATCAATCTCGTCTAAAGCTGTCTTAACATTAGTAGCTGATAAATCAGATACAGCATTATCATAAGTTACATCGCTAGAAATTGGTGCTGTGAAGTTTTCTATTTTAGTATCGCCCTCATCTATAGCGTCTTGTACATTAGTAGATATTAAAGTTGAATTTGTATTGTCATAAATTATTTCAAAAGCTTCTTGTGCCATTTGTGCCTCCTCAGTTGCACCAGATATTTTTCCATACGGAAAAACTATATAATTTTTTCCTTCTTGGTATACCCCAAATTGAACAGGATCTCCTGGAGCAACAGTTCCATCTTTATAATATACATAAGCCCAAATTGTCCAAAATCCAACATCATTTAAACCACAAATAACATCATATGTAACGATTCCATTTGCTTCATCTAATATAGTAGCTGGATACCAACCCTCTAACCCATTTGGTTTTCGATATTTAATAAGTACACGAGTAGCTACACTTAAATTTTCGTTGATATTTAATTTTATTTGTAAAGATGTTTGGTCTTTATATATATTGACTATGTCCATATTCTTATCTTGTTAATTTACAATGTATGACTATCGAATTCTAGAACTTTTCCATTAATTTTTGCGTCTCGTTCTAAAACTTTTGAAATACCATTTTGTTCTCCAATTATTATATCTCCATAAATTTTTAATTTATAACTTGGGACTGCTTTGAGTATTATTTTCCCAGAAGATATGTATGAGAGAATGAAGTCACGGAGTGCTTCTCCGGTGAGTATTATCGGCCCAGATCCTGTATATGAAAGAATATACTCCCGAAGTGCTTCTCCGCTGAGGAGCACTTCTCCAGTACCCGTATATGAGAGGATATACTCTCGGAGTGCTTCTCCGGTAAGGATTATTTCTCCAGAAGTAGAATATTCAAAAAGAATCAAGATGTGTTGAATTACTGATTCACCGTAACTCCATTGTGGTTCAGCGAACTCTCCTTGTGAAAGAGGAAGAACGCTTTTACCAAAACTCCATTTGGGTAATCCAGTAAACATTAACTAACCTCAACTTTTGGGTCTATAAATATCATTCCATCTGGATCATAATGGGATATAAACCCTCTTATCCTTACAAGACCTGCAACAGCTGGTTGAATCCCAATCACTTCTAAATATTGAGACCAATCATCTGCTCCTGTTCTTTCTAAACACTCCTGTGTAGATTTTACTTTTACGTAACAATACTTACTCGGCCCGCCATACTGATCACAATATTCTACTTCTAACCATAACTGAGATGGCAGTGTTGATAATTGTGAAGAAGCCCTTCCTGGTGGATGTGCATATAGATAATCTATTTTTGCTTTAGTAGGGAGCCCCTTATAAACACCACCCTCATCTATAAGACCTTCGTAGGGATAACTTCCTTCATCTCTTGCTCCCCACGATAGACGACCAGTATTTGAAAAGTCAGAATCCCAACTACTAATGTCTATTTCGATAGCATCCTTTACTGTATTCATATATAGAAGTGCTTTATCAGTCGTTCGATTTACCACGAGCACGATATGATGCCAGTTTGTATCAAATGGATCAGAACTAGCACTGAAACTAGCGTAATCCCCATTTGCCCAAAATTGTAATCTATTAGCCACTTCCTCTGAACAAAATTGTATATAGGTTCCTGGCACTTGGTATTTACTAAACAACATCCCATAATTCAACGGCACCGTATCTTTCGACTTCATCCAGAAAGGAATCCAAAAAGAACCGTTACCAAGAGTATTAAGGGGTGCAGCATTTCCACAATCTACTCTTTGATTAACTCCTGCAAAACTAAGAGCGTTATTACTTTTTCCAGCTACCCAATCATCATCTGTAAACGTTCCTTCAAGGTCACCATCATTACCGTACTTGCTACTATCAGCAGCTAAGAGTCCTGTGGTTTCATCAAACCTCCAAAGTCCAAGAAGATTCTGGTCACTCTCCATGTCTTTACATTGCACATAATAGCGATAAGACTTACTAGTTAAATCGACCCATATCTCATGACAGAATATCTCCTGAGCCCATTCTTCTATTGCTTCATAATTAGCGCTTACATTTGCCGTTACTTCCATTACAGAATCAGCGCCACTTACTCGTTTCTGCGGATCACCACTTCCTGTAACTACATCTACTTTTGTTATCATACCATTAAAATACCAAAGTTTGTGAGAGCCTTTTATTTTTTGATAATTTTCTATTGATAATGAAGATTCAAAAGTACTAGGAGCAGTTACAGTATTCAATTTAATATCTTTCATAACTAAATGAGTGTTTAATATAAGAAGATCAGATGTTAAATTATTCAGTTCTATCCCAAAATTAACGTTCTCAAAAAGTTTCTTTTGACCTAGCAAATACATCGCATACCCTGCATAATTATAAATAGCACAATTTTTTACTGTTAATACAATATACCCATATGTTATAGCTCTTTGTGAAATTGTACCTACACCTGATCCTTTCATAATACATTGTATAAGTTTTATAATACCAAAAACTGCTGCTGGGTTAAGAGTAACAGTATCGTTTATCTGTTCAAATAAACAACTTATGAAATTGCTATAAGCATATGTAATCCGTATCGTACCATAGGCAGACCCACCATTCTTAAAATAAATATTCTTAAAAAAGCTATAATAATGACCTGAAAGATATAAATAGTGAACACTTTCCCCAAAATCAATTATCGGGTGTTCATCTGCATCTCCATTATAATCAGCTTTCTTAATAGTCCATGCCGCATCATTTATTTCCTGAGCCAAAGCATAATCTTCATCTTTCGCTATCGTGAAAGCTTCTGCCGATACCGAGGCTCCTACATACGGTCTATCAATAATAAAACCAGCATCCACAGGAGTTCCATTTACATTAGCTACTCCAGTATCTTCATCTGTTATTTGTTCGTTGTCTTCAAATACTTCCCAGATTTGAATGTCATCTGCATTGAAATAATCACCAACTCCCCAATTATCACTCCCCGAAAACCGAGGAATTATTGCTGTTGCCGTCACAGGTAATGGAATTAAAACTTCAACATATTGCCATTCATCATAAATATCTTGAACAGGTGTTTGATAAGCTGTACTCCAATACCCATCATAGTAATAGAATAACAACCGTAATTCATTACAAGGAAGGCTCGATGGTAAACGAATCCAAGCACTCCACTTATATCTTTTCCCTGGCACTGCTCCATGTAAATCATTAATATCATTATTGTCTACTAAATCAGCATAACAATTTTGACCAGCGGACACAGTCTTTGTGAATTTATAGCTAGATGAGTCACTATGTTTTTGACTAAAGTCACGTTCCCAAGTATTTCTAACTATATAAGGATCGAGTTCTCCAAATATCGCGGGAGGAATAGAATCTTCACACTCACCTCTATCAATCAGATTCCTGGACTTGGAAACTATCCATAAGACTTTCTTACCAATATCTGGATGATCATATAGATAGTTTACTTTCTCCTGAGTAAGAATACCGGTTCCTACTAGAAGTTCATCTTCCAGACCTTCGTAGGGATATTGACCATCAGGTTGTGCCCCCCAAGACAGATTTCCAATATTAGAAGAATTCAAAGGAAGAGAACTAAGGTCAAATTCTATACTGTCCTTAACCTTATCAACATAAAGAAGTGCCTTGTTGGTAGTCCGATTGATTACAAGTACAAGATGATGAAATGTAGCATCAAAAGGAGCAGAAGATACACTAAATTCACCTGATACTACAATTCCTGATTTCATAAACCAGAAAAATAATTGATTCTTCGTTCCAGAAGAAGCAATATTGATACGATTATTAGAATCTCGATGCTTATTAAATAGCATCCCATAATTCTGTGGCACTGTATCCTTCGATTTCATCCGAAGTGATAGCCACCAATCTCCATTACCTATCTGATCTAATGGAGAACCATTACCGCAATCGAGTCTCTGATTTACTCCATCAAAGTTAAGACATTCACCACACTTTCCAGGCACCCAATCGCTGTCATCCATGTCTCCTTCAAGATCACCATCGTTGTCATATCCACTTTCATCCGCAGCTATTAGCCCACTACCATCTTCCAACCGCCATTGTCCTATTACTGTATCT
>Ga0209977_10000767_pt1 | contig 13141 bp, 12 predicted proteins | sample SumtaG_2_FD_183113 | JGI IMG/M metagenome (GOLD analysis project Ga0209977, IMG submission 183113) | Deep subsurface microbial communities from Indian Ocean to uncover new lineages of life (NeLLi) - Sumatra_00607 metaG (SPAdes) (version 2) | ecosystem: Environmental > Aquatic > Marine > Oceanic... | reverse complement strand
TTAAAGATAAAATAAGAAAATTCGATGAGTCAATTGACCTTGTCATTAATATAAAAGATGTAAATCTAAATGATCCAAAAAATAGAATCGATAAAGAAATTATCCTCTCAAATGAAGTAATTGTAAATGATAAACCTAATATTTGTGTGATTGCTTCCGACGAAATATTACTCGAAGCAAAAAAGATTGGTGTTGATACTCTTGATTCAGATGGATTGGTTAAATTAAATAACGAAGAAAAGAAGTATAAGAAGAAATTCGCAAAAAAGTATGAGTTTTTTGTTGTAGAAGATAAAATGATGCGTGATGTTGCTCGTTACCTCGCAAGATTTCTTGGGCCTTTAGGTAAAATGCCAAAACCTTTTCCTACTGGTTATGGAATAATTTCCAGTCCGGATGATTTGAAGGTTGCCATTGATAGGTATAAAAAGGTAATTCGTGTGCAAATGAAAAAACAGCCTATCATTTTCATAAAAATAGGAAAGAAATCAATGGAAGTTGATAAACTATTTGAAAATATGAAAACAGTAGTAAATTTTATTGGAGATCAAATGCCACATAAGTTCAATAACTTTAAATCAATGTATTTAAAATCTACAATGGGAAAACCAGTTAATGTAACTGAAGATTTTTTAAAGAGTATAGAGGTGTGAAAAAATGATTAAAAAACAACATATACCTCAGTGGAAATTAGAAGAAGTAAATAATTTAATTGAATTATTTAAAACTTACAGTAATGTTGCTGTTATAGAAGTTTCTCATATAAATGATATGCAAATTCAATCAATGCGTAAAATTTTAAGGGGGAAAGCGATATTTCGTATGTCTAAAAAATCTCTACAACTTCGTGCAATAGAACAATACAAAAAAGAGTCAAAAAAGTCAAATTTAGATGAATTAGCAGAGCAAATTCCTGGTCAATCAAGTCTTATTTTTACGAATCTTGATCTAATAGAATTAAAAGAGATTTTCCATGACCATGAATGGATGGTTCCTGCAAAACCAAATGAAATCACACCTGTAGATATTTGGGTACCTGCTGGAGATACTGGATTGCCAACAGGTCAAGTTATTAGTGAATTAAACATGACTTTAAGACTCCCTACAAGAATAATGAATGACACGATACATATTCGTGAAGATACAAGAACGCATAAAGTAGGTGATTTAGTAAATGTAAAACAAGCCGCTGTATTGAAAAAACTTGGTATAACACCAATAGAGTCATTGATTAAAATTTATTTTGCTTGGAGCGATGGAGAAATTATACCAGAAGATGTCCTATATATGGATTTAGACCAATTCAAACAGGATGTCGCTACGGGGTATAGAGAAGCACTCGCGATTCTCTTTGAAATGCCCTTTATTGAAGAAAGTATGACTGAAGAATATATTCGGAAAGCTGTATCTGAAGCTAATACGCTGGATGCGATAATATTTGGAGAGGGAATACCAGTTTCTACTGAACCTGAAACTAAAGTTGAAGAAAAAGAAGCTAAAGAGGAAGAAGAGGAAAAAGATGCTGAAGAAGTTGGTATTGGAGGTTTGTTTGGCTGAAATTTATAATTATTATTAATCAATTAAAATAATGAATTTAAAATAAAAAATATTAAATAGGAGGTTTAAAAATATGGAAAGTATTTATGCGGCATTATTGCTTCACAAAGTCGGAGGAAAAATTACAGAGGCAAATGTAGAAAAAGTATTAACTGCTGCTGGCGCGAAAGCTGATAAAACTGAAATTACGAAACTAATTGCTGGCTTAAAAGGAACAAAAATCGAGGATATCATTAAATCTGCAGGTTCAATGCCTGTAATGGCTGCTCCCGCTGGTGAAAAGAAGGAAGCAAAGAAGAAAGAGAAGAAAGAAGAAGAAGAAGTTGAAGAAGAGCCTACAGGAATAGGAAGCCTTTTTTAAAAGTATGAGCTTTGAAATTAGATTTAAATGAAGTAACCATTTTTTTATTTATTTTTTTATAAAAATTTTTTAGGAAATTGTATTTATTTACTGTTTTTTAAACAATCTAATTTGAATTAACTTCTTAAATCAAAAACTTTTTTTAAAATTCATTTTTTTAAAAATTACTATTTAAAATAAAGAAACTGAAAAAAACACCTCAGAAAAACTTATTATAATTTACTTAAAAAAGCTACTTAAAAAAAACTCTCGTTGTTGATAAAAAATGACTGGCAAATTTCTAAAATTCTTTTCACCGTTTATAAGAGCCATGCCAGAAATCAAAAATCCCCAACGTGAGGTTTCTTTTAAAGAAAAGTTTATTTGGACTGCTGTCGTACTTATTGTCTATTTAATCATGTCAAATATCCCACTATATGGGATCCAAATGAAGGAATCAACAGATTACTTCTATTGGTTGCGGGTAATTCTCGCAAGTAAAAGAGGGACACTCACAGAACTTGGTATAGGACCTATTGTAACATCAGGACTTATAATGCAATTACTCTTAGGTTCTAAAATTATCAAAGTAGATATGGCTGATCCTTATGATAGAGCATTATTTAGTGGATCTCAAAAAGTTCTTGCTGTTTTTCTAACAATCTTTAACATTATTGCTTACTTATTTGGAGGGGCTTTTGGTAATTTATCAGATATTGGAATTCAAGGAGGATTTTTTATTTTTTTCCAATTAATTTTTTCGGGAATTGTTATACTCCTGCTTGATGAATTACTTCAAAAAGGATGGGGTCTTGGTAGTGGAGTGTCCTTGTTTATCGCTGCGGGTGTCGCTGGTCAAATCTTCTGGAACACTTTCAGTTTTATCGAAGGACCAGATGGTATACCAAGAGGAATTATAATTGCGTTTTTTTCAGTGTTATTTGATGGTGATCCTAATACTAACTTAGGAGATATTGTTATAAGGCAACAACTTCCGTCATTATTAGGTATTGTAACTACTGTTGTCATACTCGTTGTAGTCGTTTGGTTTGAATCAACACGTGTTGAGATTCCTCTTACTTATAGAGGCTATCGAGGTTACAAAGGTAAATATCCCATGAAACTGCTGTATGTCTCCAATATCCCCGTGATATTGGTTAATGCGCTATACGCAAATGTTCTCTTCTTCGGGCAATTAGTAGCTGGTCCTGATTCTGCCATGCGTGCTAGTAATGGTGGACTTATTCCCGATTTCTGGATTAATCTACTTGGGGAATTTGATACACAATCAGCAGGAACAGGCATGGGAGGACAATTAATACCAATACGTGGGTTAATATGGCTAATTACGCCACCGCTAGGAATTGATCAACTAGTATCAGATCCTTTTAGAGCTGTTTTTTATCTGATAATTTTTATTGGGTTATGTATAATGCTTGGGCGGGTTTGGGTGGAAGTTTCAGGTTTATCGCCGCGCGATATCGCTGGGCAAATCATCGACTCACAAATGCAAGTTCCAGGGTTTAGAAGCTCTGAAAGAATTATAGAAAGAATACTGAAACGTTATATACCCACTCTCATAATCATAAATGGCATTCTGATAGCAGTTTTAAGTTTCTTTGCAGATAGTTTGGGGGCATTGACCTCTGGCACTGGACTTTTAATTAGTATAGGGATAATTCATCAGTACGGAGAGACGCTCGCCAAGGAAATGGCTGCGAGTCAGTATCCTGGCCTGAGAGGGCTCCTCGGAATGGATTAACTGGTTAATTTACAACATTATTTGTAAGAATATCGAAACAACACCGATTATTCATTTACTAACCTACTTAAAAAATTGAAGAAGAATTTGATAAAATTGTTTCTGAATTTAAAAAATGGGTTGATACGGGTATTGAACCAAAAAAAGAGATGCTTGATCAGATGGGGATCGAAAGTCGATTTTATCAAGAAGGTAGTAACAGAGAATAATGTCTCTTATGTTCTAAACATGTTATAAAACTTTAAGAAAAAGTTTAAATCTTTAGAACCGTCTTAATTTTTATGTCTATAGTTGGAATAAATTATGAAAAATGCTCTGTTTGTAAAAGATGCATAACTGATTGCACTAGAGATCTTTTTAAGGAAGATTCTTCTGGGAAAGTAATTCGTCTTGCTGATGAAATGAAGCGATGTAATTTTTGTGGAAAATGTGTTGCTATTTGTAAAGAGAATGCTATATTGTGGGAGGGAAACTGGGAAGATGATGTGGAATCTTATCCTGGTGTAGAAAATTATGAACAAAATGTATCTTATGAAAGATTAATGCAATTATTAAAAGCTAAACGATCTGTGCGCCAATATAAAAATACAAAAGTTCCCCAAGAGTTACTTAAAAAAGTATTTGAGGCTATGCGTTATGCTTCAAGTGCAGATAATCGTAGAGCATGGAATTTTTCAGTTATATCAGATCCTTCAATAATTAAAACATTAAGTCAAGAATCAATTAAAATAGTATATCCATATATAGGATTTCCCTCTGCAGAAGCAGCACTGAAATATTTTAATTCAACTGATAAAGATCCAATTTTTCATAAAGCTCCAGCACTAATATTTCATACTGCAAGTAAAAATGCTTCGATGCCCCCAGTTGATGCGGGAATAGTGCTTACTTACGGCCAACTTGCCGCACATACACTTGGTTTAGCAACTTGTTGGATAGGAATGGCTCAGGGTCTAGGAATGAATAAAGAGATGATGAAAATTATTGGATTAGAAGGTCAAATTCATGGAGTATTGACGATTGGTTATCCTGCAGTCAAATATTATCGCACTCCTCCTCGAGCACCATTAAATGTAGTAGGTTTAGAATAAAATTCTAATTTATTCATTCTTTATTTTTAAATACTGTAAATAGATGAGAACCAGCAATAATTTTTAAACCAAAAACAACGTAGATTTATCTACTCATACGCTTATCGAATCGGCAATATATCGATTAATTTTATCGGTGCTATGCTTAACGTGAATCAAATTAACTTTGCAGTAGAATCGTAAGTCTAGTTAAGTTTGTATTCAGCTAGTTATTGCTCATTATATAATTAAACCTATTTAATATCTTCAGATTCAAAAAAAATTCCATCTATAAAGTTTAAAATGTTTTCAGTATAATTCAATTATAGATATGATATTTTTAATTTTTGAAAATGCCTTTAAAAATTGGATTTCTAACCCGCCAGGCTCGATGCTTTTTGTGTTAATTCTAGCTACAACCACGGCATTAATCAGTGCAGGTTTGACAAAATGGTTAGTCGATACAGAAGAGATTGCCCGCAAACAAAGGCAAATTAAAGGTCATGGAGAAGAGAAAGAAAAAATTATTGAAATGGCAGAAGTTGATCCTGAACGTTATAGAAAACAGCGGAAAAGATGGGAGCGGAAAGATGGAATGTTAAAGCAAACGCAACAGAAAATGGCACTCCAACGATTAAAACCAACTTGTGTAACTTTTCTTCCAATGATTATTATTTTCGGCGTTGTGAATACTATTCTTCGAGGGGCTCATGTAGCGCTAAGCCCTATGAATGCGAATGATGTACCTCTTATAGGAAATTTCATAAGTTCGGGTCCGGTTTGGATCAATTTTACTGCTTGGTATTTCTTATGTTCTTTAGGAATAAATACATTAGTTCAAAGAATCCTTAAGCTTCAAACTCAAGCATCGGGGGGAATGGGACAAATGATGGGCGCTTCTAAATCTAAAGGCTTGGAATTTCCCGATGTGTAATTATTTTCTAAAATGAAACTCAGAGAATAAATTCGAAACTGATTGAAGTTAATTTACGAAAAAGTTTAACTTTATTGTTTTGTATGTCATAAAAATGAAGAAACGCAGACAGAGGGATTCGAACCCTCGAATGCATTCACACACTGGCTTTCTTGGAATATTTCCGTTCCAGGCCAGCGCCGTACCAGGCTAGGCAATGTCTGCAGAGCATTTCGGTCAATTCTGGAAAAGAAAAAATATGGTACTAACTCATTCTATTATATTCTTAATATAACGATCTAAAATTTTAATACTTTATTATAGATAGCAATAGAATGCTAAAATGAATTTATAAAAACGTATAAAATAATAAATTAATAAAAAAGAGATAAAAATAATTTCTAGATTTATGGAAAATTTTCCATAAATACCTCCATTTTATTCAAGATCAACTTTGCATGTCCTGTTGAATGAAATTTACCAATAATGATATATGTTATATCATCTTTTTCACGAGAATAAACTTGTGCAGGAATCCACTGTTTTTGAAAACTATCATATTTTTTTAAATAAGGACTATAAATTTGAGAAAGTTTTTCATGGAGAGTACCTGAAACAAAGCTTTCTGCTATCCTATCTAACTTATTCTGATCTTCTAAATACATTTGCTCAATATTTGAATATATTTGTTGATTTTTTCTCATTATAATACCGAAATAATCAATCCATTCTTTCTTCCCCGTTCTAAGTGAAAAATAATAAGTATAATCTATTTCCATTGGATAATAATAATTTATTTCCATTGGAGTTGGAATCTCTTGTTTTTTCAAAGGATTAAATTGTATATGTATGTTTGTATTTTGATTTAGTGTTTTTTCATAATACGATGGAAGAACTTGTTTATGCGTTCGGTTCGTTAGTCTTTTCCACATTTCTTTTTTAAAATATTTCTTTTTTAAATTTGATTTTTTAGTTGCTCTCTTATTTTCTTTTTGCTTTCATTCTTCAATTTTCTTTCTCTCTTCCGCGAGAACGTTCCTGAAAGCAGAGAACACGTCGCGCCAGTTACTTTTTGAAGTTTTAATTGAACCTATCGCCCCTAACATAGCAATAAATATTTTAGAACCAAGGTATAAAAGATCAGCAAGGGCATTAAAAAAATCATCTATTAATTTTGTTCCTTTTATCGCATTAATTACGGTTATATATATGTAAGAAAGGGTTTTATCTGAAATTTTGACTTCAGATTCTGGCCTCTGCTGCTCAAAATTATACTGTTCCGATATTATTCGTATGTAAATTAAGAGAACGGGAAAATTCTGTTGGATTAATTGCTTTTTTTCTTCTGGGTTTAAGTAATCAAATAACCTTTCCTCAAAGATATCTACTAACCTTTTTGGATAAAACAGAACAGGGAGTTCTTCCGCTATCTCTGGTTTCAATATTTTTTGTATATTTTTAAAGATAATAAGATAATTCTGTTGGATTAATTGGCTTTTATCTTCTGGATGCAAATAATCTAAGATTCCTGCATCAAAGATATAGATAAACTTGTCGGGATAATACTTCAAATTTATTAAATATTTTAAGATAATAGGATAATTCTTTTGGACTAAGACTAGTTTTTCTACTTCACTTAAATAATGTAGCAATCTTTCCTCAAAAAGATATAAAAACATATTTGGGTAATGCTTCCCTATTTTTTCTATATCCCTTAAGATAAGAGGAAAATTGTGTTTGATTAATTGATTTATTTCTTCTGGACGTAAATGATCGAATAATATTTCCTCAAAGACATATCGAATCGCTTTGGGATAATACCTCGATCGCGATATTTTTTGTATATATTTTAAGATAACAGGATAATTTAGTTGCATTAATTGTGTTTTTTCTTCTGAATTTAAATAATCTAATAATTTTTCCTCAAAGATATATGGAAACATGTTTAGATAATGCTTCGATATTTTTTCTATATACTTTAAAATAACAGGAAAATTGTATTGGATTAATTGCTTTTTTTCTTCTGGACTAAAATAATCTATTAATCTTGCTGCAAAGATAGATATAATCGTGTTTGGATAACCACTTTCGAAACGGTTTGCAATCTCTGTTTTGAAGACTCTTTTTGCATCAGGGTCCCCCGCATCAACCAATGCTTTTAATAAGTGAAATGCTATGTTACTATGTAGCAGTCGAGTATCATAATTATGTTCGTACCACGCTTGTAAGTTGGAACAATGCCCCCAAAATTCTTGCTCGGGAGTTATATCATGAACTTCATCACGTAAGACTCGTGCATTAGGCCCCTCCACTATTTTATTTTGATATAAATGTTTTTGATACAAATCGGCAGCCTCATCTATAGAATCGATACTATCATATATCGGAATGCTTTGTTTCGGAATGGTTATAGCTAACCTTGTACACTGGAGAAATTTCTTACCATTAACATAAATTTGAGTTTTACCCTCCTCCAACTTTAGAGCGAGGAACTCGTTAATTTCATACTCTATCATATAATGGTTCTCTAAGATAAATTAGTCATTATTTCTATATAAATAAAGATGAATGTTCAAATAATTCTTCAAAAAAACTTGATTAGAAAGAATAATATTGCTTAGAACAAGCTTTAAATCAACTATGGAATTGTAGGTAAAGAATTGGAAAAAGACTAATTGAAAAATTTACTAATCCAAAAAAAAGTAATAAAATTAATTATTAATCTAAAAAAAAGGGAATAATTCATTTAATAGGAATAGAAACAGCTTCATTCATCTTTTTTTCTAATTTAGCTTTTTTAATGGCAGCTTCGACGTCTTCATGTTTAGCTCCTTTTTTGATTTCAATAGTTTCTGCTAATGGTTCAATATGCCTGAAATTAACTCTTCTTCTTTTAACTTTTAAGCCATCAATTAATAAATAATTTTTATCAATAACGTCAACAATAATACAATAATGGCCTGTTTCTCTTCCCATAGTCTTGACGCAGAGTCGTCCTATATCATAAACACTCATATAATTTGTCACCAAACTACTTTTATGATTACTGGTATTTGATACTTCCAGTAAATTATTACATTTTTTAGTAAGTTAGTAAATTTATACAAGAATAAATTATTTTTGATTTTTGGGATATCTAAACCAAATTATAATTTTTTTACTGCAGTAAGAATTTGTTCAAAAACTTCATCAACAGTCAAGTTTTCGGTATCTATAATCAAGTCATAGAGTTTTGCTATTTTCTCTTCATCTTTTAGATCAATATTGTAGAGTTTTTTATATCGATTTAATTCAGAATCTTCTCTCATTATCGTTTCTTTCAATTTTTTATTATAGGATGTATTATCCCTTTCAGCCATTCTCTCAACTCGTATCTCTAATGGACAGATTAATAATATTTTAAAGTTCGTAACTGATTCAAGAAAGTGAGCACTTAGTTGACCGTCAATAATTATATCCCCTTTTTGTGCGATTTCAATAATTTTATGATCTAATTTTTTATCGATGTTAGGATTGTTTTCTACATATTCTGTGAACTCTTCCAAGGTTAAATTCATTTCTTTTGCAAGATCTCTAAAAGCTTCTCCTGTGCTATAATACTTGATTCCTAATTTTTCAGCAACTAGTTTTCCTATTGTACTTTTTCCAGTTCCATGAAGTCCAGATATTGTTAAAATCATTATTATTTTAAATTAGGGGATTGATAATATTTCAAATCAATTAATGAAATTTTAGTAACTAAATAAAAGAATGTGATCAAATGAAAAAAAGATTATTGGTTCCAAACTGCCTCTTTTATCATTGTTTGAAGGCATTTAGCGCAATACCTTCCACTTTCAATTCTATTTGCTCTTCTAGCAGTTTTATCTGTCTTTCTCATTTCAGAGGGTCTTAATCGTGGAATAGATTGGATAGGTCTTTTACAAATGGCACAGTGTGCTCTTTTAGGTTTTCTTCTCCAATAATGGGAAACATTTCTATTTCCTGGCGTTCTTACCTTCTTCCTAGCTTGAGCTTTGGATCTTAATCCTGGACGTGGAATAATAATTACCTTATATGTTTAGTTTTAAAGCGATACTAATAAAGCTAATATAATTTTAAAGTATAGAAAGAATATTAATTTTATTGTTTTAATTAGGCTTTTAGATTTAATTTGTTTTGGAATTCTATGAAGATTTGATATATTTCATCTACAATTTCCTCGATCAATCTTTTAGCTTTATCTATGTTATGAGATTTAGTTAAAGTGCGTTTGTGTATTCTTTTAACTTTTGTGAGAAGATTGTCCATTCCAGGAAATTTTTTTAAACTCTTATTTAGATCTTTAAATAAATTATCTACAAGTTCAATCTCTTGAAAGCCTTTTAGCTTCAAAGCATCCATTAACGTAATAAAGGTTGATGTTATTTCTAAAGTAATCGCTGGGAGTTCTAATACTGTTGAACTCAAATCTTTGGAAGATCGAGATTGTTCTTTTCCATATCTTTCAGAGAAGGTGTTAGGGAATTCTAATGCTGACATTTGATTAATGATATCAATTGTAGTAAAGTATTGGTTAGTAAAATTCATTTTCTTAAGGAGTACAGAAAGATTAATATCATTTTCGTCTAAATAAATATTAAATTTTAATAATTCGTTAATTGTATTTTTGACTTTTTTATGGAAAAAGTATTCTTTAATGGCTCCATTTTTATATTTTTCATATGCATTTAGAATGGTATTAACTAAAGCATATAATTCAGATTCAAAATCAGATTCTTCTTCTAAACTAAAATTGTTTTCTTCTACCATTTTAATTATTTCGAATGGAGCTTTTTAAATTTTTGAATATTAGCTAAAAACCTTAACCTAATAACGTTGGACGTAAGAAATAGTACAATATTGCTACAAGAACACCAATTATAATAGTTGGAATTAATACACGAGTGGTAGAAGAATTACTTAGTTCTCTAATAGATAAAGTTATCAAAATGGGTACCCAAATAGCGATAGTTAAAGCATCAATCACATCTAAAACTGCCCAAGTTCCAGACGCAAACATTTGGTTAAATATAGTATCATCAAATGGAAGTGCAGTAGAAGTACTTACATTTGGGAAGCCAACGAGAACAATGAGAACTTTAATTGCATTAATAAGTAAGAATGGGGTAAAAGCACATAACATCATTCTAAATTTATAAGCACCTTCTAATTGTAGCATAGTACCACCCTTATAAATACTAAACGGGCTTATCTCTGCTTCTTTATATTTCTCTTGGGTTTCTTTTAACCCTCCAAAGCGTGTTTCTAATCTTTGAGTGAATCCGACTGCAACATTCGCTCCTTTTGTAAATAACCAAATCAAAATCGCAAAGAAGATCAACTGAGTTATGAATCCAAAAATGAAAAAGGTAGCAAAGAAGATCAAATTATATAACAATCGGGTTAAAGAATAAGTATCAATTCCAGCAAAATTAAAATGAGAAAAAAACGCTAAGCCCATAAGTCCATAGAGTAAAGAACTAAACAATAAAATCAGCCAACCTGGAGCCTTACTTCTTTTGTGGTTGATGTCCCAGAAAGCTTTGTTAGCAGAAATAAAGAGATAAAGGATTTTCAAATACCATGGATATGGATTTATCCATTCTGCTTCGTATCTTCTAAAAAAGCGTACAGTTTCAATCTTCTCAACTTTTAGACGAAAACCACAGAAGTTGCAGGCAAAACTATCAGCAGTATTCTCATTTCCACATCTAGGACAACGTTGGAATGAAGCGACTTGAGACAAAAAATTTTCACAGCATCCTAAAATTTTTTATAATAAACATATAATAAATTAATCTTATAAAAATTTCTTTTAAATTTTTATTATATCCGTATTCAATACTGTGTATATTTATTGGTTCTTATCTATTTATTACTCTATCATAATAAGAATTTGAACAATACCAATTTCTCAAGGGTATTCTAAGATAAAACTATTATTTTCTTTTGTAATACGATAATCACGTTGTGTAAATAATTTAACTAATTCCAGATTAGTTTGTGTGTGGCTTGTTATTTGGTGTATTTTGATTCTTGAAGGTTTCTTAACATAAGCCATTAATGGAATTAATTGGTCACTTAAATAATTGTCAACGGGGATATCATTTTTAACATATTTAATTATTTCATTAGCAGCTATTTTTCCTAAATCTTCAGATCTTATTTTTCTTTCTCCTAATATTGTTCCTGTAGAAATTATTGCTCCCGTATCTGAATGAGCCCATAAAGAAAGGCCTACTCCAGGACTTGTTGAATCCACCCAAACAAATTTTATATCAGTCTCAACTTTTAATTCTCTTTTTATTTGTTGCTGGATAGATTTTCTTATTCTTGTTCCAATATTGTCTCTGTCTCGCATTAGTTGTTTAGTAATAATAATTTCCCCTTGGATTAAATTGATGTTTCCTAACTCAGTTAAATTAATTGGATTTAGGTTTGTTTTTAATGGTAATATATCACATATTATTCGAGCTCCACCTTTAGGGTAAAAACCATGTTTTTGGATTTCTATATCAATATTTAGCCCAGATCTCTTGAAAATCTTATAAGTAACTTCTTGAAGATAATTAAGACTTGGGGCCCATTTAACTAATGTGCCTCCACCTAAAATCTCAATCTCAATTTTTTCTACTTTTTTAACTCCAAGACTTGCAATCTGAATTGGTTGTAACAACAATCCAATGCTTGCTGCAGTGTTAATATTTACATGAATATAAGTATTAACTTCTCTTTTTAAGTTAGGAATAAAAGTAAGTTCTTCAGTTCCGACCTTACAATCACTTAGTGTGCTTTTTGTTAATTCTGAAATTGTTTTTAGACCTAATAAATGTTGAGTTCTCAATCCTGGTTTAGGACGATTAGCGCGAATTTTACTAATTTTAATAGGTTGATTAAATAAATAAGAGAACCCTGCGGATAGTCTAAGGATAGCACCCCCTCCTTCTCCGAAGGAACCATCAATTTTTAAGATATTTTCTTCTGTCATATACTATCAGCTGTATTAGAGAGAGATTTTAGACGATTTATTACGTCACATTCTTCTATTAATTCCGCGACTTCTTTTGGGACTAATGGTTTCCAAGATTTTTCATTTTTAATGATTAATCTTCTAATATTGCTAGCATTGAATTTATTTTTAAAAATTGTGATTTTCTTCTCTACTTTAAAACCCTTATTTTGAAATAGTACTCTTATCCAATCGCTATTTGAAAAAACAGCATCGAATTCCCCAACGATAGAAACAACATGATCTACCCATTTCTTCGCATTAAAAATATCTGGTATATAATAAATATTGTATCTGTTAGAGGAGATATTTCGTTTCTTGAAAGCAGCGTTTAAAAATTCTTTTCTTTCTGCGTTTGTAAAGGGATCATTAGGGGTATTTGATAATTGAGAGCTACCTATTCCAATTTTTACTTTTTTATATGATTTTAAAATATTTCGAAGAACATATATATGTCCATGATGTAATG
>Ga0209977_10000766_pt1 | contig 13142 bp, 11 predicted proteins | sample SumtaG_2_FD_183113 | JGI IMG/M metagenome (GOLD analysis project Ga0209977, IMG submission 183113) | Deep subsurface microbial communities from Indian Ocean to uncover new lineages of life (NeLLi) - Sumatra_00607 metaG (SPAdes) (version 2) | ecosystem: Environmental > Aquatic > Marine > Oceanic... | reverse complement strand
TTTTCATTTGAGAACCCCGCTGTCTACGATTCAGGATACAGTTTCGGGAGCAGCGCTTTTATTTTTAGGCGTGCCAGGGAAGATTATGATGAGGAAAGGAAGGGGGGGAAAACCACTATTGGCAAGGAAGTGCTTAGAGGATTGGTATTAAGGCTTACTCCGGATTATGAAGTAATTGGAATACAGAACGTTGATGCCAATGCACCACAAACCGTGAAGGATATTGAGGGAAGTAGTTCCAAGCTAAGTTTAGCATTAAGTGCAACTCTGGATAGGCGGAATAATCCCATGGTTCCTACCAAAGGTTATAAAGTTGAATCATCTGTAGAAGTTTCGGGCCTTGATGTTGACATAGTAAAGTTTATGGTAAAGGCTAAAAAATATAGTACCGTTTTTGATTCTGCCAGATGGGGTAAGCATGTACTTTCTTACGGTGGGACTTTTGGCATAGTAGAGAAAACCTCAGGCGAAGAAGTTCCAATCTTCGAACGCCTTTTTGCAGGTGGTTCCGGTTCAATACGTGGTTTTAGTTTTAGGGGTATTGGGCCAATTGATCCAATAACAGGAGAACAGATTGGTGGTAAGGTGTTAATGGTTGGAACGGTTGAATACACCATGCCTGTTTACAGTGATATGGCAAGAGGTGCATTTTTTATTGATGTAGGGAAAGTTGATACCGATGTAAATGATATGAATTTCAGTAATATGCGTGCTTCTCTGGGTATTGGCGTTAGGGTACGTGTGCCATTTTTGGGAAATTCTGTTGTATCTGTTGACCTTGGCGTACCGGTTATAAAGAAAAGTGAAGATGATAAACAAACTATAACGTTTAACTTTGGTGGAGGTTGAATTTAAATCTAAGAAAGCTATTATGTTTTTTTTCTCAAAAACCAGGAAAGGAATTTACAGTCATGAAAATCTCTTTTGTTAGAATGCCGTTTGTAGTTTTTTTTCTTACCTTTCTAGTAGGTTTTACTATCTTAAAGATGATACCGGCAAATGCCGTTGCAGAAGGTCTTAAGATTGGTGTTGTTGATATAAGCGGAGTGTTTGAGAAGTATCAAAAAAGAGAAGATCTGGATCAGGAATTAAAGGATTTAGAGGCGCAATTACAAAACGAAATAAACAAAAAACGGAAGGATATGATAAATCTGGATGAAGAAACGCAATTGCTGGATTTAGGTAGTGAAAGTAGAAGGAAAAATGAAGAATTGTTGGAAAGAAAAAACGTGGAGCTTGAGGGTTATGCGAAATTTGCTGAAAGGCAATTACTAAGGAGATATAAAGAATTCTTTGAGACGGTTTATGATGCGGTAGTGAAAGGAGTTGAAACCATTGGTAAAAAAGAAGGATTTGATCTCATTATCAAAAAAGAAGAGCCAGAGTTAAAGAGTGGACAAATTTCTGATTTGCAATTTAAGATAGGAATCAGAACCGTCTTATATCATTCAAAATCCGTAGACGTTACATCAAAAGTAATTGAGGCTTTAAATGCACATTATCTTAAGGAAAAAGAAGAAAAATAATCTTGAAAAGTCGACAAAGAACAATCTCAAGAGTCGTAGAGTATGCTGGAATTGGATTGTTTACCGGTGAGGAAGTCAAACTTCGCTTTAAACCATCTCCAGCAAACACAGGTATAAATTTCGTACGTACCGATATTGAAGGTCATCCAAAGATACCGGCAAGTGTTGAAACAGTCTCTGACTCAACACGACAGATGTCATTGGAAAAGCAAGGGGTGGGAGTAAAAAGCATAGAACATCTAATGGCGGCTTTAGCCGGACTTGGTATCGATAACATAGAAATAGAAATCAAAGGCAACGAAGTGCCGGCAGGAGATGGCAGTTCTCTTTTATTTACTCAGTTGCTAAAAGGTATTGGAATAGTCACTCTGGAAAAGCCAAAAAAGACTTTCTATTTAAAAGAAGAATTAGAAGTAAGCAATGGCGACGCAAGTATTATAGCCCTACCGTATGACAAAGGACTATCTCTTTCCTACATCCTTGATTTCAACGGTTCATACCTGAATAGGCAATGTTTCGAGATTGAATTGACAGAAAATAATTTTAGCACTCAAATAGCATCTGCCAGAACATGGGGTTTAAGTAGCGTTATTGAAGAATTTAAAAAGAAGGGGCTGGGAAAGGGCGTAACTGATAATAATAGCCTTATTTTACATGAGGATGGTACTATAACAAAACCACTGTCTATGGCCCCCGCTAGCTTAAGATTTCCAAATGAATGCGTTAGGCATAAAATTTTGGATATTATAGGTGATCTTTATTTAACGAATCTTGAATTAAATGCTCGCATAGTTGCAACCAAATCAGGACATTATCTAAACGCTTGTATGGCTAAAAAGATTATTGAAGTATCTAAAAAACAGATAAATAATTAAGATAAACAAGCTGACTATTACCTGATAGGCCCAATTACTTAGACTTATCAAAAAGTTTACTTTTGTATATAAGTTTTGTAAGGAATTACATCAAAGAGTATAAAAACAAATGAAGATACATTCAACAGCTATAATTCATCCAAAGGCAGAGATTGGAAAAGATGTAGAGATAGGATCTTTTTCGGTAATAGGTGAACACGTAAAAATTGATAATGGTAACATTATTGAAAATAATGTTACCATTACTGGTAATACAACAATAGCCAGTAATAACGTAATATTCCCTAATGCTGTGATAGGTTCTGAGCCTCAAGATTTGAAGTATCGTGGGGGGCAGACAAAACTTATAATTGGAAGTAACAACATTATCAGGGAATGTGTTACAATCAATACGGGAACAGAAGAAGGAGGAGGCGAAACACTTATAGGCGACAACAATTGCTTTATGGCATGTTCACATATAGCGCATGATTGTGTCATTGAAGACAACGTTCTTGTAGCTAACGGCGTCCTTTTAGGAGGTCATATAAAGGTAGAAAAATATGCAAAGTTGATGGGGCTTGCAGGTATACAACCGTTTGTAACTATTGGTCAGTACTCTTATGTTGGTGGGCTCACAAGAATTGTCCAGGATGTACCACCTTACATGATAGTAGAAGGTAACCCTGCTAAAGTGCGACAAGTTAATGCAATCGGGTTAGAAAGAGCGGGTTTTTCACAAGATAAGATTAATGCCATAAAGGAAGCATTCAAGCAACTATTTCGTTCAGAGACATTGAATAGGGGTCAGATACTATCTGAATTTGAAAACCAGATAAACTTGTTACCTGAAGTGAAGGTGTTGACTGACTTTTTTAGAAATGTTGATAAAGGAAAATCTGGCAGATACAGAGAATCCTTAAGGTTAGCGTTAACAAGTGTGGCATAAAAAACGATGAATTCAGGAAAATTAAAGATTGCAGTTATAGGGGTAGGCCATCTTGGTAAAGAGCATGCGCGTATTTATTCTGATATGCCAGATGTAAGTCTTGCGGGGATTGTAGATATTAGCAAGGAAAGAGGTGAGGAGGCCGCACGACGTTACAGTACCAAATATTATAGCTCATACAAAGAAATCTTAGGTAAAGTTAATGCTGTTAGTGTTGTTGTGCCTACAAAGTCTCATTATGAGATTGCCAAAGAGTTACTTGAAAATGGTATTCCTGTATTAGTAGAGAAGCCTATGACAGGAACAGTGTCTGAGGCGGAAGAATTAATAAGATTAAGCAAAAGCAACAACACAGTATTGCAACCAGGCTACGTAGAAAGATTTAATCCTGCTATCCAAGCAATCCAAAAGCTTGATGTGTCCTTGAAGTTTATAGAATGTCATAGATTAAGTCCATTTACCTTCCGTTCGGCTGATATAAGTGTGGTTTTGGACTTGATGATTCATGATATAGATATTATACTTTATCTATCTAAGTCTAAGGTAAAAAAGATAGATGCAGTTGGCGTAAACGTTATATCCAACAAGGAAGATATTGCAAATGCACGTATTCAATTTGAAAATGGCTGTGTGGCAAATATTACGGCAAGCAGGGTTTCTTTTGAGCCAATGAGAAAAATTCGCTTATTTTCGGAGGATTCCTATATTTCGCTTGATTATCAAAAACAAGAGGCTATGATTTATAAAAAATCACCTAAACTGACCCTTAAATCCATCAATATTGAAGATAAGGATGTTTCGACAATCAAAGATCTTAAGGGCTTTGTATTTGGGGATTTACTAAAAATTGAGCGGATAAAAATGGACAATCAGGAACCATTGAAGAAAGAAATTGAATCATTTGTAAATTGTATAAAAAATGGTAAAAATCCCGTTGTTTCAGGAGAAGAAGGGGTCAACGCCATAAAAACTGCCTCTATCATAACAGACGAAATCGAAAAAAACCTGGAACTGGCAAGCGTTAATGTTTCAGAGGGAATTGTATGACGACTTTCGAGTTCCTGCATATAGATGCCAAGATTGTTGGAAAAGCAGGAGGCGCATTAGTTAGTTGTTGATAGATTAATAAAAAGTTGTATAATTAAGCGTTTTGGATGTATGTGTTATTATTTTGATATACAAAAAGCCTTTTAAACAAAGGGGATAAAAGGGGGAATATTTGTCAATTGTAAATCTTCAAGAATTAATCGATGCAGGATTTCATTTCGGACATAGGACCAGTCGATGGAATCCCAAGATGAAACCATTTATTCTTGGAAAACGTAACCTGATTCACATAATCAATCTGAAGGAAACAGTCAGAGGATTAATTACCGCTTACAAGTTCCTTGTAAAGTTTTCTGGCAGCAAAAAAGAAGTCCTTTTTGTAGGCACAAAATGGCAAGCGAAAGATACGATTGTTACCGAAGCAAAGCGTTGTAATATGCATTACGTTAGCGAGAGGTGGCTTGGCGGTACGTTAACAAACTTTGAGACAATTCGTAAGCGATTGAAAAGGCTTGAAGAGTTAGAAGAAATGGAGAATAATGGCTCAATACAAGGATACAGTAAAAAAATAATTTCATCGCTTACTCGCGAAAAGAAAAGAATTAGTAAAAATTTGGCAGGTATAAAGGGAATGGAGAAGCTTCCGTCTGTATTAGTTGTTGTCGATCCCAAGAAAGAGCACATAGCAATAAAAGAAGCAAATAAAATAGGGATACCAACGATATGTCTGGCTGATACAGATTGTGATCCGGATTTAATAGACATATGTGTGCCTGGAAATGATGACGCTATCAGGTCGATAAGACTCTTCTTGAGTAAAGTAGCCGATGCGGTATTAGAGGGACAACCTTCAGTTAAGATGGATGAAGACGGCAAAGTTTTGCAAGAAAGTGCCTAGATTGTTTTTATTCCCCGCGAAATAACATCTATTAATAATTGATCCTCCTTCCTTAAGAGAGCCCTTTTTATCTATAAAATTTAAGAGAAATGTTTGGAGGGAGTTATTGTAATGGCAATAGATGCGTCGAGCATAAAGGAATTGAGAAATCAAACTGGTGCAGGTATTTTAGATTGTAAAAATGCACTTGAAAAATCAAATGGAGTTTTTGAAAAAGCAGCAAAATTCCTAAGGAAGAAAGGTCTTGCAAAAGCAGCCAAGAAAGATTCACGTGGTACACCGGAGGGCAGAATAGGTTCATATATTCACACCAATGGTAAGATTGGCGTCTTGGTTGAAATGAATTGTGAGACGGATTTTGTAGCTAAAAATGAGATATTTACAAACTTAATAAAAGATATCTGTATGCAGGTAGCTGCAACTGATCCCATATCTGTAAGTAAGGAAGATATTGCTCAGGAAATTGTAGAAGACCAGAGGAAGAGTTATCAAGGAGAATTTCAAGATAAACCTTCAAATGTAAAAGAAAAAATTATTGAAGGTAAGATGGAAAACTTTTATAAAGAAAAATGCTTATTAGGGCAGCCATTCATAAAAGATAATAATCAAACTGTAAAAGATTTGTTAGACAACGCAAAAGCAAAATTTGGTGAGAATATCAGGATTGATCGTTTCGTAAGATTCAAGATAGGAGACTGATAATTCTGCTTCCTTCCTTTTGGTTATCAAAGTTATCAAAGAACGGTAGTGGAAGGTATTCATTGTATATATATTTGTGTTTAACGATATTTATCGCCTTGAAGTGCTGTGGCAACCTTCATCCCGTTCAATAATGCCCAAACGCAAAAATAAATACAAGCGTGTTCTTTTGAAAATTAGCGGTGAAGCTTTTTGTCCTGAGAATTCGTCTGGCATAGATGATGCAAAGTTTGCTTCTATAGCAAGTGAAATCAAGGATGCAAGAAATACTGGAGTTGAAATTGCAATAGTCGTTGGTGGTGGTAACATTCTAAGAGGTGCAATACTAAGTAGGTCAGGTGTTGACCGTACTCGTGCTGATCAATTGGGTATGATTGCTACGGTCATTAATGCAATCATTCTTCAGGATTCACTTAAAAAACTAAAAATACCAGCATGTGTCTTGAGTGCTATACAAATCCAAAACATTGTGGAGCCGTACAGTGTACAAAAATGTTTGAACTGTCTTAAAGAGGGTTATGTAGTTGTTATTGCTGGTGGGACTGGAAATCCTTATTTTACAACAGATACTGGAGCAGCGCTAAGAGCAATAGAAATTGAAGCTGATATTTTTCTTAAAGGAACAAAGGTTGATGGTGTATACTCTGATGACCCATTAACCCATCAGAATGCTAAGAAGTATATAAAATTAAAATATATGGATGTGCTGGAAAAAAAACTTGGTGTAATAGATTCTACTGCCATTTCTTTAAGTATGGAAAATAATCTTCCGATAATAGTTTTTAATCTCAAGAGAAAACATAACATAAAGAAGGCCGTAACAGGTAGCAAGATTGGCACATACATAGGGAATAATTAGATGATTTCAGAAGGAATACAAATGGAAGCCAAAAAAAAGATGGAAAAAACACTGGAAATGATGAAAGAAGAGTTAAAGAGTATAAGAACAGGTCGTGCTGCGCCAGGTCTTGTTGAGAATATCAAAGTTGATTATTATGGTTCTCATACCCCAATAAAACAACTTGCAACCATAACTACGCCAGAATCACAAGTAATAGTCATAAGACCTTTCGACCCATCCGTTATTAAAGATATAGAGAAGGCAATTCTACAATCAGAGCTGGGATTAACGACAAATTCTGATGGAAAAGTTGTTCGTATTCCCGTACCGCCATTGAATGAGGAACGAAGGAAAAAGATTGTTACTCAAATGAAAGACATGTCGGAAGAAGCCAAGATAGCTATCAGGAACATAAGGCGTGAAGCTAACAAAAATGTTGATAAAGAAGAAAAAAATTCACAATTAACGGAGGACGAGGCAAAAAAGACTAAAGAAGAAATCCTAAAATCTACACATAGCTACGAAGCCAAGCTGGATGAAATGCTGGCTAAAAAGTCAGAAGAAATATTAAAGATATAATACAAGTCAGGGGGGCATAGCTCAGTTGGTAGAGCACCGCCCTTTTAAGGCGGGTGTCGAAGGTTCGAGCCCTTCTGCCCTCACTTTTAAGTAACGATATCTGGCCCCATCGTCTAGCCTGGTCCAGGACACCGGGTTTTCATCCCGGCAACTGGGGTTCAAATCCCCATGGGGTCAAATTAAAAAAAGCCTTATACTTACGTTTAAGTATAAGGCTTTTTTTACCTTATGTTCTTGGGTAATCAGTAGCAACGTTTGTAATTCCAAGACATGTCTTTGCTCTGGAGTAGGGGATCGAAGCATATCCTGAGATTTCACTTGATTATACTAAAGGTTACTGCTAATTTCACCATATTGTAAATCATGATAGTTGTAGATAGTTTACTAGAAATTGCAGGTACTAAGGCCATTCCTATTTGAAGAACAAGCCGTCCCGTTCAATTATAATCTTTTTTGTTGAGCATTAAAGCCATAACCAAAATATAACGGGTTCAGACAATACAGGATGTGAAGTGGAGAAAAGATATAGGTTTAAATTACACGGTTGGATTGGTATTTTCTTAATCCTATTGGCTGAACTTGGGGTTATTCTTCAACATAATTTCTGCTTAGCACACCGCATAAGCATATGGACGACACCATTATGTTGGTGGGGTTATATATTCTTAATTGATGCCGTAATATTCAAATTAAAGGGAAATTCTCTCATCTGTAACAGGAGAAAAAATTTCCTGTTACAACTTCCACTTTCTGTAGTAATATGGCTCCTCTTTGAGCTTTACAACTTGCATCTTGCTAATTGGAAATATATTGGTTTGCCGACTAATCCGGTTGAACTATATTTAGGAACGGGTTTGTCTTTTGCAACAATAATGCCCGGGCTGTTTCAAACATCAGAACTCCTTGATACACTACGTATTTTTGATAGATTTTATATAGCAAAACTCAAGGTAACAAACAGGATAATTTATGGTGGGATTGTACTTGGCTTTTTCTTTGTAATGGCGCCACTGTTAGTAAGTAAATGTTATGCCAAATATCTTTTTGGTCTTGTATGGACTGGTTTTGTAATGTTGTTAGAACCAATTGTGTATTCTAGCAATGGGGATTCTCTGTTAAGAGATTTAGAAAATGGGATTTTAAAAAGAATTCTCTCTCTCCTTGCAGCCGGTTTTATTTGCGGGTTTTTATGGGAATTCTGGAACTATTGGGCAGCATCAAAATGGGTCTATACTGCACCCTTTATGCAAGACGTAAAGATATTTGAAATGCCAGTTATAGGTTTTCTAGGGTTTGCTCCGTTTGCATGGGAGTATTTTGCAATGTATAACTTTTCAAGGCTTTTCTTGAGAGGGAAATGGTAAAGATCTGGCTTGCCATCTTTACTTATGCGACTTCCCTTACTGCATTCTTAAATTTGACCGATACCTTTTTTGATACTCCTGCTTCTTCCATTGTAATTCCGTACAAGACGTCTGCTATACTCATAGTTTGTTTGCTGTGTGTTATAATAAGAAATTGAGAAGTTTTTGTGAATTCCTTAAGAATGTGAATAAAACGGTTAATATTATTCTCGTCTAAGGCAGCATCAACTTCATCAAGTATGCAGAATGGACTAGGTTTGGACTGAAATACAGCAAACAGTAGTGCTATCGTTGTCATAACCTTTTCTCCCCCTGAAAAGAGTGTAATTGACCTAAGATCTTTTCCGGGAGGCTGGGCGATTATGTCTATACCTGCATCCAGAATGTCAACGTCTTCTTCTAAAATGATGTCTGCTTTACCACCGCCGAACAATTTGCGGAATATCTCGCGAAAGTTGTTCTTTATGTCATGAAAGGTTTTTTCAAATAATTCTCGACTCGTAAGATTTATCTTTTTTATGATGTCTTTCAGAGTATTCTCTGATTTTTGAAGGTCTTCCAACTGGCTCTTAAGATGTGCTTCTCTAGTTTCAAGTTCTTTCTGCTCCTGAATGGCTTCTAAATTGATATTCCCCATTCGTCCTATTTTACCCCTTAGTTGTTCAATTTCCTGAGAAATACTGTCCCAGTCAAAGGATTCATCTACTTCGTCTTTATTTTTCAAATCGAATTCAGACAATTCAACATGGTAATCATCTCTAATTCTTTCTTCCAGGTTTACAATTTTTATCTTGAACTCATTTTCTTTTAACCTCAAATCATTTATCTCCTGCTCGTGAGCCCTGTATTCTTCCCTGCACTCATCTATTTGGTTATTAGTAATAGTTAATTGTTCGCTATAGTTGTTTTGTTTTTCTTTCAGGGTAAAAATACTTTTCTCCAGCTCTACCTTTTTATTTTTAAGTTCTTCTAATAATTTATTCAAATCTGAGATCTCTTTTTCGTTTTTTTCAGTCCTTTCCCTGCAATTTGCTATTTCACTGTGAGTTAATGCCAGTTCTTCTTTGTTTTTCTGAAGTTCTTCTTTTGATTTTTCCAGGGAAGTATTGATACTGTCCTTTCTTTCCTCTTTTTGTGCTATAACAACCTTTAGTTCTGTAATTTGGTTCTGAACGTTTGTTTTTTCGGTCTCTTTTTGTATTTTCTCGTTATTTGAAATCGCAACCTGGCTTTCCAAATTTTTACGCTGATCGTTCAAGTTTTTTATCTCATTGCTAAGCCTCAGCTTTCTTTGATTAATATTTTCAATGAGTTCGTCTATTTCATTGATCTCGCTTTCATTAACATCTTTTTCCTCGTTTAATTCATCAATCTTAAATTCTTTTTCCAGAATACTATTCTCATTTGAAGTCTTTAGAACGTTTTCCGCAGATGTTTTATTTCCAATTTCATCTGATTCTCTGATAAGCGACTCAATCTCTTTGGCCTTAATACTCTTTTCATTCATAGAAGCTTCAATTTCTTTCTCGATTTCTACAAGTTCCAGTTTGATGGTTTCGAGTTCTATCTTACGGGAAATAAGCCCGGTTTGTGTATTACCCTTACCGGCCAGAATAACTCCACCCGGTTCAACAACTTCTCCATTAAGTGTTACAATGTAGCGGAAATCATTTTTACCATTATTAGCAAGTGTTAGCGCTGTTTCAAAATCTTTGACAATAATTGTATCTTTAAAGATATACTCAACCAACGGCTGAAAACGTTCTTCGTTTTTTACCAGGTCTGTCGCTCTTCCTATGACGCCGGTAATATTTAAATCAAAGTATGTGTCGTCTCTTCTAAGTTCAACACCATTTAGCGGAAAGAATTTAACATAGCCTTTTTCATGTCTTTTTAAAAAGTCAATTGTTTGAATTGTTTCTTTTAGTGAGTCAGTAACTATCATTTGTGCTTTATCGCCCAAAATGGCTTCTATAGCAGGAATATAAGCAGCATCTACTCTTATCAGGTCAGCAACCATACCACAAATTCCGGTCAACTCTTCGTTATTTTTTTTGACTTCTTCCAAAATAACTTTAGCGCCCGAACTCACACCCTCGTAACGCCTCTCAAGATCCTCCAAAATTTCTAAACGAGATTCTTTTCGGCTTTTCATCTGTTGCTGTGAATTTATGTTATTAACAATAGATTGAGCCTCAACATTCAATGTTTTTATCTGCTCATTAATCTTTGACAAGCAAGTTTCAAGGTTCTCAATATTGCTTAACATATTATCTCTTTGTTCTGTAAGATCTTGTCTTTCACTATCTATCTGTTCCAATTCAGATAATATATTTTCCTGGCGTTTTGACAGTTTAGCCTTTCTATTACCAATTGTGTCTTTTTCTGCACTTAAGCTACCTATTTCATTTTGAAGGCTGGATTCTCTATGAAGTATATCTATTACTCTTTTTTTGTCTTCATCTGTCTTCTGCTGAAGCATGTCACATTCAAGTGAATATTGCTTGAATTCAGATTCTTTTATAGATAAACAATTAATCTTTTCGGATAAATCTTCTTTTGTCTCTTCTAAATTATGAGTTAGATTTAAAATACTACTTTCCACTTCTCCAATCCTGTCTTTGAGTATATCAATATGTTTCTCATACTTGACCTTTTGGGTAATGAGTTCTTCTATGGTTTTTTGGTTGAAACCTATTTTATCGTGCGTGCTGGTAATTTTTGATTCAATATTAGTCTGATCAAACTGTAACCGCTCAAGATCAGGAACCAGTTTATCCATATAATCTTGTAAACCATCCCTCTTGACCTGCATATCTTCAATATTGGTAAGCATCTCTTGCCCCTGATTTTCTTTCTGCTGCATCTGACCAAGGACACCTGTTCTTTTGTCCTTAAACGTTCTATATTTCTTTAAAGAAAGTTTTATGCTTAGATTCTTCAGCCTATCTACATATTCATTATATTTAACAGCCTTTGATGCCTGAAGCTTCACGGAGCGGAGTTGTTTCTGCACCTCTTCGATTATGTCATTTAAGCGGAGTAAATTTTGTTCAACCTTTTCCAGTTTTGACATAGCTTCTTTTTTCTTAGTTTTGTACTTGCTGATACCTGCTGCCTCTTCAAAAACAAAGCGCCTCTCCTGGGCATTTGCCTGCAGTAAAGTATCTACCTTTCCTTGTTCGATAAGGGAGTAACAGTTCGCTCCTACTCCCGTATCCATAAACAGTTCTTTAATATCTTTTAAGCGGCTAGTCTGTTTGTTTATTAAGTACTCGGATTCTCCTGAAGTATATAAGCGTCTTGTTATACACACTTCTTCATATTCTATTGGTAGCAGATTTCTGTCATTTAAAATAGTTAGTGAGGCTTCTGCATATCCCATTGATGACCGTTTATTTGTCCCATTAAATATCACATCTGACATTTCATTGCCTCTAAGTGACTTTGCACTTTGATCTCCAAGTATCCATTTTATGGCATCGACTACATTACTTTTTCCGCATCCATTAGGGCCTACAATACCGGTAATTCCGCTTTCGAATGCGAAACTTGTCTTGTCCGAAAAAGACTTAAAACCAAATATTTCTAATTTTTTTAACTGCATGTCATGCCTTCGGCAGGCTCGTTGTGGCAAGCCTGGCTAGTTCCTTGAAAAAAAAAGGAGCGCTCCATTGTCGGGGCGCTCCTTTAACTCTCTCAAAATGTTCGGTCCCAAAAAAACAAATTGGAAAACTGTGCATTTACGAGCTCTTAAAGCCTTTAGCTGGTAATCTTCATAAAAATTAAAATATCTTTTTTTGTTTGCGAATAACAGCTCTAAATATGTTTTACCTTCTCCTTGTGGTTTTTCTCTTAGCTGTAGTTCTTTTCTTAGCTGCTTTTTTCTTAGCCGGTCTCTTTTTTGTAGCGCAAGATTTTTTCTTCGCAGTTGTCTTTTTCTTGACCGTACGTTTAGCCTTACTTTTTTTTCGAGTAGCTTTTACTGCCATATTATATCACCCCCTTTTTTAGGCAAATAAGACCAAAAACATCTCGAAGAGTTACCAATTACAGCTTAAGGCCTTCATGCCTTCGCCTCTAACATAACAATTCTTTACAAACCTTCGTGCATCTTTAGCAAACCCTTTTATTTCATCTTCCGAATACGGTTCGACGTCTAACAACCTGCTGTCCAGGCAATTATTCGGTTTAAAGGTCTGTAAAATATATCTCTTGCTTCCGGCTATACTTCGTGCAATTTCCGTAATATCCAATCCGTCTAAAACAGTAGGACAAACTGTAGTGCGGAATTCATATTCTATTCCACTCTCCATTATTAATTTTATGCTCTTCCTTATATCCGACAGGTCGCAAAAAGTTCCGGCAGCTATTCTATATTTTTC
>Ga0209977_10000765_pt1 | contig 13162 bp, 20 predicted proteins | sample SumtaG_2_FD_183113 | JGI IMG/M metagenome (GOLD analysis project Ga0209977, IMG submission 183113) | Deep subsurface microbial communities from Indian Ocean to uncover new lineages of life (NeLLi) - Sumatra_00607 metaG (SPAdes) (version 2) | ecosystem: Environmental > Aquatic > Marine > Oceanic... | reverse complement strand
TTATCCCATTGTTGGAAATATCCAGAAAATACTTACGTGTTTCAAACCAAAGACACAGAAAGAGCATTTCGTTATGTAGGACACTTCCCACCTAAATTTATGTTAGGAACTACACTTGAAACCAACAGAGACTATAAAATCACTAATGCTCCTTCACCCTTGAAGCGCTATATCTGGATGTTGAAGTTTATAGAAGTCAAAACCTTTGTTACCGTAGAACCGATCATGGACTTTGATTTAGAAGTTTTAGTTGGATGGTTACAAAACATTAAACCTGATTTTGTTAATATCGGTGCGGATAGCAAGGAATGTAATTTACCGGAACCCTCCCCAGAAAAAGTTAAAGCTTTAATTAGCGAAGTGCAGAAATTCACAGAGATTAGAACCAAACGGAATTTGAACAGGATACTAAAATGAGCAAGCAGATGAAGAGAAGAATTTTTTTTCCAAGACTGATACAGGGGAAAAAATTAAAGATTTTTGCTTATTCTATCGGACAGGGACTATGGGTCCATCCTCATATTACGGCGGATTTCAAGCTAACAAAAAAACCTAATTGGACAATTAGTCTTGATTGTGGCATGGCCATCTCGACTGTCTGGGATGAAACACTTGATCGAGTGATCGCGGCGTGTGAAAAGCTGAAACATCTTGATTGGAGTAAGGTGGATAAGATAAAAGACAATGTGGAATTAAAGCCTTACAAAAAGGCAAAAGAAGAATTTGAAAAAAGTTTCTTCATCCGGACCGAGTAAATTTGGTGCGAATATCATAGATTGAAAGAGAGCCAGGATGCCGAGAAGGAGGATGATCGATCCCAATTTTTGGGGGGACAAAGAATTCTTTCTAAAAATTTTAAAAGCATGTAAGGTTATCTGTGGATTCAAAACCCGGGTCCTTCTGTTTCGTTTTGTCAGAGATGTTCGATTTTTCTATATCGGATTGTGGAATTTTGCCGATGATGAAGGACGTTTTATATACGATTTGGTTAAATTAAAAGGTGAAATCGTTCCGTTTGATGAAGATTTTACTCTAAAAAAAATCCAGCGAGTTATGGAAGTGTTGGAAAAAGCGAAGCGAATTTTCATTTATGAGGTAGAAGGTATTCGGTATGGTTGGATCGTTAACTTCAAGAAACACCAGACGATAAACCGACCCACACCCTCTATTTTACCGCCGCCACCAGAGGATAAATTCAGTGAGTGGCTCACTGAGGACTCACTGAGTGACTCAGGAGTGACTCACGCACAAGTTAAGTTAAGTAAAGTTAAGTTAAGTAAAGTTAAGAAAGAATCCCCGCCTTCGGCGGATCCAAAAGAAGTGGATCCATCTGAAACCCCAAAACAAAAACAGGACCGAAGGATAACAACTATAATTGCCTTTATCAAAAAAAATTGGAATGAAGATCTTACTCCCTCCCAGATTCAGGTTTTAGTTTATGGTCTCAAGAGAGAGAAGAGAAAAGTTGGATTCAAAACCTACGAAGCTCTTTGGGAATTTCTAAAATCCAATAAAAATACCAAACCAAAAGGCCCCTTATATCCGTATTTAAGAAAGTGCTCGATAGATGAGAAAACAGTTAGTGTTTACGGTGATAAGGCATTTAGAGAGAAAGATCCGCAGCTCATTGGAGAAATCCTCGAAGATCTAAAAGACAGGGCAAAACAAACCCGGAAGCTCAAAGATGGCAGAAACAATCAAACCCCAGCCTAAATCCCGCTAATAGCGGGACGGGAGATCGGCATAAATCGAGGTAGGCCCCCGTGCCATGTGCAGTGCCGAGCAGAATTGGCGTAAAGTGCGGGATGTTCTTCCAAGTCAGGGCATCCCGCCGGGCTGGCCTGAGCAGTCTAACCGGGAAGATGAGGAGGGGAGTAATCTCAATCCATTGAAAGGAGGTGAACCGAAATGAAAAGACTATCTTTGTTAGTGCTAATCGTTGCCTTGTGTGTGTCCGTTTGCTATTCTCAAACCTGGGCGACGGACAAGGTAAAGGCACACCCGTGGGACGATTTTGTAATGTCGGCGGAGAATACCATGGAGCCCGATGGCGAAGGTATCAGTTTTACCGTCCCGTCCGTAGTCGTGAGTCTGATCTCTATGGTCGCTCCGTCTATGGTGCCGGATGGGGGGTGCCATGGGGAGACCATCTGTCGCTGGATTCATTATAATGAACATGGGTGGGTCTGGCGTTGTGTCTGTCTTCGTGGTAATCTGAGGTGAGGAGGATATTTTTCATGTCTTGCGGTAGCTTGGAATTAAAACGAAGCTATCAGAGAAATCTTGGGCTGAGTGCTGTGCTGTCATGGTCAGGTTTTATCCTTTTAGCTCTTTGTCTCTCTTATATTTCTTCTTTGAATAGACCAAGTGAGAGGGTAATTAGGACAATGACCATAGCCGAATTGACTACACCGCCTATCATGGTCATTGAAGATGAACCGATAGGATCTCCGGTGGTGGAAGGTCGCCCTGTTCCTGCCCCAAAAACCCAAGACAATATGAAAGTTCAGATCGGGAAACGTCCTTACCGTGGAGAAGTTTACGGAGTTGTTCCCGATCTGAACCTCCTCAATGTGGCAGGGTCAAACAATAATACGTCCATTGAGGTCAAGAGCCTTGCAACCCGGAAAATGAAGTTGATTGAGACAGACAGACTACCTGAGTGCTTCCATGTCATTTTGCCGAAATACCCTGATTCGGCAAGAATAAATGAGATCGAAGCCGATGTTTTTGTGTTAGTTTTGGTAGATCAAAAAGGGAGAGTTAGGGAGGTTATTGCTAAACCGTCAAGACCGGGTTGGGGATTTGCGGAGGTGACAGTGGGTGCTGTCGAAGAATGGGAATTTAAACCTGCCATGAGCAATAATGAGGAAGTGGCGGTGCGGATCGCTTATAGGTTGAGGTTTAGACTAAAAAGAAGCTGAAGGTGAAGTGGTTAAAATAACTCAAGATGGAATTATTCAGGGGGGTAACTGTGATCGAGCGCATAGAGCCAGGGCAGCCAGAGAAATGGGAGCGAAAATGTATTTGAATGAGTTATTAGCAAAGAAGCGCGTCTTATGGAATCATGGTTGGTGCAAAATTATCAAATTGGCAATAACTCCGGAAAGAAAGATTTATGAGATAGGGGGGGATAGGGAGATAGGTTACAGGAGATTCAGGTCGGATGTTATCGGCGTCCTTGTTCAAACCAAACAATCTTTTCGAATGGCTTGGTTAGAAAAATGGTTAGAAGATATTTGTAGTTTTGAATTTGGAGTTGAAAGCGAAACTCCTTTATCTATTATCACTCCGGGGGAAAAGTTTAGGGTTGGTTATGCTCCTCCGTGGCGAGATGATATATACAAAAAAAGAAAACAAAGGGGAGAATTTTAATACTTAAGCTCCGGAGGTGAAGTGAGGGTAAGGCTTCAATTAAAAAGCAGGCTTAGCTCGAACAATGAGCTTATCCGGATGAACAAACATAAAAGGCAAAAGCTCATTGATGTTTGGGCGTGGATCGTCGCTGCTGAGCTAAATGAGACGGGACAAAACTTTACCAAATTCACCTGTCCCGTCAAAGTCAAAATAATAATCTTCAGACCAAAGGGTAGGCCATGGGACGACGCTAATTTGTTCGGTGGTGCGGATAAGCTGGTTATGGACCATCTTGTGACGCAAAGGATTTTGGTTGATGATTCAAGCAAATGGCTGACTTGGGAAAAGCCAGAGCAAAGAACAGGCAAGGCGAAAGTTATAGTCGAGATCGAAGACGATGAGGAGAGGAGAGGAGAAACATGACAAAAAGAGATGAGGGTTACAAAATTTCAGATTTAAGTTTGGCAGCATTTCTTAAGGTCAAGGGTTTCAAATTAGCACGGATTGACAGGGGCGCTGATGGTAAAGGTGTTTTTGTTTTTGAGGATCGTCCGGGACGGGCAGAACTGGTTCTGAAGTTCATAAACAGAGAGGAACTTGTAGAACCGATCGCCTTTTTGGCAGAGCAGAGGTATCTGAAGGGAATGACTCGGCTATCCTGACTCGCACAAGGTGTAGCGTAGGAGGAAAGATGAAATTGAAAGTCGGTGCTAAATATATTCACAAGATCACTGGAACAGAGGTCGAAATTTTTTCTTTACCCAAACACACAGAAGTATTTTTTGAACATTTGACGGGAAAGGAAAAAGGTCACAGAGAAGAAATTTCAGGCGAATCTTTTAAAAGGGATTTTAGGGAAAAATGAAGGCTAAAATCAAATACGGAAGTTGGTTGATAGTGATTATAGTGGTAGGTCTTGGAATGTGCGGATTATTTATTAAACTTGGCATCAATAAAACTCAAAAAGAAGAAGATAGGCTTTTGAAGATTGAGAGTAGATTGGACTCCCTGGAGATCACCCTCTATCCTAAGTGGGAATGGAACGCAGAAACAAGGGTGTGGGAAAAAACCTTAAGATAGAAAGGACCGGTGATCCATGGGCAAGTAAAGATTGTTCAAAAACCTAAACTCAGAGCGCCCGCCCTAAAAAGCGGGCGCTTGTAAGAAAGGAAACTTAAATGAAGTTACCGAACGTCTGGGAAAAATATTTTTGCCGGATCAAGATTAGAGATAGGCTATTAGGCGGAATTCCGAAAACCGAAGATCAACTCAAGGGGTGGATTGAGACAAAACACTTAGAGCACAAAGAGCAAGAAATAAGAGAACAGGCTGATCTCGTCTCTTTAACCCAAGAAGAGGAAGAAAAGCATTGGTGTGGATTCAGGCAAAATGGAGAGGGGCTTTTCATCAGAGGCGCCATGATAAAACAGGCGATCAAAAATTGTGCTTCGGATTTGAGGCTCTTCAACGTCAAAGGTAAGAAAGGACTGATGGGAATACTCCACCGGACGATGTTCGTCAAGCCGACTGAAATCATGTTGGGTAAAAAAGAACCCGATGGACAATATGACCATCAAGGGACGGTGAAGGGACGGCAGGGTCCCCGCTCAATCCTTTCGCGGTTTGACTATGTTGAAGGTGTGGGATTCGATTGCGAGATATGGCTGATCGAAACTTGCCCTTTGACTCAAGATGATCTGCTTAAATGTCTTGCCGTAGCTCAAGAATCTGGATTGGGACCGCTCAGACCACACGACTTTGGAAAGTTCGATGTGGTGGAGTTTAAAAAGATCGAAGCCTAAAATCCAATTATATAAAATCAGATTACATTCTTGCTTTTCATGAGATGGTATTTCATCGGATCGGATCTCATAAGATTCTTGCTTCATCTATTATGTGCTCTCATGTAATTATATTGAATTCCTGCTTACTATCAGATATGGTTTGATGCTATTGGATTCTTGCTTGTGATGCTATCTGATAAGATTCTTGTTTCCTCTACTATGATATGGGACAGAGTAGGATGTAATTCTTGCTTTCTATGAGATTCGATCTGATAAGATTCTTGCTTATGATAGTGCCAAATCAGATGACATTTGATGAGATCAGATTTTTGCTTTTGATATAGTGCCATACGATCGGATCAGATTCTTGCTTCTGATCAGATTTTCTGAGATAACATGCGATATTATATCGTTCTAACTCAAAGGAGATACCATGCCTAAGCCGGAAAACCTCAAGCTCGTGCAGGCCGAAGCCGATCTCGTCACATCCGAATTAGTCAAGCTACGTTGCCTTCAAGATAGTATTCTGGAAGTCATTGACCGGGCCGTCCGTCTACACGTCGAACTGCAACGTTCCTTGGCCCGTCTTGAGAAAGAATTAGAGGATCCACCGGCGAAAGAAATCAAGGATCCTCCGGCGAAAGAAATCAAGGATCCACCGGCGAAAGAAATCAAGGATCCTCCAGGGAAAGCTGATCTCTAAAAACCCTTAGACAAAAAATACAATGAATTACCTATAAGATTTCCCTTGACAAAGCCGATCTATATAGTATACTGGTAGTGTAAGAAAAACGGAGACTGTGATGCGTTTTTTATTTGTGTTCAAATTTTGGCGGTCAAAGACGGGAACTCTGTTTTTGCATTCGCATGACAGTCTCCGCCCGTTGCTGGCCGCCAATTTTTATTGGAGGCTGTCATGCAAAATAAACTAACACCTGAACGCAAAGCACAACTACGCCGACAGTGCTATAAGTGTAAGAAGGTTTTTTATAGTGCAGATACTTATGGCACATGGACAAAAAAGGGATGGGTTTGTTATAAATGTTTATTTAAATAACCGCTAACCCTTAACCTTATGGAGACTGTCATGTATTCACCACAGCAAAAAGCTCAGTGGCAAAATAACCGTAGACTTGACACATCTGCGGTTATTGCCAGACTGCACCCGGATGTAAAGCCCCATGCCTATATTGTTGGTTCTTGGGTATGGATCAGTTTTAGTCACAAACCAAGCTCTGACGTTCTAAACGAGCTGAAGGGCTTGGGATTTAATTGGAACAAAAAGCGCAAGGTGTGGCAACATCCTTGTGGATTGTTCCGGCCAGAAGCCCCGTATGATCCGAGACAAAAGTATGGGGTAACTCAAATTGAAACCGAGGAAAGCCCGGAATAATGGGGCTTTCCCAAACCAAATTGGAGGCTGTCATGCAAAACCAATCTTTAACCCAATGGTATGAGAAAATCGCCGACGTCGTAGATAACATTGGGCAGGCGACCACGGAATTTGAGAAGTTAAACCCAAAACCAGAAGGAGGTTTTTGTAACAATCCCTTTGATTGTGTTTATGATTTTGAGGGGGACGTCGCGAAACTAAAGAAAAGTTTGGTCGGATATGTAGTCGACAGAACACAAAAAAGCCTTTGCCCCAATCTCAAGCTGGACGATGGCAAAATAGCTGAATTTGTGGAACGAACCGGCTTTGATGCTCAAGCCATAGAGGATTTTATCCGGACTGAGTTCCTCCCCACCGCAGACAATGAAACCGTAAACCAGCTTTTAACACAGGCAAAAAACCTTTTGCCCTGGGTTGATAATGACGGAGCGGACCTTGTGGGTGTTCACCATAAAGCCAACAAGCCGACAGACATACTTTCAGGCAAAAAGGTGAGGCTCCATGCATACTTGACGAGTCAGTATTCCTTTAACCGTGAAAAGGTCCGAACTTATGACGGCAGTGCTTTGGAATTACGGGCACTGGAAAAGATTATTCAAATCAAACTTGAGGGAGTTGGAGCGCAAAGAGCTGATAGCCCTGTCTTTAATCATCTTTTTCGGACTTATGGTGAGGATGCTCAACGGTTCTTTCGATTACATAAGCTAAATCAAGATGTTATTGAAAGGGTGCGAGCCTTCAAAAATGACAATCTTGATATTGAGTTTAAAACTGAAGAGCAAGGCCAAATTATCGCAGAGCTTTTAACTTCTTAAAAAAAGGAGATTGAAGAAAGTTCTTGACAAATAAAAATTACTGACGTAATTACTACCGAGGCGCTGAATCTTATGTAAAAGAAATACATAGAGATCAGCGTCTCTTATGTTCAAAGAAGCCTCGGTAACCGAAAGGACGCTGGGGCTTCTTTTATTTACAGGGGATTGCTAAAATGCCGGACGCACTAAGAAAATATAGGCTTGCTCAGGCGGACAGAGACTTTATTTTAGAAAGACTTGCCCGTAATCACCGACCTCAAAGAGTTGTTAATGATTTGCAACTTGAACGTGGGAAAGTCACGACCCGCCAAAATGTTCAGGGTTATCAAAGGCGTAACCCGGAAATCATTCAAACCCTACGAGAGCAGTTTATAAAATCGCTCGGATCAAACAGTCTCATAGAAAAAGCTGAAAGAATCACAGAACTTGAAAAAATGTATGAGAAGTTTCTTGAGACGTGCGCAGGGGATTATAGCAAAGAAAACATCGAAGTTTTACAAAGTTTGATTGCTCAGATTCACAAAGAAGTTGAACCCATAAAAATTAAGGGAGAAGGTTTTGAGTCGAACAGCACCACAAACATCTTCACCTTTGGTGGAGAGTTTCACCGGGAGCTTAGACAACTTGACACCGACAGCCTTGCAGAACTCCGATTGGCTGTTAGAAATAGAATCAGAGAGACAGAAAAGCCCTCGTAATTTCTTTGCGACAAGGTTTCACAAGAACGTCAAGGGTGAACCGTTGGACCTTAAGTCTTCTCCGTTCCTTCAACAGATCTACGCGGACACCGCTCAAAGGCTGGTGGTGAGGAAAGCGGTTCAGATCGGGATCTCCGAAATGCTAATCTGCGACGCCCTGGCTATGGCTGATGATGGTCTCCGGGTGTTCTATGTTCTCCCCACAATAGATCTGCGAAACGTATTTGTCCGGGATAGAGTAAACCGGGTTATTGTCACTGTGCCCTATTACCGTTCTCAATCAGGCAAAGAAATGCGAAAACTTGAAGGTGTCCCGGACGCAGATTCCATAGGTCTCAAGACTTTTGGAGTGAAAGGCATCCTTCTCTTTGTTGGTTCAAATTCCCCCGTTTCCTTTCTTTCTTTCCCTGCCGACATGGTGATCGTTGACGAATACGATAAGTGTGATAAGAAAAACCTGCCTATGGCCGACGATAGACTTTCAGCATCAGAGCATAAGTTGAAGCGCGTCGTCTCCACTCCCACGGTCGAGGATTTTGGAATTGACGCAGAATACAAGGAGAGCTGTCAGTTCCGATGGCTGGTGAAGTGTGAACACTGCGGGAAAAGTTTTGAACCAGACTTTTTCAAATGTGTGGTCCGGGAAATTGGCGACAGAAAGTATGAGCTTGTGGACCAAGACTGGTCTGTTGATTCCGGACGAGATATCTTTACAATCTGCCCATACTGTCATAGGCCTTTTGATCGTTTGCAACAGGGTGAATGGGTGGCGGACAATCCCAAGAATCCAGTTAGCGGGTATAGCATTTCTCAACTGTTTTCTCATCGGGTATCGGTGGCGGAGATCTGGGATAGCTTTCTGAAGTCCCTTGCCAACGAATACAAGAAACAGAGATTCTACAATTCGATTCTTGGGGAAGCCTATACTTCAACGGGTGCAAAGCTAACTAAGGCAATGCTCGATGAATGTGTTAAGCTCGGACAATTATATAATCTGCCTTCAAGGGCTGAAAATACTACGATGGGCGTGGACGTCGGCAACGTCCTTCACGTTGTGATATATGACCATCCAGAGAATTATCGTAGGCTCGTCTTTGCCGGCACGGTCCCGAACTTTGACGATCTTCATGCTTTGATTTCTCGATACGGTGTTCGGGTAGCTTGTGTGGACTATGAGCCTGAACGAAGGGAAGCTCGAAGGTTTCAAGAGAGTGCAAATTGTCATGTATGGCTTTGTGATTACGTTCCCAATGCCTACGGAGCGGAGAAGCAGATTGACTATGAATCCAAATTCATTAAAGCTGACAGGACTCAAGTTATGGATGGTTTCGTAGGAGACATAACGTCTCAGGTTTTGCTTTTACCGGCCAACGCTTCAACGCTTGAAGATGAGGAGTTTTATGCTCACCTCTGTTCTCCGACAAGGGTGCAGGATGAATTCACCGGGCAATATACTTGGGTGAATTCTAAGCCCGACCATTATTTCCATGCTGGGGTTTATGAGCGGATCGCTAATGAGTTTTTTGTAGAGCCCGGGCTCTCAGAACTATACGCACAAGACAAAAAGAAACAACCCTTTCCGCATAAAAAATTAAAGAAGGTCACAAGATAAATGAAACTTTCAGACGATCAAAAAAAAGAGGTTGCTCAAATCATTCAGGACTGCTTTCACTGGTCCAAGCGTTCCTTCTCTAACTATTACGAGCTTTGCGGAGTCTTGAACGATTTCTATAACATGAAACTGCCTGCTGAGATGGAGAGAGAGCTGGAAGAGGACAACCCGGGCTTGGTCCCTGAAGATGTCCACTTAGGCGTAAACCGACTGGCCGCCCGGCTTAACGAATTGCTTTTTTCGACTGATCCGTTCTTCAAGTGTAAAGGAGAGATGGGTGTTACTCAAGAGACCATTGATAGAGTTACGGCATTCTTGACCCTTGCTTCCGTCAAGTCCGATCTGGAATTTAACATAGACCAGACCTTGCGTAGCGTTATTAAGTTTGCTTGTGGTGTAGGCTATGTAGATGCGAAAGAGGTTAGCTTAATCCAGTTGAAGAACGTCCGGTCTGGGGTTGGGGGCAATGGGATGCGTCACCCTGAATTTGTGAAAGAGAAAAAGTTTATCTGTCCTCATTATACTCCATGTAATCTTAGGCGCTTCTTCCCGGATCCAGAAGGTTCTCCTTTGAAGTGGGCGGTCCATCAATCTAAGGTTACACTTTTAGATTTACTCGAAGATCAAGACGGGGACAAACGCTATGCTTTGTTCAATGAGGATAAGGTTGCAAAGACAACCTTTCCATCGGGGGACTTTAGCCAATTCTTCAAAAAGGAACAGTTCACATCTTCAGTGATGAGGACCTTGAATATTCCGATTGAGCTTTTGCATTTTAGGGGATGGATGCCGATTGTTGACGCAAAAACCCAAAAACCCAAATGGATCGACTGTATTGCAACGCTGGCCAACAGAGAAGAGTTGATTCAGTTTGAAGTGAACCAGTGGCATTTCCCAGCAGTGGAATCCTTTATTCTGACCTATATGTTACCCAATGATGTCGAGTTTTTATATCCTGCGGGGAAGATTGAGATTAGTATGTCCTCGTTTATGAATATTTTCTACATCACCAATCAAAGGCTCAGGTATTTGGACAGGCTTCTTGGTCCGATGCACTGGACGGACGATAGAAGTCTGCCGGATTTTTTGCCTGCCGAAAGCGGAAGGATTTTCAAGGTTGACAAGGGAAGTAAGTTCGATAAGATCGGGGTTGGGACCATACCCCACCAAGCCTACATCGAAGTTGACGGTGCAAAAGATGCGATGAGGTGGGTGTATGGATCAGAAGAGTATACTTCTGGGATGACCACTCCTGGCAAGGAAACCGCCACTGGAATTAACGTGCTTAAAGGTGCAGTGCAGAGTCTTACAAGACATGAAAATAAAATTATTATCAAGACCGGTGTATCAAAGATTCTTGACCTATATCTTCAGATCGGGCAGTTGTTTTTGGAAAAGACAGCCGTTACTCTCCCTTCTGGTGAAATTACCGAGATTGACAGGCGGGATTTGTTTGGGGCGATCACGCTCAGCGTGGACATCAATAATGCGATGAACAAACCGGTGATGCAACAGGCTTTTCTTCAGATGGCGGAGCTTTACAAAGACGACAAGGACATTGATCCGATTGAATTTAAGATAGCACATTTTAAGGCTATGGAGTTCCCGGATGTTGACAAGATCGTCCCAGATAGAAAGACGAAGATGCTCCCGATTGAAAAGGAAAATATGATAATGGTTCAACATGGTATTGTGATCCCTGTTCTGCGGGAGGAGGACGATGAACTACACTTGGAAGGACACGCACAATTCAAGGATCTTCCGAATGTTGCCCAGCATATTCAACTGCACATAGCGAACGCTGAGAGAAAACAAGAGGGTAATGGCAAACAGCCGAAGATCCCGGGTTATGAAAGTGAGATAGATCTGATCAAAGGGGCGGCCCAGAGGATGCAACCAAAAAGGATATGATGAAAAAGAATACACTTGACGATTTGCTCAAGCAGGTTCTCAAAAAACCGATGAAGGGTATTGACCTGAAAACGGGTAAACCGATTCGTATAGATTGGTCTTTCCGTAATGGTGATCTTTATTATAAGAAAAGGATAGGAGGATAAATGGCTAAAAGAAGTAAGAAGTTGATAGCGGAGGCGCCGACGAGACCGAAGCCTACGCTGACCATTGACTCCAAGAGACTCCGGGGTGATTCGTTTAGGGTGGGAAAGAAAGCGAAAGTCCTCGTAACCGGCACTATTACCGGAGACAATATTGACGACTACGAGGTCCCCGGTCGGAGAAGTTTCAGGCTGAGGGTAGACAAGGTTACGTCTGTATCAAAAGGGAGTAACACCAGAAGGAGATTGCGTCGGTAATGACTCTTTCACAACTCATAGCAAAAGATCCGTATTATGATGAGGAGATTCCGGATAAGGGGAAGTATAAGGTTTTTCTGGTGATTCAAGAGGGAGAGATTGAATTGTCGGACATAACGAAGCAAAAGAAAAAGGAGAAGGTAAAAAAGTAAGGTAGTTTTCTGGCATAGTTTTTTGTAAGGGCGAATCGAAGGAAAGATAGCCCCGTTCGGTGGACTTAACGGTTCACCGGGCGGGGTTTTTTTTGTTATGAACTCAAGGAAAAGGAGGTCGGCCATGTGAAAACAAGATAGGGGAGATGGGTGGTGAACTAAAACTTTTTAACTGAAAGGAGATTTAGGCATGAAAAGAATTTTAGTTGTGGCGATGGTCGTAGCGGGCTTGTGGGTTGCAGGTTTTTTGTGGGCGGGGAATCAGGGAGACATGATCGAATTCCGTGGACAGCAGGCGACCGTTGCAGGGTGGTCAAGTGTGACTGACCATAATTATGTGTTGCCTTGTTGGTATGATACCACCCATGCGTTTGACACCTTGATAGATACAACGCATTCGGCGTGGTTTCTCTTGGGTGGTGGGGCTATGAGCGATATTGTCTTCAGGTATCAGCTTTCCTTGTTAGATACTTTTGGCAATGCCGATTCGGTCGATACTGCGTTCTTACGTTTTGAGTTTTGTGCTGATCCTGTAAACCTTCCCACCTATGTCTTTTACTATGCCGTAGCCACGGGGATAGATGCCAATCAAGCTGCCGTCACTACGGTCGTGTTGACCTGGGCGGATAGTCTGTATCTGTATCCGGGTTACAACCACGTCAGAACTCGGATGGTCTACCGGTGTGTGATGGACAGTAATTATGGTCATTGGGAAGGAAACTCTGTGGCTTATGATCTTTTAAGCAGACACGCCCCGGTGACTTTAACGACAACTTACTATCCGTTGTGGAAGTGAGCTAAGGAATCATGCCGGTAAAAACCAGAAAAATAGACGGATACAGGGTCACTCATAATCACAAGGTTTCGGCTAAGAGGACAACCAAGAAAAAGGCTCAGCGACAAGCTAACCTTCTTCGGGGAGTAAAGCATGGGTGGGAGCCTACCGGAAAACCCGCCAAAGATTTGAGGGCAAGAAGGAAAAAGCGATGACCATCCAGCAGAAAGTAAGGGCTCTTATCAGTGATTCAAGGACGCGGGC
>Ga0209977_10000763_pt1 | contig 13167 bp, 15 predicted proteins | sample SumtaG_2_FD_183113 | JGI IMG/M metagenome (GOLD analysis project Ga0209977, IMG submission 183113) | Deep subsurface microbial communities from Indian Ocean to uncover new lineages of life (NeLLi) - Sumatra_00607 metaG (SPAdes) (version 2) | ecosystem: Environmental > Aquatic > Marine > Oceanic... | reverse complement strand
TTTGTATAATACTTCTTCAAGTTTTCTTGTAAATTGTGTATCTTGCCCAAGAACAACCCCTTGATGAGACCTTGAATAATCAAGCAATCTTCCATCTCCATTTGTTTGTCTTGTTAGATACAATGCGACAGATTCAGCAAACATCTCCTCAAAGTAAATATCAAATTCTAATCTTCTTCTGTCATCTTCTGTCCTTCTTTCTTTTTTAAGAGTCTCAATATATCTTTTTAATTCCTCCATTGGATTGGTTTCTTCAGTTGTTCTTGGCAATGCCGGTATATCTAACCTAGCAGTTTGATACCCTCTTCTTTTTTTCTCAACAGCAGACATAAATTTTCCATAAAGTCTATGGGCATATTCATGTGTAAGAACATGATCAATTGTTATGGGTCTTCCCCATCTCCATGTACTTCTATTCAGTAGAATTGCATCATAAAGACTGGAATACATTCCTCCAATAGTGGATCCTGGACTATATGATATATCGAGTGCATATCTTTCCAAAGCTTCAATTGATTGTAATTCATTTTGTGTTGCTCTAATGATTGGGACTGATCCAATATTTATTCCGAAATCTCCAAATGAACCCAATACTCTATGATGAGAACCATCAACTTTTCTAACTAATCTTCTTTCATCCCATTCTCTAATTGATTTATACAATTTATCCAACATAGTTTAAAGAGTAGTAAAAAGTTTTATAAACATTTCTATTTTGTCCTCGCCATCTGGATTTTTTCCTTCTGGAACCTTAAATCCTAAAACACTAAAAACTCAAAAGTTCTAGAGACGTATCTGTTGTAGTGAAGTTCTTTGCTACAAGAGCCTTAATTCCTGATTCCTCTGCAGCTTTTATTGCTGAGACAGTTGCAGTTCCGTCAATAATTATTCCAAAAGGTTTTTTCCTCATTTTTTTTAACGTGGTTATAAGAGCTCTTACAGAAACACTTTTAATCTCCCCTAAGGAGCTATCCAAGAAGACTGCTTTTCCTGTTCCTTTGCTTTTTTCTGAAATATCTTTAAGCTTTTTCTTTGATTCATCATTCAAACTTGATTTTTCTTTTCTTTCTTCTTTTTCAAAGCTTCTTTTTGGATAACCACCCCTAATTAAAAATTCTTTTACAGGAATTTTTTTTCTTAGACACATAAGAATTTCTTTTCCAGTTAATTCTTCAACTTCTTTTCCATCAGGTGCAACTGTAATATTCTTAATCCTTGCATTATCAATTACATTCTGAATAATCAACTTTCCACCCCTGTCTCCATCAACAAAAAGAGTTATTTCTTTTTCTTCACTTAGCTTTTTTATGCTGTCAGGTAACTTGGTTCCGTTCATTGCAATAACATTTTTCACTCCTGCTCTCAGCAGATTCAATACATCAGCACGGCCTTCAACAACAATTATTTCTTGCTCTGAAAGATCTCCACACGGAAGCTTTTCATCTCCATATTCTTTAACTCCGGAGATTCTTGCAGATTCCTTGATTGTTCTTGAAATTTCTCTGGAATCTGTTTTTCCGCCAATTTCCACCATAAGTTTCTTGGCTCTTTCAATGATATATTCTCTCTTACTACCACGAACATCTTCAATTCTTTCCACATCAACCTGCGAATCACAAGGGCCTATTTTTTCTATGGTTTCTATTGCAGCGGCAATTAGAGTTGTTTCTGATTGGTCAAGAGCAGTAGGAATCTGTATTTTACCTGTAGTTATCTTATCCTTTCTTTCAACTTCTACTTCAATTCTCCCTATTTTTCCTTCTTTCTGTAGCTCTCTCATCTCAAGATCAGAGCCAAGAAGTCCCTCTGTCTGACCAAAAATAGCACCGATTATATCAGGTTTTTCTAAAGCACCCTCTACTCTAAAGATTGCATGTATCATATATTTTATAGACGCTGGACTTATTTTTGCCATATTTTGATTCCTCCTATCATTAATTTAATTATACATAGAAAAATACTTTTACACTTTTTTCCAGGCTTGTTTCTCTAAAACACAAAAATAAAAGTGAACGTGAATGTGATATTTTGTGACTAATATTTTTCTATATTAATTTTTATGTTTAAGGGCTTTTTAAGGGTTTTGATTACAACCCCTTCTTCAAAACAAGATACTCTTTTGTTTTTCCGAGTTTGTCATATATTTCCAAAAGCTTTTCCTTGATTTCCTTTCTTTCCAAGTCGCTTATTTTCATTTCTAAAAGCTTTTCATAAATTCTTGCAACACCGGCTCTTTTTAAGTTTTTTTCATAAGCTTCTGCCTGTCGTTTATAAAAGTCCTTAACAGTAAGATAAATCTCATTTTTCTCTGTAGAATTTGCCTGCGCCATGGCTTTTTTCATTGCTCTGTCAGATTTTTCAAAATCAGCAGCTTTGATATACAACTCTGCCTCTTTCATATAATGATTAATTTTTTCAGAAAAAGCTATAGAAACCATGGCTGCATTATCATAGTTTTTTGCAGCTTCTTTCAACATACTAATTTTTTCATAAAGCCCTGCCAGCTTAAGAAAAACAAATTTTTTCATATCCATAGTCAAGGATTCTTTTAGAAACTCTGTAAGATAGTCAATCTGAACAAAATACCCTTTACCAGCTAGTTGCTCTTCAATCTCACTTTTTACCATACCAGTTTTTATCATACTCTAAAAAAATATGGGAAGTATTTAAGAATTATTGTAAAAAATGACTTAGGAATTAATTCTTCTTCTTAACAATCTCTACGCAGATTCCTGCGGCAACAGTGGCACCTGCATCTCTTATAGCAAATCTGCTCATGAACTGATTTTCTTTTTGTGTCTCAAGGCAAAGATTTCCCTGGGGTTTTATCCTTACTTTTGCAGAATCACCGTTTTTCAAGAAATCTGGACTTTTTTTTATCACTTCTCCTGTTCTTGGGTCAATCTGTTCAATAAGTTCAACAAACTGGCAAGGAACCTGTGCTGTGTGAACGTGGAATACAGGAGTATATCCTTTAGCTAAAACAGAAGGGTGATTTATAACAGTGACTGTGGCTATGAATTCTTCAACAACATATGAAGGTTTAGCTGCATCACAGATAACATCTCCTCTTGCAATATCTTTTTTACCAACTCCCCGAATGTTTATCCCAACATTATCTCCTGCAAGTGCTTCATCAAGATTTTCATGATGCATTTCTATGGTTTTAACTTCCCCTTCAATCCCTTTTCCTGTTCTTCCAGGCAATACTATAACTTTTTGACCTATTTTCATAATACCTGTCTCAATTTTTCCTACTGGAACAGTTCCAATCCCTGTGATTTCATAAACATCCTGAACAGGCATTCTCATTGGAAGGTCTGTAGGAAGCTTTGGTTCAGGGAACTTATCAAACTGCTCAAAAATTGTTGGTCCTTTATACCATGACATTTTATCTGATTTCTTAGAAACATTATCCCCTTTTAATCCAGAACATGCAATAAAAACTGTTTCTTCAGGCTTAATTCCAACACCCTGAAGTAATTTTCCTACGTCTTCTTTAGTTTTATTGAATCTGTCTTCTTTATATTCAACAGCATCCATCTTGTTGATAACAACAGCAACATTTTTGACACCCATTGTTCTTAGAAGCCAAAGGTGTTCTGTGGTTTGTGTCTCAACTCCCTGGGGAGCAGCAATAACTAAGAAAGCAGCATCTGCCTGAGAAGCACCTGTAATCATATTTTTAACAAAGTCTCTGTGTCCCGGGGCATCAATGATAGTGATTTGATATTTTTCTGAGAATACTTTTTTATAAGCAAGGTCAATAGTAAGTCCTCTTTCTCTTTCCTCTTTAATCTTATCCATAACATAAGCAAATTCAAAACCAGATTTACCATGTTTTTCAGCTTCTTGCTTCAATTTTGTCATTTCCTGCTCAGAAACAGCTCCTGTGTCATAAAGGAGTCTTCCAACTATTGTTGACTTTCCTGCGTCGACATGCCCAACGAAAATAACATTCATGTTTGGTTTTTCTTTTGCCATTTTTTTGTTTTTATCCTTTTATTATGTTTGAAAATTCTTTAAAGAATTTTTAATAATTGTTAATAAAAATTTAGGTTTATAAATCTTATGATTTTTTTGTTCCAATAACTTTAAATTTTAATTCTATAAACTTCACCAATAAATTTATATCCTATTAAAATCTGAAAAATAAATGGTACTTACTACCCTCCAGCAAATTATCCTGGGCATTATTCAGGGAATTACAGAGTGGCTTCCAATAAGCTCAAGCGGAATTTTAACTTTGGTGATGTCTAATTTTTTTGGAATAACAGATATTGGAGATTTAATTTCAAAACTTCTTTTACTACATATCGGAACTTTTTTTGCAGCCCTGATTTATTTCAGAAAAGATGTTGTAAAATTAATAAGAACTTTATTCAATTATAAAAAGGCAAGAGAAGAGGAAAAAAAGATTTTTAATTTTATTTTGGTCTCAACACTAATCACAGGAATAATTGGTTTACTAATTTTTTGGATTCTTATCTACATGAATTTTGGGTTAACTGGAAAAGTAATTTCTTTCTTTGTGGGATTTTTTCTTTTAATTACAGGAATTTTTCAGATAAAAGTCAGAACAAGGGGGCTGAAAAAAGAAAGAAATTTGAGAAAAAGTGATTCTTTGCTGCTGGGAATTGCGCAAGGATTTTCTTCTCTGCCAGGACTTTCACGTTCAGGGATTACGATTTCAACTCTTCTTTTAAGAAAATTTGATGATACATCTGCCTTAAGATTAAGCTTCCTGATGAGTCTTCCTGTTGTTCTATTCGGGAACCTTCTTCTAAATTACAATGAATTCTATCTTTCAAATACAGCTATATACGGTCTTCTTGGCTCTTTTGTCTTCGGACTTTTAACAATTCACGCTCTTATGAGTCTTTCAAAAAGAATTAACTTTGGTTGGTTTGTCCTGGTTTTCGCAGTTCTAATGATGGCGAGCGTTTTGATATAGAAAAGCTCTTAAAAGAAAATCATAACAAAACATCCTCTAAATTTACTGAATGGGAAAATAAAGCAACATCTTTTTGATTAAATTGAGGAAAATATACTCCCTTCCCCACATATCTATAGGATAATAATCCTGAATTATATAAGTCTGATTTTCTGAAAAAATCCACGACCTCTTTATTCGTTGAACATTTAAATTTTTCTGCTTCAGAAAGAAAATCTTTAAGTTCATACTGTCCGATGTTTCTTTTATTTTGGATAAGAATTATATGAATATTTCTATTTTTAAAGATTTGACCCACACCCAAAATAAATTTCTCACAATCTTTATCAAAACCTAACAAGTCCTCTGAGGATGGATAATTAGGTTCTTTAGGCTCTGGATGAAAATGAAGATACAAAAACGGATAAGTCTGACTAAATTCATTTAATCCATGATTAAATTTAATTTCTTCGAACATAGGATCTATTCTATCACAAAATTCTCCTTTTGCAACAGAACTAACATGGAATCTTTTATTTATATCTCTGACTACACTAAATTTACTTTCATATCCTGTCCTATAAGTATGATAACCCCCCTTCTTTAATTTTTGAATAAATTCTTGTGATGTAAATAACCCATAAATTTCTTCTTGAGTAATTAAATCCATATTTACCATAATAATCAACAGTCAATAACAAATTTATAAACTTTACGTCCGCATTCCAACTTTAGAAACTTTTATTCAGCGACTTTATGCTCTATAAACTTCTACCCACCCTGTATCACAATTTAAGAAAACCAATCGTCCAGAAGCTTTACATAAATCTTCTCCTATGATGGGAATTTTATAATCCTTTATTCTTGCTCTAACAATTTGAGAATTTCTTTGGCTTTCAGCTAAAACTATCCCTTCTCCTGCTAGTGTTGCTTCTAATTTTTTATAATTCAACTCTCCAAAAATATTTAATTGTTTTAATAGGATGTCTATAACTTTTTCAGGTTTTACTTCATCAGGAGAACCCTCCATCCCTAATATATGTGCTAATATTCCTATTTTATTTTGAGGATTATAAAGAGTTATAGCTAAAGAAGAACCAATACCATCTGTTCCGATTAATTCTTTTCCCTCTCCAATTTTATATTTATCACAACCAACAAACTTATGATTTCTATGCTTAGGAAATTTATTAAATATTTGAAATTTGTCTGTCATTTTACTGCTCTTGCTTTAATTTCCCTTCTAAAGAATCAAATTCTCCTGTTTTAGGATTGACTAACAATCTTCCATTTTCTAAAAATTTAACATTGTTGATTATTCCAATATTATATTTCTTAATTTCTCCTCCGATTTCTTTTATTGCTTCTACTATTGCTTCTTGAGGACCACCTGCTTCTTCTGAATAATAAACAAGAGAAGGCTTACTATCTTTACTAATTACATCTTCTTCATAAAATTCAACTTCATATACCATGAAACTCTCTAAAATCATACCTTTTTAAGAATTATGGTCTTTTATTCTATATCCTGAGTTTATTGCTTCTCGCTTAGACCTTTACGCTTTCTTATTTTCCTTATGACATCTTGCCGGATGCTGGCAGGAACTTTTTCAAATAACTGGTCCATTAAAGACGAGACTCCACGGCCTTCTGTTGCACTTCTTAAATCATTGCTCCAGCCAATCATTTCTGCAACAGGAAGCTTTGCCTTCATTTCTGCCTGGGTTTCTTCCTGTTTTACCTCAAGCATCTGTCCTCTCTTGCTTCCAACAAGCTTTGTAACAATCCCAAGGAATTTATCAGGCATTTCTATTAAATGAATCTGAAGAGGCTCGAGAAGATAAGCATTTGATTTTTTCATTGCTTCTACAATTGCTTCTCTGATAGCAGGATAAACCTGTGCAGGACCTCTATGAATTGCATCTTCATGAAGCCTTGTATCAACAAGAGAAACCTTGAGTTTCATACAGGGTTCTCTTGCCAAAGGTCCTTGGTCCATGACCATTTTAAATGCATCAAGAACCATTTCCATGACTTCTCCAATATGAACCTCTCCCCGCGTTTCATCCAGAAAAACATTTCCTTTGTAAATATCTTTTACATTTCTTATCATATCTCCTGACCAGCCGAGTTTGGAGAAAATATTAAAAATATCCTCACTTTTTTTCTTAACTTTTCCTTCACGCAACTCACCACTTTTTATAGCTTCATAAACATTATCTTCTAAAAGACCAACTTTTATATAAAAACTATTGTGTTTATTTGGGCTTCTTCCTTCTATAGCAGGAGATTCCTTGCCTATTGTTTCTCTGTAAACTATAATTGGTGACGAGGTTTTAACATCAAGCCCCTTCTCTGTTTTAATTCTGTTCTCTATGATTTCAAGATGAAGCTCCCCCATACCTGACATTAAGCTTTCTCCTGTCTGCTCATTAATTTCTATCTTTATAGAAGGGTCTTCTTTTCTGATTTGCTTTAGAATTTCAACAAGTCTTGGGAGGTCAGCAGCTTTTGTTGCTTCAATAGATTTTGTAACAACAGGTTCAAAGATATGTTTTATTGCTTCAAAAGGCTCAATTGGATTTCTGCTTACTGTTTCTCCGGCAAAAACATCTTTTAAACCAACAATCCCAATAATGTTTCCTGCACTGACTTCATCAACAATAAGCCTCTGGGCACCTCTGTAAACAGAAACTTGCTGGGTTCTTACATTTCTTTTTGCAAGATTCATATAAACTTCATCTCCCTGCTTTATTGTTCCTGAGAAAAGTCTTCCTCCAGCAACCTCTCCTGCATGCTTATCAACAACAATTTTTACAGGAACAAAAACAGGTTCTCCTTTAGGACTACAGGTAATAAGGTCTTTTCCTAATTTAGAATTTAAGTCACCGTGCCATATTTTTGGGATTCTGTACATCTGGGATTGAATAGGATCAGGATGATGCTTTATAACCATATTCAGAATAATTTCATGAAGAGGGGCTTTTTTTGCAAGTTCCTTCACTTTATCGTTTTGATAAGAATCAATAACATCTTTGAAAGTAATTCCTTTTTCTTTCATGTAAGAGAAACTTAGGGCCCAGTTATGGAATGCAGAACCAAACGCAACACTTCCTTCACCAACTCCAACTTTCCATTTTTCCTTATATCCTTTTAGAGCAATGTTATGAATAAGTTCATTAACATGATTTATTATAGAAATAAATCTTTTTTCCATTTCCTTGGGTGTTAGTTTAACTTCTTTAATCAGCCTGTCAACCTTATTCAGGAATAAAACAGGTTTTACAAGTTCTTTAAGGGCTTGTCTAACAACTGTTTCTGTCTGAGGCATAACTCCTTCAACAGCATCTACAAGAATAATACAACCATCCACAGCACGCATTGCTCGCGTAACATCCCCACTAAAATCAACATGACCAGGAGTGTCAATCAGATTTATGAGATACTCTTCTCCCTTAAGCTTATGAACCATGCTTACAGAAGCAGAATCAATTGTAATTCCCCGCGTAGCTTCATCCTCATGGAAATCAAGTGCAAGCTGTTTTCCTGCAAGCTCCTCTGAAATCATTCCTGCCCCAGCCAAAAGATTGTCAGAGAAGGTGGTTTTCCCATGATCTATATGGGCAGCTATTGCTATGTTCCTGATTTTTTCCTGCTGCTGCATTAATTCCTGAATTTTTTTTGCTTTCTCGTCTATCATATTAACCCTCTTTAATTTAAAGAATAATTAATGAAGAAAGAATTTATTTTTAAAGTTGTTGGTAGTTTGAAATTTAAATTATTATCATGACTATTATATTAAAGAATACAAAATAATTTAAACATTAAATTATTTTTCTCACTATGGAATTGAATCCTGATACATTACAAAGAGAATATAAGTTTGGTAATGTAGATACAGCAACTCAAGAGCTAAATAGATTAGGATTTTCATTAGATGACTCACTTTTTCCAAAAGAGCTTTATCATGTTGTTCCTATTGAAATCCAAGATGATCATCCTAGAATGAGTGATGGTATAACATCCCGCTTCGTTGCTGTTGTAGATTCTAAAGGAACATTAATTTTTGATAAACCTTTTGATGATAATCCTGTTTTAATTAAATATCAAGAAATATTGGATAGAAATCTTATCTAGCTGAATCAGCTTTTCTATATTCACAATTACTTCTATTAGGGGGTAAGCATGATTTTAATGATGTTGTGCTGAGATCTTTGTTTTTTTCACATCTAAAAAGGGAATTTTTTAATTTATCTCCATCATATTCAAATTTTTTAAATCCTCTAATATCATGTATAAGATAAGGACAAACTCCTAAATCTAATTCTGTTCTCCTTTGAACTTCTCCAACAACTGCAACAAAATTCATCCACCCAGTTCCAGGAATAAAATCAACATCAGAAAGCCCTTGTAAAACTCCCTCAAGTCTATGATACATATCTTCTCCTTTCCAGGTAGTATTTTCTTCACTTGCTTCTAACCAAATTGCATATTGTCTTAATAATACATCTTTTTTTAAAAGAATATCAACTAAAGAATTAATTTTATCTTCCCATTCTTGATAGGTTTTTATATAATCCATTTTATTTAAGATAGTTTTAACTTTTTAAAGAATATTGTGATAAGTAATATACTTACCTTGCTGAATCAGCCTGTTTTTCTGACTCAATCCTTTTTTTTATTGCAAAACTATCCTGATTTCCTTCAGCAGCCAGCATAATTTCATCTGAAAGACCTTGTGCAAGGTTTTTTTTCTTATTAAATGCTTTTTCTGATGCACCATGAGTTAACAACCTTAAAGCAACATTAACTCTCCTCAAAGGAGAAACATCAACTGCCTGGGGATATCTTGCTCCGCCATATTCTATAGTTGTTACCTCATCCCTTGGCGCAGAATTTTCAATAGCCCTTACAAGAACTTCAACAGGATTTTTCCCTGTTTTTTCCTCAATTAATTTAAAGGCCCCAAGAACAATTTTTGCATTTCTTGAATATTTTCCTGTAGAAGTTCCAAGGATAATTTTATGTTTTTTCCCTCTGTGACCTGCAACACTAATTTTATTGATAAGCCTTTCAACAATGTTTGTCTTTGTCTGCCCAAATTTTTGGAGATTTCTTCCGTAACTTTTCAGAGCAAGTTTAGGATTTAAATTAATTACACTTTTTAATCCAAGGTCATTTACAACAATTCCCTCTGTTTCATACAAATCAAATATTTTAAATTTCAGAGGAAAAGTTTTTTGTTCGGTCATTTTATTTCCTCAATTATTTCTCCTGTGTTTATATCTATAATTGATTCTCTTCTTCCTTTTATTTTATCTGATTCCCAAATTATGTATTTACTATCAGTTACGTTATATGGTCTAATTTTTCTAATTTTACCGAAGGTATCATATCTTTCAGTCCAACCTTCAGCCATTTGATGATCTTCTTCGCCTATAACTTTTTTTTCAATCAATTCTTCTCTTGTTTTTATATATTCTTTTCCAGTATTAGTAAGAACTGTTCTGAAAAGTGGACTATCTGATTTTATAAGTTTTAAGAATCCTATTTTCTCAAGTTCTTCAGCAAGGTGGTAATTAGGATTTTCCTTATTTGTATGTGATACTAACATACTCCCTATCTCAGATAAATATTTTCCTTGAACTGGATTTATTTTTTGTCTCATTATCTTCTACCTTTCTCTATTTTACCTTTTATAAGCAGATGTAAGGGCTGATCATTCACCTGAAGAACTTTAAATCTTACTCCCGGGATATCTCCTTTTGTTCTTCCCTGCCTCCCGCCAATTCTTTCAATTAATACTTCATCATGCTCGTCAATGAATTTTTGTGCAAGGTTTCCAGGAATAAAAGCAGTAATAATTTTTCCATTTTTTTTTAACTGAACTTTACAGCATTTTCTCATAGCAGAGTTTGGCTGTTTTGCCTCTTTTTGGATTTTTTGAAGAACAATTCCTTTGGCTTGATTTGCTCCTTTAAGAGGGTCTGACTTTGCATAAAGATTTAGAGTTTTCACTTTGTAATATCTGTCCTTCCACCTGAACTTTTTTCTCTTCTTTTTTAGTTTTAACGCGTTTTTTAATCCCATAAAATAGTTGTAATGAAGTTTGTTTTTAAAAGTTGTGATTGAGAACATAAATTTTTATAAAATTAAAATTACAAATTAAATCATGCCATTTATACATAGAAAAAAACTTGCAAATATAGATCGCTCGGAAAAGAGGGATGACGAACTAATAGATGAACTGGCTGTAAAAGCTCTTGATTCTTTATCTAAGGGCTCTCCGCCTTATTATATTGAAATTTTACCCACAAATTCTAATGATCCCTCATTCAAAGATGCTAATCCAGAATTATCTTTCACAACTTATGCTATTAAAAAATTAGCTTTAACTTGGTTTGAAGTCGAGCATTGGTTAGATGACGTCTCATTGCAAGACCAATATAAATTCTATTTAGAAACAAGCGGCATTGTTAATATTGATGAACGTAGAAGGTATTACCAAAGAGGTTTTATTAGATCACACGTTGTTTATAAACCTAAACAACCCTGAACTCTTTTCCAAAAAAGTCTTTGACGATTCTCTGCATTTCCAAAAGTCTTCTTTTATTTCTTCCTATAAGTGCTGCCTTGTTGCTTCCTCCTGCAACCATTATCTCATTATCTTTTATTTCAATATTTTTGAAAGTAACAGGACTGACAACAGCTTTTATAAAAATTTCCACATCATTAATTCCCTTAGGAACTACGACAACTTTTATTTTTTTATTGAGAATTCCACTCATTTTTTTTATGTTTTTTCCCCTTTCCCCTATAGCCTTTGCCATCAAAGTTTTTGGAACACAGAAAACTATTGTTTCGTTATATTTAAAACAGAATCTTGTTCTTACATGCATTATTTTTTCGAATAAATTTAAATGCCTCATATCCTGCATATTAATTGTATTAACCATATTAAGATAAATTTCTTAGAGGGATGTGTTTTATAAACTTGTTGTTATCCAGGACATGAGAAATTATTTATTAACCTCTTCAACAATATCTTTTCCTGCTGTTTTTTTCTCAGACTCTTTTTTTATTAATGGCCCGACCACCTTTACGAGAAGGCCTGGAAGTCCTGTTCCGATAGGAACTGGTTGATTTAATATGATATTTTCAATAACACTTACAAGGTAATCCTTGTTCCCCTTTATAGTTGCATTTACAAACTGCTTTGTAGGAGTTTCAAATGTAGCTCTTGCAAGTATTGAGGATTTCTGCGCAATAATCCCTATTCTTGTTACTCCTTTAACCTCCCCTATATTAGTCATAGCATCTGCAATAAACTTTAGGTGTCTTTTATCAATACTTAATCCCTGGGTGTTTAAAACCTCCTGGAGTTCATCAATGATAAACTGTCTTGCAGCTTCAATTCCAAACACACTTGCAGTTTCATGAAGATCATTTGAAATCAGTTTTTCAGGAACAATTTCTTTCAATTCTAGTAATTTTTTCAAACTGGTTCCAAGAGTCATAATAACATAATCCCGGTCTTTTTTTACAATTAAAATCTGTTTTATTCCCTTGATTCCAGAGATTATAGTGCTCTTGAGTTTTTCTTTAAGCTTATAAATTTCTTTAAAATCCATTTCAGAAGCATTGATGATTATTGAACCTGTCTTTTCTTTTGCATTGAATTTAAGGTCACGAAGTCTGTCAATAACTTTCTTTAATGTCATATGGCTTTGTCTTATTCCTTCCTTGTCAATTTTTATTTCTATTTTTTTATTGCTGAAGTCAAGATCAATTTCAGAAGCAAGATCTTTTATTGTGACTTCTTTGATTTTTTCAGCAAAAACACGGGCATCTTTCTCATTGTTATATTCTTTTTTAAGATATATCTCCATTTTTGGAGAAGATGGTTTTTTCCTTGCATCAAAAATTTCTATAAGTCTCGGTAATCCTTGAGTAATCTGCATTTCAGAAACACCTGCGAAGTGGAAAGTTCTTAACACCATTTGTGTGGAGGGTTCTCCAAAAGACTGAGCAGTAATTACTCCTATCGCCTCCCCTGGCTCTAATTTTTTATTAATATGAAGTCTTGAAACATCTATGCCGTCATCCCCATATATAAACTGAATAATATTATTATTGCTGTCTCTTATTGTTCCGTCATATTCTTCTCTTAAATCCTGAAGAGCATTTGCAAGTCTTCTGTAAAGATATCCTGACTTAGGGGTTCTTAATGCAGT
>Ga0209977_10000761_pt1 | contig 13180 bp, 12 predicted proteins | sample SumtaG_2_FD_183113 | JGI IMG/M metagenome (GOLD analysis project Ga0209977, IMG submission 183113) | Deep subsurface microbial communities from Indian Ocean to uncover new lineages of life (NeLLi) - Sumatra_00607 metaG (SPAdes) (version 2) | ecosystem: Environmental > Aquatic > Marine > Oceanic... | reverse complement strand
TACAACTTATTGTAGAGAGCTTTTAAAGGTAGCTGCTATGTTCCATCCAAAATGGAATACTGGAATACTGGAGTACTGGAGTGTTGGGCAGTAGAAAAGGAAGAAATTATATTAATTGCTTTTCTTCCTCTAAACCCATTACTCCACCACTCCATTATTCTACCGCAATCTTGCGGGACGGAGCGAAGCGGAGCTAAATTCTATGTCTTTTGAAACATTCTTTTCTATCAGATATTTAAAGGCAAAGAGAAAACAAGGGTTTATCTCTATTATAACTGGTATTTCCATTTTGGGAATAATGATAGGGGTCATGGCCCTGATTGTGGTGCTGGCAGTCATGAATGGTTTCAGGGAAGATTTGATGAAAAAGATACTTGGTGTAAAATCCCACTTGCTCATCATGAGTTATAAGGGGGGTATCAAAGATACGGAAGCTGTTATGGAGAAAGCTTTGGAGGTGGATGGTGTTCTTTCAGCAACACCATTTATTTATAGCCAGGTAATGATTAAAAATGCTGGCAATATCTCAGGGGCTATTCTCAGAGGGCTGGATCTAGCTACAGCAGGTAAGGTAATCAATATTGATTCTATGATAAAAGAAGGCTCCCTTAATATTTTAAAGAGATCCAAGGCTGATCCCCAAGGAATCATTATTGGTAGTGAGTTATCCAAACAGATAGGAGCGCTGCCAGGAGATACTGTAGCCTTGGTATCACCTATTGGTAAATTGACGCCATTGGGTAGAGTGGCCAATGAGGCTAAATTTAAGGTAAAGGCCCTATTTGAATCCGGAATGTATGAGTTTGATAGTTGGTTTGTGTACCTGTCTTTAACTGATGCCCAGGATTTTCTCTCACTTGGGGATGAAGCAACAGGGATCGAATTAAGGGTTAATGATATTAATAAAAGTGACAAAATAGGCAAAATTATTCAGGATGAACTCGGCTATCCTTACTGGACCCAAGACTGGAAGATGATGAACAAAAGCCTGATTTCCGCCTTAAAACTTGAAAAGGTGACCATGTTTATTATTCTGACCATGATAATTCTCGTAGGTGCACTTAATATAATCAGTTCCTTAGTTATGATGGTCATGGAAAAGACTCGCGATATAGCGATACTTAGAACTATGGGGGCATCGTCAAAGAGCATCATGTCTATTTTTATCTTTCAGGGCCTATTTGTTGGTATTGTTGGTACCTTGCTGGGGCTCATGTCCGGGTCCTTTCTATGTTATCTCCTGGCAAGATATAAGTTTATCAAGCTTCCTCCAGATATATATTATATAACTACCCTGCCTGTTAGAATAGAATGGGTAGATATTGTCTCAATCGTATTGGCTGCAATAATTATTTCTTTCATAGCCACTATTTACCCTTCCTGGCAGGCCTCAAAATTAAACCCTGTAGAGGCATTGAGATATGAATAGAGGTGAGCTAAAAGGATTGTGAATTGTGAATTTATGAATTGGGGAATTGAGGAATTTAGGGATTTTCGATTGCCGATTTTCGATTGAAAAAATAAAATTAAAATAACAGATGATCAGTGAAAAATGACGAATAAGGATTGTCCATTAGGGGTTGTTTGTTGTATTCACTTTTAACTTTAAGTACTTTTAACTTTAAACTTTGAACAGCAAAACCCATGCTGCGGATCGAAAATATCTATAAAAGTTTTGAAAATAGTGGCCAGATAATCCAGGTGCTTAAGAGGATCAACTTACAGGTATTACCAGGTGACTCCCTTGCCATAACAGGACCCTCTGGGTCAGGAAAGTCCACCTTGCTTAATATTATGGGAACATTAGAGCCACCATCCAAGGGTACTGTTTTTTTTAAAGGCAGTAATATCTATCAGATGGATGAGATGGGCCTCAGTAAGATCAGAAACCGGGAAATAGGCTTTGTCTTTCAACTCCATCATCTTCTCCCTGAATTTAATGCTGAGGAAAACACTATGATCCCAGCCCTTATATCAGGTTACAGCAAAACGGAATCTGTTGAAATGGCTTCGGCCATACTCTCCCAGATGGGTTTAAAAGATAGATTAAGGCACAGAGTGGGAGAGCTTTCCGGAGGAGAACAGCAGAGGGTTGCAATCGCTAGAGCCTTAATTATGGGGCCCAAGTTGCTCTTGGCAGATGAGCCCACAGGAAACCTTGATAAGGCAACAGGTGATGGGATAACAAAGCTGTTGCTCTCCCTTAATAGAAGCAGAGGCTTGGCCTTAATTATAGCTACTCATAATCTTGGGCTGGCAAACCAGATGTCCAAGCAGTTGCAATTAGTTGATGGCAGATTTGCATGATTCAAAAGATATTTTCCTATTCTGGCCATATATTAAGGCCTTTTTCTTTTTTGATACTTATAATCTTTCTTTTAATACCCACCGATGTGATGGCACTGTTATCAGACAAGATAGCAGTTCTTCCTTTCAAGATCTATATGCTGAAGCCTATGGATCATCTTGTTTTAGGCCTCCAAGAGATGTTAACAGCAAGATTGGCTAAGGAAGGATTCGACCTTATCGATCCCACGACCATAAATAAGAGTAAGCTACGCAGGATAAAAGCATCAGAGTTAGATCTTTTAAGAAGGATAGGAAAAGAGAAGGGGATCGATTGGTTAATAAAAGGGAGCCTTACCCAGATAGGAAAAAAGTTCAGCCTTGACCTTACCATCATCCCCATATCAACTGAAAAGAGACCTTTCTCTATTTTTGTTGTAGGAGACAGAATAGATAAATTAGCTCAGATAATAGATAGGACAGCAGTAACAGTAACAAACCGGATTAAAGGTGCTATCCAGATAGATTCAGTCTCTGTTAAAGGAAATAAAAGGATAGAAACAGATGCCATCCTTGCAGCCATCGAGAGTCAGAAAGGGGCAAAATACGATCCAGACACCCTCAATAAAGATCTTAGATCCATATATCAGATGGGTTTTTTTGAGGATGTCCAGATAGAAACTGAGGAGTGTCCTGGAGGTAAATCAGTCACCTTCAAGGTTAGTGAAAAGCCATCAATTGGAAAGATTAAATTATTGGGGACAAAGAAGATTGATCAAAAGGATCTGATGGAATTTTTAGGTATAAAAAAATACTCTATTATTAATAGAAAGGTAATCAAAGATAGTATAGAGAGGTTAAAAGATCATTACCATCAAAAGGGATATTATCATGTTGAGATAATAGAAAGAATTGAGGACCTTCCCAATAATGAGGTGGCCCTCATTTATCAAATTAAAGAGGGAGATAAGGTCTATATAAAGGAAATTAGATTTATAGGAAATGTTGAATTTGATGATGATGATCTAAAAGATCTTATGGAGATAAGCGAAAAGGGGTTTTTCTCCTTTCTTACTCAATCTGGTCACCTGGATAGAAAAAAGTTAGAGGGTGACATATTCAAGATAAAATCATTTTACCAGAACAATGGTTATATAAAGGCAAGAGTAGGGGAGCCAGATATCTCTTATAAAAAAGATGAGGGGCTTATAATCACTATTACCATTAATGAAGGTCCTCAATATGCTATTGCTAAGGTAAGCGTTGAGGGAGATCTTATCAAAGATGTTGATGAGCTTTACCAGGCACTTAAGATAACAAAAGAGAAGGTTTACAATAGAGAAGTTATCAGGTCTGATGCATTGTCTTTAAGTGTAATTTATTCAGACGAAGGCTATGCCTTTGTCGATGTTTTCCCAAAGATCAAAGAGGATGATAAAGAGCATAAGGTTGATGTTACATATAGGATTTTGAAGGGAAAGAAGGTTAGATTTGAGAGGATCATAATTTCAGGAAATGACCGGACCAGGGATAAGGTTATTCGACGGGAACTAAAGGTTATTGAGGGTGGATATTTCAGTGGGAACAAGTTAAAAAGAAGCAGTCAGAATCTTCATCGACTCGGTTTTTTTGAGCAGGTGGAGGTTAACACAAAAAAGGGAAGCAGTGATGAAGAGATGATTCTTGATATACATGTCAAGGAGAGACCAACCGGTATGTTTTCCTTTGGTATTGGATATAGTTCAGTCGAACATATTATAGGGTCGCTTCAAATATCACAGAACAACCTATTTGGTCGTGGGCAGTCCATATCGGTTAGGGCTTCCATGAGCGACAAGGCTACTAGATATACCTTAAGTTTTATTGAGCCATGGCTCTTTGATAAGCCATTATTAGCAGGTATTGATCTATATGATTGGGAATATGAGTATGACGAATATACCAAAGACAGCAGTGGTGGAAGATTGAAGTTTGGCTTTCCCCTAAGACTTGATTTTACCAGGGGTTCAGTTATCTATACATATGATGATGCTGAGATCTCGAATGTATCAGAAACAGCCTCTCAGATAATAAAGGATATGATTGGAAGAAATGTTACCAGTAGTCTGACCCTTGGGGTTTCCAGGGATAGCAGAGATAGACGCTTTAATGCAAGAAAGGGCTCTGTTAACTCCTTAACAGTGGAATATGCAGGCGGATTCCTGGGAGGGGATAATTATTTTACCAAATACAGGGCCAGATCAGCCTGGTTTTTTCCTTTTTTCTTGGATTCAGCATTTTCTATGCAGGGAAAATGGGGCTTCATTGACCAGAGGCCAGGAGGCAAATTGCCCGTTTACGAAAAATTCAGATTAGGAGGGATGAATACGGTCAGAGGATTTCGGTATGGAGCTATTTCACCTATTGATCCAGTTACAGGTGATCGGATAGGTGGAGAAAAGATGATGGTCTATAACATTGAGTTCCGTTTTCCTATACAGAAGGAACAAGGCGTAATGGGTGTCTTATTCTTTGATGCTGGAAATGTCTTTACTAAGGATGAGGATTATACCTTTAGCGGAGTTAGGCGGGGTGCAGGGGGAGGTATAAGATGGTATTCACCAGTAGGACCTCTAAGGTTGGAATGGGGGAAAAATCTTGACCCAAAGCCTGGAGAGGCATCAAGCATCTGGGAGTTTACTATTGGAACACCGTTTTAGTTTTTGTTGTGTTCATCATGATCCCAACGCGGTTGACTAATATAAGATAAATAATGTAATATTCAAACTGATCACATGGAGTGCCGTCCCTGTTAAATATTGTTTTTATTGAAATATGCCATTATTGTGCTACTCAGATTATATTAAAATTTTAGGTGTTTAATGAGCCTTTCTCCTGAGATCGTGTTAAAGGGCATGAAGTTAATTTAGATAGCAGCTTATTTAAACTAATCAAGAATGGAGTCGACCATGAAGAAGACTTTCTTATTATCTACTATTTTTTTTGTAATACTATTTACCCATAATGTAGTTTTAGGGGAAGATTTTACTAAGGTTGGTTTAATTGACCTTCAGAGATGTCTTAAGGAATCTAAGGAAGGGCAAAAAATCTTTCAGATTCTCAGGAAGAAAAAAGATGATCTCCAGAGGCAGCTCGATACGAGACAGAGAGAACTTTTGGAATTAAGGAAGGAATTAGATAAACAGTCTATGATGTTGAGTATGGACGCCCAGGAAGACAAAAAGAGGACTATTGAAAGGAAGACCAGAGAGCTAGAATATCTTTACAAGGATTTAAATGAAGAGATGGTGAGGACACAGGAGAAAGAAAAAAAGAGGATCTTTGAAGAATTAGGAAAGATTATTGAAAAGATAGGCTCTGAAGGAAACTACGCCTTGATAATGGAAAAGCGGGCAGGGGGTGTTCTGTATCGTTCTAAGTCAATCGATATTACTGACCAGGTTATCAAGGACTACGATCAGGTGAAAGAAGCAAATAAATAATAATAGGACGAGTGGTTAAAGAGAGACTTGTAAGTTTTTATTTATAACACTGGCCCAGACCCGCCTGCCACCCGCCTGCCGGATGTCGGGCAGGGATGGCGGGCAGGCTTCAGTTCACTTTAGGCATTGTTAAACATTGGAAATAACCCTCAGACACATAGCTGAATCAATAGGTGGCACTGTAGTAGGTGATGATCAGGTTTTAATAAAAGGGATTAATTCCCTTGTTTCGGCCGAACAAGGAGAGATATCCTTTTTATCAGATCCACGATTAAAGGATCAGATTAGGATAACAAAGGCATCTGCCGTGATTGTTAAGGGGCTTATCAGTCTTTATCAAGGACCACAATTGATAGTTGCTGATCCTTCTCTTGCCTACGCCAGGATTGCAACCATATTTGCTCCTCCGATTCCTCGTTTTCCGGGAATAAGCGAAAAGGCCACTATTGGAGAAGGAACTTATATAGGAAAAGATGTATCTATCTATCCGTTTGTTTATGTTGGTCGGGAGTCAGTAATAAGTAATGAAGTCACTCTTTTCCCAGGTGTCTATGTTGGTGACAGGGTCACAATAGGAAAGGGGAGTGTTATCTATCCAAATGTAACAATAATGTCCGATTGTATAATAGGAAAAGAGGTAATAATTCATGCAGGCACTGTCATAGGAAGTGATGGTTTTGGTTTTGTCAGGGATGGTGATGTAAGTGTCAAGATTCCCCAAACAGGTATTGTTCAAATAGAAGATGAGGTAGAAATCGGGGCAAATAATACCATCGACAGGGCTACCTTTGGTAAGACAAAGATAGGGAAAGGTGTAAAGACCGATAACCTTGTTCAGATTGGGCATAATGTAATTGTTGGTGAAAATACTATTATTGTTGCCCAGGCGGGCATTGCAGGAAGCACTAAGATAGGAGAGAGTGTTGTTATAGGGCCACAGGTTGGCATTATTGATCACCTCGTGATAGGTGATCGCGTTATGATGGCTGGAAAATCTGGTGTGGTCAAATCCATTCCACCAGGAGAGGTTGTCTCAGGATTCCCAACAATGCCTCATCGCCTCTGGTTAAAAACGAGAGGGCATATCAGGAGACTCCCCGAGTATTTTGAAAGGTTGAAGGAGTTAGAAGACAGGGTCAAGGAATTGGACGAACAAATAAAAAAGGAGCAGATAGGGTAATGGATTTGCCACTTACTTACAAGGACATCATAAAGATACTCCCACACCGTCATCCATTTCTGTTTGTGGATATGATTACAGAACTCGAGCTGGGTGAGAGGGTAGTTGGGATCAAGAATGTAACTATAAATGAGCCTTTCTTCATGGGTCATTTTCCAGGAAAGCCCATTATGCCTGGTGTTTTGGTGATAGAGGCCATGGCTCAAGTTGGTGGAATCCTTGCCAAATTATCGCAACCAGAAAGTATGAAAAAAAAGGGGGATAATGCCATATACTTTGTTGCTATGGATAAGGTAAGATTTCGGAAACCGATTTTCCCCGGCGACCAGATCCATTTTGAACTGACTGCTATGAGAAAAGGTAGCAGAATATGGAAGATGAAAGGCAAGGCAATGGTAAATAAGAAAGTAGCAGCAGAAGCCGAGTTAGTAGCTGCAATAAAGTAAAAAAATGGGAATAGATATTCATCCATCTGCAGTAGTATCCCCAAAGGCAAAAATAGCTGATGGCGTTATAATCGGGCCGTTTTCAATCATAGGCGAAAAGGTGACAGTTGGCAGGGATACTGTTATTGGTTCGCATATAGTTATAGATGGAAATACAGTAATAGGGGAAAAAAACAGGATTTACCCTTTTGTCTCCATTGGTTTACCTCCCCAGGATATCGGTTATCAGGGTGAGGATACAAGAGTTATTATTGGGGATGAGAATATAATCAGGGAGTTTGTAACAATTAATAGGGCCACAACCAAGCAGGATAGAGTCACAAAAGTTGGGAACAAGAATTACCTTATGGCCTATGCCCATATAGCCCATGACTGTACTTTGGGTAATTCTATTATTATGTCAAATGCTGCGACTCTTGGTGGTCATATAGAGATAGGTGACCACGCCATCATTGGGGGGCTGGTAGCCATACATCAATATGTCAGGATAGGAGCATACGCATTTATTGGGGGGAAATCAGCCACGGTCAAAGATATCCCTCCTTATATGATAGCATCTGGCGACAGGGCCAAATTGTACGGATTAAATCAGATAGGTCTTAAAAGGGAAGGATTTTCTCAAGAAGAAATCAATAACCTAAAAAAGGCCTATAAGATTATATGGCGCGATCATCATCTGTTGAATGAAGCAATGGAAAGGGTCAGGAGAGAGATACTCCCTTTTAAGGAATTACAAATATTGCTTGATTTTTTGGTCAACTCAAAAAGAGGGGTTGTTAGATAGGTAAGGAACAATTGAAAATTGTCAATAGTCAATTGAAAATGGATAAGATAGGCCTTATAGCCGGAAGTGGGAAGTTTCCTCTTTTGATAGCCGAATCAGCTAAGAGAAGGGGTTTAAAGGTAATTGCTGTAGCACATAAGGGAGAGACTATGCCGGAGTTGGCTGAGAAAGTTGATGAAATTACATGGATAGGTCTTGGTCAATTTGGTCATTTACTCAGTGCCCTCAAATCGAGGGGAATAAGTCATGTTTTGATGGCAGGCGCAATTACCAAGGCAAACATGTTTGCCAATGTAAGACCGGATCTAAAAGGGCTGCAAGTCATTGGAAAATTATTAATTTTCCACGATGATGACATCTTAAGAGCTGTTGCCAGGGAGCTTGAAAAAGAAGGGATAAACGTTGTAAGTTCTACCGCTTATCTCCCGGAACTTCTGGCGCCATCTGGTTGTCTTACCAAAAGAAAGCCGAGCAAAGAGGAGATGGAAGATATAGAATTTGGCTGGATGGTAGCTAAAGAATTGGGTCGCCTAGATATAGGGCATTGTGTTGTAGTCAAAAGAAAGACAGTCTTGGCAGTGGAGGCTATAGAGGGGACTGATAAGGCGATATTAAGGGGAGGGGAATTAGCCACAGAAGGTGGTGTGGTTATTAAGGTTTGTAAACCCAATCAGGATCTTAGGTTTGATTTACCTGCTGTCGGCATTAACACCGTTAAGGTTATGTCAAAGGCTAATGCATCTGTTCTGGCAATTGAAGCAGGCAAAACCCTCATTTTTGATAAAGAGGAAATGATAAGGCTAGCAAATAGTAAGGATATTTCCATTGTCTCAAGGTAAGTTTTTGATAAATTAAGGTATAATGCTCGTATAGTAACAATAACCTATAGGCTTAAACCCTGAACCCTAAATCCGAAATAATAAACAAACACTCATGCCCATGCTGGGCACCACGAAGCATAAAAATTAATTCTATTTTCGGACCAAATCCAAATATCAAAATCCAAATTACCAAAACATCTTTGACAAAAAATTATCTAAGGAGTTTTGAATTTCAAATATTTGAATTTTGTGATTGTTTAGGATTTTCAACTTTTTGTTAAGTGTTTTGTACTCATATAGGTAAACTTTTAAAAAGTAGCAGCTCAAGATAATCATGAAAAGATTACGATTAGGTGTTGTCGGGGTGGGCTACCTGGGTGAGTTTCATGCCCAGAAATATGCCTCTATGGAAGACATAGACCTCGTTGGACTTGCCGATAAAAATCTTGAAAGGGCGCAAGAGATGGCACGTAAGTATAATACAAAGGCTTACAATAGCCATACTGAGCTTCTTTCCCGTGTAGATGGCCTTAGTTTGGCAGTTCCAACAGTATCACATTTTGAAATTGGACATGATATTTTGGATCATGGCATACATCTGTTAATTGAAAAGCCTATCACCCTTAAAGTGGGTGATGCTGATAGGCTGATAGAAGGAGCAAAAAAAAATAATACCATTTTGCAGATAGGACATATAGAACGTTTTAATCCTGCTGTGATCAAGATGGAATCACTGCTTTCTAAGCCTCTTTTTATTGATTCTCATCGGCTTGCATTTTTTACAAACAGAGGCACCGATGTAGATGTGATTTTGGATCTTATGATTCATGATCTGGATATTATCATGCACATAGTGGATTCTGAGATTAAAGAAATAAATGCCGTTGGGATGCCGGCTGTGAGTGATAAGATAGATATTGCTAACGTTAGGATAATCTTTTCTAATGGTACAGTAGCAAATTTAACAGCAAGTCGCGTTTCAAATGAATCTCTCAGAATGATTAGGGTCTTCCAGCCTGATAACTGCATATCAATTGATTATGGCAAAAGAAAGATCAGTGTAACCCAGTTTAAAGGGAATGAGAAAAATTTTGCTGACCTTCCCTGTTTAGTTCATAGAGAGGATGAATTTCCTGATAGTGATCCCTTAGCCGATCAGATTAGATCCTTTGTTGAGACCATAAAAAAGAAGACAGAACCTAAAGTCACTGGAGTTGATGGGAAAAAGGCCCTTGCTCTTGCCCTTTCCATCATTGACCAGATAAAAAGAAATATGGGTAATGTCAGCAGTTAGTCGATTGAGCCATAACAAAAGTGTAATGATTGTGGCAGGAGAGGCCTCAGGGGATATTTATGGGGCGCATTTGGTCGTGGCGATAAAGGAGCTAGACCCTTGTATAGAGTTTTTTGGTCTCGGTGGTCCCGAAATGGAGAGGGTTGGTGTCAGGATCATGTATCAATTATCAGCTATGGCTGTAGTAGGGATAACCGAAATCATACCAAAAATCAGATACATTTTTCGGGCCTTACGGGAATTAAAGCTAGTATTAAAAGTTACACCCCCAGATCTCTTGATACTTATTGACTATCCAGGCTTTAATCTAAATTTAGCCAAAAAAGCCCACTCACTTGGTATCCCTGTGTTTTACTATATTCCACCCCAGGTATGGGCATGGTGGGAAAGGAGGGTTAGAAAGATAGCTAAAATGGTAGACCGGGTGGCGGTAATTCTACCCTTTGAAAAAGAATTTTACCGGAAGCACGGACTAAAAGTAGAATATGTGGGCCATCCACTTCTGGATATATCTTTACCTAAAAGTGGTGAGGAAAAGATTAAGGAAAGTTTAGATATTAATCATAAAAAGATTCCGATACTCGGACTTTTTCCTGGAAGCAGGGATGAGGAGATTGTGAGAATGCTGCCAGCAATGATCGGTGCAGCCGAGATAATTTGCCGCGATTATCCTAGCCTATGTTGTATTTTACCTTTGGCATCTACAGTGAGAGAAGATGTGGCCATGCCCTTAATAGAAAATGCCAAAATAGATATTAAAATTGGAAGACTCGACACAAAGGAAATATTAAAGATAGCGGATCTAGCTTTAATTGCCTCAGGGACAGCTACCTTGGAGGCAGCAATAATGGAAACCCCTGTGGTAATAGTCTATAAGGTATCCTATTTAAGTTATATTCTCGGTCGATTCCTTATAAAGGTGTCTAACATCGGCCTGGTAAATTTAGTTGCTGGCAAAGCTATAGTTCCAGAATTGATTCAAGGTAAGGCAACAGCCCTTCGTTTAGCAGAAGAAGCCTTAGCCATCCTAAAAAATGAAACCTTAAAAAAAGATATGAAAAAAGGGTTAAAATTGGTGCATGAGCAACTCGGTCAAGGTGGCGCTGCCAAAAAAGCAGCCCATATTGCAGGGGAGATGATGGGGCTGTATTAATGGGTAAGCAGTATGCAGTAAGCATTAAGCAAAAAAAACAATTAGCAATGAGCAATGATAAATTAGCAATTAAGAATGAACAACGAGCAATGAGAATATGGCAGATACAGTACTTATAGTAGATGATGAGCCAAGCATAATTCAATCCTTACACGGTATTCTTACTGATGAAGGGTTTGAGGTTATGACTGCCGATGGAGGTTTGAAGGCCCTGGATATAATAAAAGAGACCATTCCGGATATTATATTGCTGGATATCTGGATGCCGGATATCGACGGCATAGAAACGCTGGAGAGGATTAGAGAATTGTATCCAAGTGTTCAGGTCATTATGATCTCAGGTCATGGCACTATCGAAACTGCGGTTAGGGCTACAAAATTGGGCGCGTATGACTTTATTGAAAAACCTCTTTCGCTGGAGAAGGTTCTTTTATCAGTAAATAATGCCTTGAAATACAATAGGATGGAGACAGAGCTTGATCTTTTCAAGGAGAGAGAAAGACAAAGGTATCAGATTACAGGACATGGCCGGGCTATTACTGAGTTAAAAGAGCAGATAAAGATAGTTTCCCCAACTGATGCATGGGTGCTTATTGTTGGAGAAAATGGGACTGGTAAGGAATTAGTAGCCCATACAATCCACAGATTAAGCAAAAGGAAAGACAAACCTTTAATCGAGGTTAATTGTGCTGCTATACCAGAAGATTTAATCGAGTCGGAACTTTTTGGACACGAAAAAGGCTCATTCACCGGGGCTACCGCTATGAAAAGCGGGAAATTTGACCAGGCTAATAATGGAATGTTATTTTTAGACGAAATTGGTGACATGAGCCTAAAGGCTCAGTCAAAGGTTCTACGTATTTTACAAGAGCAGAGATTTGAGCGCGTAGGTGGAAGTAGAACTATTAAGGTGGATGTCCGGGTTATCGCTGCAACCAACAAGAATCTGGAAGAAGAGATTGCTAAGGGAACATTCAGGGAAGACCTCTACTTTCGCCTTAACGTTATACCTATCAGGGTTCCTCCATTAAGGGAGCGAGTTGATGATATCAATGAACTCGTGAATGAATTTTTGGATGAGTTTTCTCTTGATACAAAAAAGGAACGCAAATTTCTAAGTCCTGATGCCCTGGAATTGCTAAAGAGGTATAGCTGGCCAGGCAATATCAGGGAGCTTAAAAATTTGGTAGAGAGGATGGCTATTATGTATCCTGGTAAGGTAATTCATGCAGAAGATATACCACGTCCATTTAACACATCCAGAATCAAAGACCGTAAGCTGGAATCCTTTATTTCTTTTGATAGCCTTAAAGAGGCTAGAGAGATTTTTGAAAAAAACTTTATCGCCAGTAAATTAGAACAATTCGGAGGAAATATTTCTAAAACTGCCGAAGCTATAGGAGTGGAGAGAAGCAATCTCCATAAAAAAATAAAGACCTATGGGCTCTGAAAGTTAAAAGTTAGAATGATTTTGCTCCTTAACTTTAGGCACTTCCTACTATTTCTATTTCATTTATCCTTTCCCAGAGTTCTTGTCTTCCTTGGCCTGTTTTGCGGAAAAGGTGATAGGTTAACCAAAGCTTTCCGTTAGACAACACATTTCTTATGATTGGTGATGCGATTGGCAGGAAAAATTGCTGCATATCAATCACAAGCAAAGCGCATTTGCCGGGTTTTGGCCATGCTGGACGGATATTGTATTTACCTATTTTTTGAAGGTAGTCTGAGGCCATT
>Ga0209977_10000760_pt1 | contig 13193 bp, 14 predicted proteins | sample SumtaG_2_FD_183113 | JGI IMG/M metagenome (GOLD analysis project Ga0209977, IMG submission 183113) | Deep subsurface microbial communities from Indian Ocean to uncover new lineages of life (NeLLi) - Sumatra_00607 metaG (SPAdes) (version 2) | ecosystem: Environmental > Aquatic > Marine > Oceanic... | reverse complement strand
TATATTTTTGATTTCGTCTTCTGAGACATCTAAAGTAATTGGAATGGGCCAAGCAATATTGCTCTCCAAGTACATAGTATCTAATACATAGTGATAATCATTTTCATTCATAAAGCCCCCCAAAGGACTAAAAACTCCAAAAGAGATATTTTTAATTACTTTAAGCGTCTCTGGTCTAACTTTTATCTTCTCAAATTCATTGATTTCTCCTTTTATCCTTTCTTTTTCAAATTTGGGCAATTCTTTATTTATTAAGGTATCACCGTGTGGTTTTATCATTTAATTTTGAAACCTCTCTATATTTTGATTGTTTTTTTAGAATTTTAAAATTGTTAATCTATATATCCTAAATCCCTTAATCTTTGCTTCACTTTTTCTTCTTCTTCTTTAGTAAATGCTTGCTTTGATCTTTTTTCTTCTTCTATAGAAGATATAACTTGTCTTAATACATAGGTTACATAACTAGAAACAGAAGCAAAGCCTGTTCCCTTCATTCTTTCCTTTACTTTTTCTACAAGAGGTTTTGGAATAGATACTGTTGTATATTCTACTTTATGCTCATCTTCAGTCATAAATAATTACCATATTAATATATTACTCACTAATAATGTCGCATTATATTTAATGTTACATAATGATGGATAATTAAAAAAAATACATAAATACACAATTATGAAATAAATTTACAAAATTATAAGAAGATCTTAAATTTTACCTTTTATACCAAGATTTTTTAGATAACATCTCTTAATCTACTTAAAATTATTAATTTAAAGCGTAAATACTTCTCTTTTATATGAAAATCTGTTTACTCGTATCTGAATTTTATCCTGTATATGGGGGAATTGGTAGATTTTTCACTGATATGTATAAAACATTTAGGGATAGGGAAGAAAAACTCTTTATCTTTAATAGGACTTATAGAGGAAAAAACGCATTCGATATTTTAGAGTATACTAAGATTTTTAATTTGAGAGATTTATTAGCATTGTTTAAACAACGAAAACACATTTTATATTTTTTAAATTCAATATGGAAGATACTTACTGCTAAAAAGTTAAAAGTCTATTTCAAGTTAAGTATGATATTGTATCTTTTCATAAAACCAAAAGTGTTAATAAGCCTATTGAAAAATTTATCAACAATTTATCCTTTGGTAAAAAAAATAAATCCCGATTTGATTTATGGAAGTGTTTGTGATAGTGTTGTGATGCCATTAGGGTTTATTTTATCGAAACTCATAGGGAAAAGATTCATTTGCAGTGCTCACGGCACTGATTTCTTAGTCCGTACTCGCTATTCTCTAAAAACTTATTACTTAAAGGCAATTGATGAGATAATTGTAAGTAGTAATAGGAATAAGGAACTGATAGGGAAGATAAACCATTTAGATGAAGACCAATTAACAATAATTCCATATGGTCTCTTCCTTCAAGATCATGAAATTATACAAGACGTTCCCCAAATTAGAAATGAATTACACATAAATCCCAAAGACTTTATTTTAATTAGCGTTGGACGTCATGTTCCCAGAAAAAATTTTCAAATAGTTATAAAAGCTATGAAATTCTTGAAAAAAACATATCCATATGCACAAATTAAATATTTCTTAATAGGAAGTGGACAAGATACCGAAAAATTAAAAGGTATGACAATGAATCTAGGATTAAAAAATGAAGTCATATTTCTTGGTGCTATTAATGATACTATGAAAAAAAAATATTTAAAAGCTTCAGATGTTTTTATAATGCCTTCTATCGCAACAAAAAAGTCTATTGAAGGGTTTGGTATTGTTTTCCTAGAAGCTAATTTTTATAAACTACCAGTGATTGGTACGATTTCTGGTGGAATTATCGAGGCTATTGAAGATCATAAATCTGGGTTACTAATCAAACCAAATGATTTAAACGGCTTAATAAACGCGATTATTTATTTATATGAAAATGAAGAAGAAAGAAAAAGCATGGGAGAATATGGGCATAATAGAGTAATTAACAAGTATAATTGGGATTTTTTAGTAAATGAGTATATCAGAATTTTCGAGAATGTAATAAAAAAATAAATGAAGATAAATCTGTTTATAAAAAATACAAATCATGTCAGGAATTTTCTTTAGATATAAGAATTATATGACTTCTAAAATCAGGCAAAGGGAAGTTAAACTTCTTCTTAAAGAACCATTTTTAAGGATTCTGAGAATTTTAAAAATGATCAAATTAATGATATTAATTAAAAGTGTCCCTGAAAATTGTAATATCGAAAAACTTGTTGATTTCGCTTCTTCGCCTCGTAATGATGTTATAAAACTACATCAAATTAAATTTGAAATTATTAGGTTATTAGAAATAATTAGAGCTCGTGATCCAAAAATCATACTTGAAATAGGTACATTTAACGGAGGTACCTTATTTTTGTTCTCAAGAATTGCAAATAAGGACGCATTACTAATAAGTATAGATCTACCTAAAAGAAAATTTGCTAATTTTCAATTTGATTGGAAGGTTCCTTTAATTAAGAGATTCTCCTTACCACATCAAAAATTAAAATTAATAAGAGCTAATTCTCATAGACCATCTACATTATATCAGGTTAAAAAATTGCTAGATGGTAAAAAATTAAATTTCTTGTTTATTGATGGAGACCATTCGTATGATGGAGTTAAGAAAGATTTTGAAATGTATAGTCCATTAGTGAAACCCGGTGGAATAATTGCATTCCATGACATTGTACCTCCTTCCTCTGATTTAACCAACACTGTTCATAAATTTTGGAAACAAATCAAAAATGAATTCAACGTCGAAGAGATTATTGAAAATAGTAATCAAGTGGTTGGAGGGATAGGTGTCTTAAAAAAATAGTCTTAATTTCAATTTAATTACTAAAATCATTTTATATGCTCTTTATTTGCTTCAAATGATTTGTCTTTTACTTTTATTTTTAATTTCATCAACAATTTTTAAGATTTTTCCATCTTCTCATTTATAATGAGTTGTTAATTGTAATAAACTCATACAACTAGTTTTAAGAATAAATCTTCAATAGACAATTCTATTTCTTGTATTTTTGTAATTTTATATTTTCCGAAAATAGGAAACAATTGGTTATAGTAGTCTCTCTCTAATAATTCGATTTTAAGACCAGTTTCTTCAATACTTATATGTGTTATAAAATCTTGCTGTTCCAATTCTTGCTTTAGTTTAATTTTATTATCATCAATTCCAATGAAAATTTTTATTTGTTTTTGATATAACTTTCGAAGATCATCTTTACTTCCATATTTGATGATTTTACCATTATTAATAAATGCAATTTCGGTGCATAATTTATCAACTACATCCATGTTATGACTGGTTAGAAATATTGTTTTATCCAAGTGTTTTAATTTGTCAATTATGAATTTTGTCGTTTTAACATCAAGACCTAGTGTAGGTTCATCTAAAAATAAGATCTTAGGATCAGAAAGTAGAATTCTGCACAAAGATAGTTTACACTTCATTCCTGAAGAATATCTCTCAACATACTCATTAAGCCAATTTTCCATCCCAAATTCTTTTGATACCTGTATTATTTTTTTCTTGTAATCTTTCACCCCAATTATTTTACAAAAAAACTTTAGATTTGCATATCCTGTAATTCTATAATATATCATATCATTTCCAAGCATGAGTGCAATTTTACCTTTGATGCTATTAGGTTTTTTGAGAATATTAATTCCATCAATTATTGCATAACCATGTGAAGGTTGTATTAGAGTTGACAAAATAGAAATCATCGTGGTTTTACCTGCTCCATTTGGACCCAGTAAGCCGAATTTTTCTCCTTCGTTGATATGAATATTCACATCATCTAACGCATGAATAAGGTTTCCCTTTTGAAGATGATATACTTTGGACAAATTGAAAGTTTCTATAATATAATTACTCAAATCAATACCCTGAAATGCCTAATTTTTTATATATTATATTAAACATGGACACACATATAATGGGAAAGATTACAAGACATATAACAAATATGTAAATATGTATTGGATGTGCAATTACACTGAAAATAATATTATTTTCAATCCATGTAAAGCGAATAATATCAATTAAATAATAAATTGGATTTAAATTAATAATATTCTGGACTAATGTGGGGAAAAGTTGAAAAGGATATGTTATACAGCTAAGCCAAAAAATGAGTCTCGCACCAAAATCAAATATATATAAATAATTTTCATTTGAAATTGCAAATGCACCTAAAAATAATCCCACTCCTGAAAATACTATTCCAACACCGAAAAACATTAAAATTACTATTATTAGCGTTGGTATTGAGATTGGGAAAAAAATTAACATTGCTATGAGAACTAATACAAAAGGTAAAAGAATTCCTAAGAATTCAGAAATAATATAACCGAATAACAAATAAAATCTGTTAAATGGAGCTGTTATAAGTGCAGGAAGTGTTTTCCAGTATTTTTCTTGTAATAAATATCTTGGAATGAAAGTTATCATGTTTCTCATTAACATTATAATATATCCAACAAATACAAATACCATATAGTTCTGTGGTGTCCACGGACCAAAGTTTGCGTTAAAATCAAAAAAACTATCGAAAATAATAATAGGCATTAATATCGTGATAATAGGAGTAAAATATCTAAGAACCATTACATACTTAAATCTATACTGTATTCGCACGTTTTTTTCTGCTATTGCATATGTTTTTGAGAAAATCCTGCGAATTTTTTTAATACTTCTCATTTATGTTCTTTCTCTTTTTGTTTAAAAATTATACACATAATATAATTCTTCTTCTTTCACTTTATCTAAAGAAATCTAGAAAATGCTTATTTTTCAAATAAACTGTAGATGCGAAATTTTATGAACAGTATTCATAATTCTTTCTTAGCAGAAAAATTAGGAAGGGGTCTACATCTTTATTATTACTCCTATTCCTAACGATCTTGGATCCCCTTCTTTAAGTATTTCTCTAAAATTAAAATCTTTCTTAATTTCATTCCAAAATTTATCAACATAGCAATTTATTTCTGGAGAGTGAACAGCTATATCATGGAAGGCTATTATTCCACCGGGTTTCACTAGTGGGGCATACATTTCGAAATCCTTTTTTACCCCTTCATACGTATGATCACCATCAATAAAAAGTAGATCTAACTTATGATCTTTTAAAAGTTTTATTATCTTTTTCAATGTAGAGGTATCATGAGAATTTTCCCTAATTAATGATAACTTTTGATTTTTAGAGACAAATGTCTTAAAAAACGGGATTCTAAATCTTGGATATCCCCCACCATGAATTCCACCAGGTAAATCCAAACTTATTACATGGGCATCTGGGCTAGAAAATCGAGATAATAAATATAATGTACCACCTCTAGCAGTACCGATTTCAAGAATTAATTTTGGCTGAATTTTTGCGATATACTTAAGGAATTCTGTTATTTCAAATCTATTTTGCAAAGTGCGAAAAATTAATTTAAATGGCAATCCTTTAATGGGAGCATATTCGAAAAATAGTCCTAAATCAATAAGATCATCAATACTTCTACATTTACTAGCTTCTCTCTTAAGTTTTATACCTGATAATAAAGAAATGATGTAACTTGCAATTACTCTATTTTTTGAATAAATTTCATTGATGAAACTATTCTTAACAGAAATTGCTTTAATGCGTTGAAAGAAACTATTAATTGCTTCTAATATCATTTAGTAAATTGAAATTTAATTGTAAATATAAGTAAAAAATTTTTAATTATTTTTTAATATTGTTAATTATACTTTAAGTAGAACCCAAAAAAATATAGTTTTTCTAAATCAGAAAAAAATTAAAACTATAAATCATCATTTCTTCATATAAATAGAGAAATTAACTCCCTCTAAATGAAAAATTTAATAAAAATGAGGTTTTATTAGAGAGAATGAAAGTAATAATTTTAGCTGGTGGATGGGGTACAAGACTTGGTTATAGGGCAGACCTAATTCCCAAACCAATGGTAAAAGTTGGTAATAGACCAATTCTGTGGCATATAATGAAAATCTATTCTTACTATGGATTTAATGAGTTTATAATAGCTCTAGGCGTTAAGGGAGAAATAATTAAAGATTATTTTTACAAATATGATATATTTAATTCAGATTATACGATAGATTTGTCTAATAATAATATTGAATTTTACAATAAGGATAACTCTAATTGGAAAGTTACTTTGGTAGATACAGGATTAAACACTCTAAAAGGGGGAAGAATAAAAAGAGTTGAGAAATTTTTAGATCCTGATGCTAATATGGTAACTTATGGAGATGGAGTAGCTGATATTAACATCAAAAAACTAGTTGAGTTTCATAAATCTCATAATAAAATTTTCACAATTACAGGAGTCCATGCACCTGCTCGATTTGGGGAACTTACTGAACAAGATCAACAATTAATATCTTTTGATGAGAAACCACAAACTTCAGTTGGGTTAATAAATGGGGGTTTTATGGTATTTAATAATGATTTTTTAGATTATATCACCCAAGATGAGAAATGTGATTTAGAATATGGCGTGTTGGAGGAACTAACTGCTAAAAGAGAAGTAATGGTTTATAAGCATGAAGATAATTGGGCATGTATGGATCATGAAAGAGATGTAAACCATTTGAATAGATTATGGAATAACAACGAAGCATTCTGGAAGATTTGGTAATGATAAAATATTTTGGTAATTTTTTCGAAGACAAAAAAGTTTTAATAACAGGGCATACCGGATTTATTGGTTCTTGGTTGACAATTTTATTAAATGAATTATCTGCTGAAGTAATTGGATATGCTCTCCCTCCCTACACAGAGAAAGATAATTTTGTTGTAACAAATCTGGAAGAAAAAATTACACATATTATTGGAGATATTAGAGATTCTAAAAAATTAAATAAGACTTTTAAAAAATATAAGCCAGATATTACTATTCATTTAGCTGCTCAACCAATTGTAAGAAAATCATATATAATACCTAAAGAAACTTATGAAATTAATATTGGAGGGACAGTAAATTTACTTGAGGCTTTCCGAAATTCAATGTCATGTAAAGTCTTAATCAATTTTACAACCGATAAAGTCTATGAGAATCTTGAATTAAAAAGAGGCTATGATGAAAATGACAGACTTGGAGGATTTGATCCTTATAGTTCAAGTAAGGCTTGTTCCGAATTAATTACATCAGCTTATCGACATTCTTTTTTTAAACCTGGTAAGAATTTTGGCGCTAAATTTCTCTCATCCGTAAGATGTGGAAACATTATCGGTGGCGGAGATTGGCAAGAAGATCGATTAATATCTGATTGTATGAGATCAATTCTAACAAATAAAGAGATATACTTAAGAAATCCTGATTTTGTTAGACCCTGGCAATATGTTTTGGAACCAATTCGAGGGTTACTTATGCTTGCTACAAAAATGTGGGATGAAGACCCTGTATATTCAAGCGCATGGAATTTTGGTCCAACTAAAGAACACACTTTCACAGTTAGAGATGTTATTGAAAAAATTATTGCATATTTAGAGAAGGGGAAATATAATACTACATCAAATCAATGTGATGATGAATTACATGAAACAGAATTATTGATACTTGATAGTGATAAAGCCAATAAATACTTAAATTGGAGAAATGAGATATCAATTAATGAAGCAATTAAATTTTTATGCGACTGGTATACTTCAGATAAAGTTAATTATGAATTTGATACTAAACAAATTTATGAATATTTAAAAAAAATTAAAATGTAATTTACATATCGATGAAGTTCATTAAAACAAGTTTAAAAGATTTGTATATTATTGAATTTGAACCAATTCAGGATGAAAGAGGTAAATTTTATCGAGTATTTTGTAAAGATGAATTTAAACAAATTGGTCACAAAAATGAAATCGTTCAGATTAATCACTCAATAACTATAAAAAAAGGAGCAATTAGGGGAATGCATTTTCAATATCCCCCAATGGCGGAAATTAAAATGGTTAAATGTCTTCAAGGTTCTGTATATGATGTAGCAATTGATATAAGAAAAAGCTCCTCTACATTTTTACAATGGCATGGAGAAATTTTATCAGCTGAAAATCTAAAAATGATGTACATCCATAAAGGATTTGCTCATGGTTTTCAAACATTAGAAAAAAATACAGAGTTATTATATTTCCACACCGAATTTTATAGTGCTGAACATGAAGGGGGGATAAGATTTGATGACCCTTTAATTACAATTCAATGGCCATTAGAGGTAATTGATGTTTCAAAAAGAGATAAAGGGCATGAACTTTTATCCAATCATTTTAAAGGAGTAGAAATATGAAATGTAGATTCTGTAATAACGAATTAAGTTATGGATTCATTGATTTAATAAACGCGCCACTCTCAAATTCAATATTAACAGAAGAAGAACTCAATGAGCCAGAAATTTTTTTCCCTTTAAAACTTTTTATATGTGAAAAGTGTTTTTTAGTACAAATTGATGAATACCAGAAATCAAATGAGATATTTAATGAAAAATATGCCTATTTTTCCTCCATTTCTAAAAGTTGGTTAGAGCATTCAAGAAAATATGTATATATGATAATAAAAAAACTTCAGCTTAATAAAAACTCATTTGTAGTTGAAATTGCTTCTAATGATGGATACTTATTACAATATTTCAAAGAATTGAATATTCCTTGTTTGGGAATTGAACCTGCTTCAAATACCGCAGCTGAAGCAAAAGGAAAAGGAATTGATGTCATTGAGGATTTTTTTGGAGTTCGTTTAGCAAAAGAATTAACTTCAATAAAAAAAAAACCAGATTTATTACTTGGGAATAATGTCTTAGCTCATACACCGGATATTAATGACTTTACTGAAGGTTTGAAGTTATATTTAAGTGAAACGGGAGTAATAACTATGGAATTCCCTCACTTAATGCAGTTAATCGAAAATAATCAATTTGATACGATATACCATGAGCATTTCTCTTATCTGTCTTTTTTAACAATTAAATCCGTATTTGAAGCACATAACCTTGAAATATTTGATGTTGAACAATTGCCCACCCATGGCGGGTCTCTAAGAATTTACGCTAAACATAAAGAAGATGATAGTAAAGAGATTTCAAATAATGTAGAAGAATTATTTAACCTGGAAATTTCTAAAAAAATGAACACGATGGACTATTATAAAGATTTTCAAAAAAAGGCTGATAGAATAAAAATCGAATTTGTTAATTTCTTAATTCAACAAAAATTAAATAAGAAAAATGTGGTTGCTTATGGTGCCGCAGCTAAAGGTAATACTCTTTTAAACTATTGCGGAATAAAGCAAGATTTAATTGGATTTGTTGTAGATAAGTCTCCTTATAAACAAGGAAAATTCCTACCAGGCAGTCATATTCCTATAATAAATGAAAAAGAAATTAAAAAATTCAAACCAGACTATATAGTTATTTTACCTTGGAATATTAAAGATGAAATAATGGAACAGCTAGATTATGTAGAAGAATGGGGTTGTAGATTTGTAATTTCAATACCTAAAATGAAAATATTATGAAATTATTAGTTAGTGGAGCAACCGGATTCATTGGAAATTATGTAATTAAAGAATTATTAAAATGTAATGATATTGAAGTTATTGCGACATCGTTAGATCCAATTACAAAGGTTAGGAACAAAGAATGGTTTAAAGCCGTAAAATATAAAGCTCAAGATTTAAATGAAGTTAAAGAAAATTATTTCGCTTTTTTTGAAAATCCAGACCTTTTAATTCATTTGTCATGGCAAGGTCTACCAAATTATAACGAATTATTTCATATTGAAAGAAATCTCTATACGAATTATAATTTCATTAAGAACATGATAGAGAATGGATTAAGGAATTTAACCGTAATAGGAACTTGCTTGGAATATGGAATGCAAGAAGGATCTTTATCTGAAGAAATGCCTACAAATCCAATAACTGCTTATGGCTTGGGAAAAGATACATTAAGGAAATTTATTGAAGAATTAAAGAAAACATATGAATTTACATTCAAATGGATAAGGTTATTTTACATTTATGGGAGAGGACAATCCCCAAAATCAATAATAAGTCAATTGGATCAAGCACTGAAAAATAACGAGGAAGTTTTTAATATGTCTAAAGGTGATCAGTTAAGAGATTATCTTCAAGTAGAAAAAGTAGCGGATTATATAATACAGATATCCCTTCAAAATAAAATTAATGGAATAATTAATTGCTGTAGTGGAAAGCCAATTTCAATTAAAAATCTTGTTAAAGCTCACTTGAAGAAGAGAAATAAGAACATTAAATTAAATTTAGGTTATTATCCCTATCCCGATTATGAACCAATGGCTTTTTGGGGAGAGACCAAAAAATTAAACTCAATTATTAAAAAACAGAAATAAAGAGATTGACTAAATATATGGAAGAGCCGTTAGTATCTATCATTATTAGTAATTACAATGGATTACCCCATTTGAAGGAATGCTTTGATTCATTAAATAAACTTGCTTATAATAATAAAGAGATAATCTTTATAGATAACTTTTCTCGAGATAATAGTGTAGAGTATATGAAAAATAAATATCACAATGTTAAAATAATCCAAAATAGGAAAGATTATGGTTTCTCCAAAGCAAATAATATTGCTGCATCTTATGCTAAAGGGAAATATTTAGCATTTTTAAATGTGGATACTGTTGTAGATAAAAATTGGTTAACAGAATTAGTAAAAGTTGCAGAATCTTCAACGAATATTGGCATAGCTGTTAGCAAACATTATTATTATGATGAACCAGATTTAATTAATTTTGCGGGGTCGAGTAGTGATAAATTTTTACAATCACATCATATTGGAATAAATCAAAAAGATAATGAATTACTTAATATTCAAAATATAACATTTTATGCATGTTTTGCAGCAACATTAATGCGAAGAGACCTTATAAAGAAAATTGGGTTGTTTGATCCTATATACTATGCTTTTGCTGAAGATCTTGATGTTAGTTGGAGAACTTGGATATCAGGTTCTAAGGTTGTTTATGTTCCAACATCTTTCATATATCATAAAACCGCTCGAATATTAGGACAAAAATCTCTAAGAAAAAAGTATCTATTATATAGAAATAAATTCAGAACACTCTTAAAGAACTATGAATTAAAATCTTTAATTACAATTTGTCCTATATATGTTGTAAAAAGAATAGGGATGTCAATAAAATTAATTTTACTAATGAAGAGAGATGCAAAAGATTATATTTATGTAAATATTAAAGCTCTTTTTTGGAACTTTATTAATATTAAATCTCTCATTAAACAAAGAAAATTAATTAATCAAATTAGAAAGAGAAGCGATAAATTTATTTTCAAATTGATGGAATACTCATTAATTATTAAATCTAATGCTATAAAAATTGGAAAATGCTCTTAATCTTTAAATATTAATTCAGCTTGCGATTCTCCATTGATGATAGCATAACCACATAAAGGTTGTATTAAAGTGAACGAAATAGAAATCATTGTGGTTTTGTCTGCTTCATTTGGATCGGATAAACCGAATTTTTCATCTGTTAATAAGGTAAAAATTGGCACGAATCACCTTAGAATCACATTGTACTTAAATCTAAACTGTATACACACACTTTTTTCTGCAAATGTTTTTGAGAAAATCCTACAAATTGTTTTCTACTTTTTATTTATGTTCTTCCTCTTGTTTGCTAAAGAATTATATACATGATATAACTCTTTTGCGTGTTTGTCCCAGCTAAATGTTTTAACAATAAAATTTCTATTTATTTCTCCACCAATTTCAATTTCTCTGGGATTATTATAATAATGCAATATAGCTTCAAATAACTGTTGAGGGTTATTGATATCCACTAAGATACTTCCAATGTTTTGAGCCAGCTCTAAATGGCCGTCTACATTTGTTAATATTACAGCTAATTTCATACTCATTGCTTCCAACACCGCATTTGGTAAACCCTCTGTTATTGAGGGAAATACTAACACATCAGCTTTTTCCATATATTTTGGGAGTACCTTGTGATCAATCCCTCCTAATAAATCTACATAGTCTTTTAAACCATACTTACTAATTAGATCAACTAGTGATTGTTTTTGGGTGTCTCTTCCAATTAATGTTAAATGAAATTTAATATTATTATCTTTTAATTTTTTACATGCTTCAATGATTAAAAGTTGCCCTTTTCTGGGACCAAATGAACCTACATTTAATAATTCCAACGGGTGATGATTTGAAAAAAAAGTCTTATCTTTTGGACTGAATTTCATAAAGTCTATTCCGTTATAAATTACTTTGACTTTATTTTTTGTTATTTTAAATCTTAAACAATCATTTCTCATAGATTTGCATACTGTTAAAGTCATGCTATTTAACCTTCCCGCTATTAATAATAAAATTTTACTCTTGACACTATGGTATGGACGATAATTCACATCTTGTCCCCTGCCATGCAAAATAGTCGGTATTCTGAAAATCTTTGCAAAGATATTAACAAAAATTGATGGAACTATATAGTGTGAATGTATAATATGAGGTTTAAATTTGGTAAAAATCTTTATCATGTCCTTTACAAAAAGAAAATTTTTATAAGATATCCTGTTTACTAGTAAGATTCTATCCCTATATCTAATCACTTCATTCTGTTTTGGGTTGGTTGTGGCATATATTAAAAATTCTATATTTTTGTAATTCCTTACTACAGCATTAACTTGATTTGTCATATAATTTTCTGTTCTAATATTTGAGGATGTGAAAATAGGTGTGAAATATAAGACTCTTAATTTTCCTTTAATTTTTGTTTGTCTATTATCTAAAAAATTCATATATATGCTTCCTTTTTTCCAATAACTATATAAGTATTACATATTACTAAATAAAGATGATATTGATTATTTATTTTTATTCTATGATTTTTCTAATAAACTATCTTTTATTAGATTTATCTATTGCCACTCTATTATCATTATGAATCATAGATTTATCTCATTATCAAATTTTTCAATTTTCTTGCATTTTATTTAATTAAAAATGAATTTAATTTTTATTCTAATATTTAAAATCCTGATATTAATAGAATTTTTCTATGAAAAATAATTTATGCCAATAAGATAATCATTTTAATTAATAATTATAGAGACAATGAAATATCAAATTATG
>Ga0209977_10000759_pt1 | contig 13214 bp, 13 predicted proteins | sample SumtaG_2_FD_183113 | JGI IMG/M metagenome (GOLD analysis project Ga0209977, IMG submission 183113) | Deep subsurface microbial communities from Indian Ocean to uncover new lineages of life (NeLLi) - Sumatra_00607 metaG (SPAdes) (version 2) | ecosystem: Environmental > Aquatic > Marine > Oceanic... | reverse complement strand
TATTAAATCCTTTAATTTTTGCCAGCCGGCGACCCCTGATCATGCCGCCAGTTATTCTCATGATATTCTAAAGTTACTATTGCCTAAAATGAGCTAAAGCAAGTTTGAGGACAACAATCTACTGACCTTGCCGAAATTTTCATAGTCCGTTTTTTATACTCTTTTCGCTTTTCTCAAGAGAGGAATCAATCATAGAGTGAGTTGTCTTTTTAGATCTACGAGTGAGATGATAGAGCATTATTGATGGACCTGAGATAACATAAATAGTAGAGAAAAGAAACAACATTAAGGCTGGTTTATAAGCCACAACAATAAAGAGGAGGATGGTGGCTACCAGAACATTGAAAGGTTTTTTCTTAAAAAGCTCGAGCTCCTTAAAACTGAGATAATCGATTGTGCTAACCATAAGAAATGATAGGAGATAAATAGTGCTTATAATAATAATATGCCTGTTTTCAGTTATACCACTTATGGAATTTATGAAAAGTACGAGGGTAGCAATAAAGATAGCTGCCCCAGGAATAGGTAATCCTTTGAAACGATGAGATTCGAGATTATTTTTTTGAATATTGAACCTGGCAAGCCTCAAGGCACCGCAGATAACATACAGAAAAACAGCCAGCCAACCAAACCTTCCAAATGATTTCAGGGACCACTCAAAGGCCAATAATCCGGGAGCAACTCCAAATGCAACCAGATCTGATAGAGAATCATACTCGGTACCAAATTGACTGGTTGTATTAGTAAGGCGAGCAATTTTACCATCTAACCCATCGAATATAGAAGAGATAAGTATAGCAATGGCTGCAGCATCATATCTACCTTGGATAGCAGCAATAATAGCATAGACCCCGCCAAATAGACTACAGGAGGTAAATAGGTTAGGGAGAATGTATATACCTTTTTTATTTCTCTTTTTTGATCTATTTTTTGTTTTCAGCCTCACTAAGATATCCTATAATTGTTTGACCAGCCTTAACTTTCTCACCTTTTTTGACCTTGATTTCGCTATCAGGTGGAAGATAGACTTCAAGACGTGAGCCGAACCTGATGAGGCCAAACCTCTGACCCGTCTCTACATAATCTCCTTTTTTAACCCAACAAGCGATCCTTCTGGCAATAAGACCAGCGATCTGAACAAAGATAATCTTTTTCTTATTATCTGTTTCTAGTGTTACAATATTGTGTTCATTGTAGAGAGATGCCTTATTCCTATTAGCTGAAAAGAATTTTCCCGGGTGATAGGATAGTTGGGCGATTTTCCCCTTAATAGGGACCCTGTTAATATGGGCGTTAAAGATAGACATGAATATACTTATCTTTATTACCTTATCTTTCAAGCGATAGTCTCCATTATGCAGATTCTCTATTGATAGAACCTTTCCATCTGCCGGAGTAAAAACTGCCCTTTCGTCATTTACATGTGTTCTTTCTGGATCTCGAAAGAAATAGATGGTGAACAAGGTTAATACTGCCAGAGGAATAGTTAATAAATCCCAATTAAGAATTATGACTATAAATGTCAATCCTATCCCTGTAATTATAAAGGGAATTCCTTCCCAGGCAATTGGTAGCTTATTGTTTATCCTTTTGTGGCCCAATTAATCTAACCCCTGTAAAATTAAGTGCCCTCTTTTTGATTTTATTTTGATTTTAGCGTTTAGTATAAATTTGAGTATTTGTCAATATCACATTTAACATATCACATTTAAATATAACTTTTACCTTTAGCTTACTTCCTTTGGCAAGCGAATATCTACTTCTCTGAGATAGATGGGAACAAGCTCGCTTAAACTGTCTGAGTGGCCTTTTTTAAGTTTTTTTAATCCCAGAATCCCTAAAGATGAGGCCTTAAGGTTCCATAAATTTGCAGGTGCTAATATCTTTTTTTCCCCAAATTGTTGTTTTAAGATTGGTCCTTGGTTATTAAAGTCGTTTCCGATAAAAATTGTTTCCTTTTCAATTATGGAACTAAGGTCATTAATTTTTAGACATGTGTCTTCTATAAGCCTCGATAATTGCCCATTTGCACCCCATCGGAAAAGAGCGGTAAACACCTCTCCTTTCCGTGAAGTTACAAGAGGGCAGATATCTTCATTTAAGTAAGGAAGTTGGCTAGCCATGGCTACTAAGGTGGGAACACCAATTATTGGTATATTAAGGCATTGAGAGAGTCCTTTCACAACAGACAGGCCTATTCTAATACCGGTAAAGCTCCCTGGCCCTAAGGCAACAATTAATCCGTCTAATTTTTGAGGCTCAAGGCCAACCTTAATAAGTAGGTCATCAATGGAGGGCATTAGATTGCTAAAGTGACTTGGACCTGAAGGTAAGATGTATTCACCTAAAAGAATTTCATCCTTCATTACTGCCAGACTGTACTGTTTGGTTGAGGTATTTATGGAAAGGATATTCAATTTTCGATTGCTTCCGAGTCCCGCCCCGTCCCGATGGGATCGGGATCACTTCGGGAGAATCGGGGACTATTTTCTATTGTAAATTCTCAATTTTCAATGTTCAATCTTCAATTATGATTGGTGATTATTCTTATCAGATCATTGTAAAAGACGACGGCCATTAGTAGGATAAGAAGGAAAAAACCTATCTTCTGGGCCATTTCCCTTTTTTTGATACTTAAAGGTCTCCTTATTACAATTTCTATCAACAAGAAGAGAATTAGACCGCCATCCAGGACTGGTACTGGAAGAAGATTTAGGATAGCGAGATTGATACTTATAACAGCCATAAATGGGAAAAGATAACCTAAATTTTCCCTTGCTATTTCTCCTGTTAACTGTCCGATCATGATAGGCCCTCCAAGTGTTTTAAGAGGAATAACTCCTTGAAATAGCTTTACAACTGTCAAGACTGTTAGGGCTGTCAATTCCCAGGTCTTCTTACCTCCCTCCTTAATCGCCTGGAAGGGGTTTAATTTTAATTTCCTTATGTTTCCACTAGCCACAATTCCTATCAATGCTGATTTAATCTCTTCACCAAAGATGTTTTTAACAATTTCCTCTTCAGGGAAAACAATTGTTGAGATCCTTTTATCACCTCTTATGATTACCATGTTTAGACCCTTGTCAGGACTCTTTTCTACGAATTTTTTTATATCAACCCATTTATTGATTTTTTTGCCATCAATATATTCGATAATATCACCTTTCAATATTTTGGCCTTATCGGCAGGAGAGTTAGACCTTACTTGGCCAACTTCGGCGGTCATGATAGGGTAACCTGATATTAGGAAAATGCCACTAAAAAGAAGAAAGGCCAAGAGAAAGTTAAAGATAGGACCAGCTGCTGCAATAGCGATCCTAGTTAATACAGGCTGCCTAGAAAAAGATCTATGGGCCTCTTCTGGGATCATTTCTTCATCATTCTCTTCACCCAACATTTTAACATAGCCACCAAGAGGAAAGACTGAGATTACATATTCGGTTTCTCCAATTTTTTTACCCATCAGTTTGGGGCCAAAGCCAAGAGAAAACTTAAGGACCTTAACATTGCATAATTTGGCTATTGAAAAGTGTCCAAACTCATGGAAGAAGATCAAGATACCAAGGACAATGATAAATGGAATTATATAATATAAAATAGTAGTCATGATTTAAACTTAGCTCCGCTTTGCTCCGCAATGGGAATGATGGAATACTGGAATGATGGAGTATTGGGCCAAAAGAAATTTTCTTTTACAACATTCCAACATTCCAATACTCCATTACTCCATATGTGAGCCAATAGACTAAAGCTTCAAAAAAACTACTAATACCAAAGAGTTGTAGGAATTTCCAGACGTTTATTTCCCCACCATCTTATTTAAAATCTTTTTGGCCATTGATTTAGCCCATTGATCTGCTTCAATTACTTTATGGATACTATTTATAGCAAAGGTCTCGTGTTTCTCCATTGTTTTTTCAATAAGTTGAGGTATTTCCAAAAAACCTATCTTTCCTTCTAAAAAGGCATTAACACCAATTTCATTGGCTCCATTTAATACAGCTGGCATGCTTTCCCCTGTTTTTCCTGCAGCAAGGGCTAGGTCCAGACATCTAAATCTCTTTTTATCAGGTTTTTCAAAACTCAATTTTTCTATATCTAATAGGTTTAATGATGGCAGATCCACTTTAAGATGCCTGGGGTAAGAGAGGGCGTAAGATATTGGTATTCTCATGTCTGTGGGGGCCAGTTGTGCGATAATAGAGCCATCCATATACTCAACCATGGAATGAATAATGCTTTGGGGATGGAGAAGGATTTCTATTTGATCTATCTTTACATTAAAAAGCCATTTTGCCTCGATTGCCTCCATTCCCTTATTCATCATAGTCGCTGAATCTATAGTTATTTTCCGACCCATTTTCCATTTTGGATGCTTTAATGCCTCTTCAGGAGTAACCTTGGATAATTCTTCTATAGAGAAGTCCTTGAATGGTCCACCAGATCCTGTTAAGATAATTTTTTTTAGGTCTTCTCTACTGTGTCCTTGGATAGATTGTTGTATTGCACTGTGTTCACTGTCAATAGGGTATATATTTACACCCAACTTTTTTGATTCATTTATTAGCAAAGATCCTGCCATTACCAATGTTTCTTTATTGGCTAGAGCCACATCCTTACCAGCAGTTATGGCGGAAAATGTTGGAAGCAGACCAGAGGACCCTGTCATTGCTGCTATAGCCATATTTACATCTGAAAGGGTGGCTATTTTAGTATAGCCTTTGGTTCCGTATAAGATTTCTGTGTTTGTTGCATTGCTTAGTTTGCTTTTCAGCTCATTGGCGAGATCTGAATCAATAACTACTGCAAAAAGTGGTTTAAATTCCTTTATTTGGTTAAGGAGGAGATCTATATTTCTTCCTCCACCAAGCGCAATAATCCGGTATCTTTCCGGATTCTCCTTAATAATCTTGAGTGCGTTAGTCCCTATATAACCAGTTGAGCCCAGTAGGCATATATTTTTCAAGGCAAAGAAGCTCTCTCTATATCTAAATTAGGTAAACTCAGTTTAAGTACGAGTGATAAATCCTAAATTCAAATGTTCTAAACCATGAACTTGGTAATGTTTTGTATTTTGAATTTTATTTCCGAATTCCGAGTTTCGGAATACGGAACTCGGAAGCATTTGAGATTGCCCGCCCTGGCGCTAAGTGCTCGAATCAGCCTTCTAAATCTATAGGGCGCTGAATGTTCAAATCTGCCTCTTAATTCTATAAGCCAGGTCTGGGCCAGGGTTTAGAGTTTATAGTTTTGGTCTTACTACATTTGCTGATAGCTTAAATATATGTACAGAACAGGGATTGCAAAAAGTAAACTGTCTATTCTGTCTAGCATCCCTCCATGTCCTGGTAAAATCTTACCGCTATTCTTTATATTTGATATCCTTTTTAGCATTGATTCTGCCACGTCGCCAATCTGTCCACTGATTCCTATTGCCATACCTAATACCATAATAGAGATAACAGATAAAGAAGTAAAGAACACATAACCAAAGAGACCAGCACAAGCTACATTTGCTATCAGACCCCCTACGGCACCTTCCCAGGTTTTTCCAGGACTGATCCGGGTTAGTTTATGTTTTCCAAATAATTTTCCACAATAGAAGGAACCAGTATCGCCAGCAAAGATAACAGCCAGAATGAAAAAGATCCACATGTGGCCCTGAGGAAGCCTAGTGATTATTGCAAGAAAGGTCAGAGGTAGACAGATATAGAAAGGCCCCATAATAATCTGTCCAATATCGCCTATTTTGTAGTGACTTTTTGGATAGGTGAATATAAAAAAAACTAATGGAAAAATAACAAAAAGGGAAAATATTGCTATATAGAAGTCCCTGTTAACCAAGATAAAGAAGAATAGGATAGCAGTTAAAACATAATTAAAGAAGACAGTCTTTTCTGCTATCTTAGGTTTCATCAGTGCATAAAACTCGTTCAAACTTGTTAACGCTGCAAGCAGGATTAGAATGATAAAGACCCAGGAAGGGGCATACTTTATGACTCCAATCAGAAAAAGGATGGCTATGAAGGCTGTTATTACCCTCTTCATATGCATTGTCATTTTCTATCCTTTTTTCTTATGTGGAATTATCTGTTTTCCAGTAGAGCCGAAACGTCTTTCACGTTTCTGGTAATCGAGAAGGGCTTCCAGATATCGTTCCCTGTGGAAATCTGGCCATAGGGTAGGGGTAGTGAAGATCTCTGTATAGGCTATCTGCCACAGAAGAAAGTTGCTTATCCTATACTCCCCACTTGTTCTTATAAGCAAATCCGGATCTGGGATGTCAGATGTATAAAGATATTTAGATAAACGCTCTTCTGTAATCTGCTTAACATTTAATGTACCTTTTTCAATGTCTTTGAGCATATTTTTTACTGCTCCGACAATTTCCTGTCTTCCTCCATAGCTCAAGGCAAGGATCAGGGTCATTTCCTTATTGTGGGCAGTTTTTTCTATTGTTCGCCACAGGGTTCCCTGAACCTCTGGGGGAAGTTTTTCTGTTTGCCCAATTGATAATAGCCTGATCCCATTATCGAGCATCTCCTTTAATTCAATCTTCAGATAGCGGGTCAGAAGCTTCATCAAGGCATTGATCTCATATTTAGGTCTTATCCAGTTTTCTTCACTAAAGGCATAAAGAGTAAGCCATTTTATGCCTAGTTCCCGGCTGGTTCTGACAACATCCCTTACAGATTCTATACCCTTTTTATGGCCGACAATCCTGGTAAGGCCTCTTTTTTTTGCCCATCGCCCGCTACCATCCATTATAATAGCGACATGCCGGGGTAATTTTTGTGGGTTTAATTGTTCCATTTGAAGGGATTCCTTAAGTAGCTTATTGAGTTTTTTGTGTTCTTTGGGTTTGTTATGTTCACAATGGACAACCGGAAGTCAGCGGTCCGTTGCAAAAGACAACAGACAACAAACATTATTCTTAGATTTAAAATGTGAGAGGTTAATTGAATTATTTCATTGAAGATTGAAGATTTTGTTTTACAATCGTCAATCGTCAATCGTCAATCGAAAATCGTCAATCAAAAAAGGATAGTCAGAATCAAAATTCGAGTATTTCCTGCTCTTTTCCTTTTCTTATTTCGTCTATTTTTTCTATAAATTCATCGGTATTTTTTTGCACTTTTTCTTGGTACGTATACATCTCGTCTTCTGATATTTCGCTTTCATTTTTTAACTCTTTTAGCATCTCATTTGCCTCACGGCGGTGGTTCCTTATACTTACCTTACTCTCCTCGGCCATTTTTTTGGCCAACTTGGCCAGTTCTTTTCTCCTCTCCTCTGTCAATGGAGGTATTGAGATCCTAATCAGTTTACCATCGTTCATAGGCGTGAGGCCAAGTCCGGATTTTAGTATGCTTTTCTCAATATCTCCTATGATGGATTGATCCCAGGGCTGGATAATCAGGAGCCTGCTTTCAGGGATACTAATAGAGGCTATTTGATTCAGTCGCATCTGGGTTCCGTAACATTCAACTTTTATACCCTCAAGTATGGAGACGGAAGCCCTCCCTGTTCTCATCTTCTTGAATTCTTGATTCAGGGATTCAGCGGTTTTTTCCATTTTTTGGCTCATCTCTGATAAGATCTCATCCTTCATTGCCTTCTCCTGATATCAGGGTTCCCACTTTATGCCCGGAAACAATCTTTTCTATATTTCCCCTTTTGCCTATATTAAAGACAAAAATAGGAATTTGTTGTTCCATAGCCATAGATATGGCGGTCAGGTCAATTACCCTGAGCTTATTTCTTAATACCTCCTCATAACTGATCTTGCTAAATAACTTTGCAGCCGGCTCTTTGCCTGGATCCCTATCATATACACCATCAACCTGGGTAGCCTTAAGAATAGCTTGAGCATTGGTTTCCATAGCCCGTAAGGTGGCTGCAGTATCTGTAGTGAAGTAAGGGTTTCCAGTCCCTCCTGCAAAAATTACAATCCTTCCTTCATCTAAATGTCTAAGCGCTCTTTCTCGAGTATATGACTCTACCACCCTTTCTATTTCTAGAGCGGTCATAACAGTAGATGGAGAACCAACAGCGTTTAGAGCTTCATTTAAGGCAAGTGCATTTATAACAGTAGCCAACATTCCCATATAATCGGCTGTTACTCTTCCAATACTATATTCAGAGGATCTCATTCCCCTGAAAATATTACCGCCACCTATTACAATGGCTATCTGTATTCCTAACTGGTGAACTGAATGAATTTCAGAGGCAATCTCCTTTAGAGCTGGGTGACTTATGCCACTATTTTTATCTCCCATCAGGGATTCGCCACTTAACTTTATTAGGATGCGATTAAAGGTTAGTTTTTTATTATATGCTGTCATAAAATTTTTTTGGTTTATTCCCAGATAGTAAATATCAGTTGTCTATTGTCAATCGCCAGTTTCCCCTAACTGAAACCTGACGAATCTTTTTATAATAATGTTTTCACCAGTTTTAGCCTTCAGCTCATTAAGAAGGTCTTGAATAGTTATATCAGGATCTTTTATATAGGCTTGATTTAGGAGACAGACTTCAGAGAAGAATTTCCTTAATTTTCCCTCAACAATTTTTTCCACAACCTTTTCTGGCTTACCTGATTGAAGGGCTTGATCCTTATATATTTCTTTCTCTTTTTCCACTATCTCTAAGGGTAGATTCTCAGGAGAGATAGCGATTGGATTTGTTGCTGCTATGTGCATGGCCAGATTTTTTGTGAAATTTGTAAAAACTTCTGTTTTGGCGCTGAAATCAGTTTCACAATTTGCCTCTACAAGAACGCCGATTTTTCCTCCTATATGCACATAGGATTGAATTTGGCCCTCTGAAGCAATCCTGCCTTCTCGCTTTTGGGCCTTTGCTATACCCTTTTTTCTTAATATCTCAATAGCCTTGTTACTATCTCCATCTGCCTCCTGAAGGGCATTTTTGCAATCCATTATGCCTACACCGATCTTTTCTCTGAGTTCTTTTACCGACTGAGTTGATATTTTCAATTTGTCTTCTCCTTTTTATACCGTTTTAGAAATGCCCGTTTGTCCAGTTAAATATGTTCACTAATTAGAGATGTCATATATAAAGCGTTTATTTAACGGGGTGAAGAAATATGAGCATGACATTCAAAATATTATCTGATTTTTCACACGGGATATGATGCTGCATGTGAAATCTAAGGGGGTTTACTGTTCTGTTTGTGTTTGAATGTCCTCAGGCTCTTTGACCTTGGAGGACTTAACAGCCTTATGTTTCTTAGTTACTACTATAACTTCGGGTCCTTCCTCTCTGTCTTCAGTAGGTGTAACTTCCTCTTCCCTAATTTCTTCTAATTCGGTTTCTTTCTTTATCTCAAGCTCTTCTTCAGCCCTCAGTTTTTCCTCTCTCTCTTTATGTCCTTCAATGCAGGCATCAGCAATAATGGAGGTCAATAGCCTGATGGATCTTATAGCATCATCGTTTCCGGGGATAATAAAATTAATATCTTCGGGGTCCCCATTTGTATCTACAATGGCAATAAGAGGAATTCCTAATCTTTTCCCCTCATTTAATGCGATTTTTTCCTTCTTTGTATCCACAAGAAAAAGTGCTGAGGGAGGTTCGTCCATATTTTTAATGCCGCCCAAGTTTCTTTCTAACTTTGTCAACTCTTTTTCCATTCTTATTATTTCTTTTTTTGTATAGCGGCTGAAGCTTCCATCTTTTTTCATCTCTTCAAGCTCTTTGAGTCGATTAATACTTTTTGCCATTGTTTGAAAATTAGTGAGTGTACCACCCAGCCATCTATTGCACACGTGAAACATACCACATCGCTCGGCCTCTTCCACGATGGAATCCTGAGCCTGTTTTTTTGTGCCCACAAAAAGAACGCTACCACCTTCTGAAACTGTCCTCACAATAAAGGTATGGGCCTTTTTTAATAATTTAGCTGTGTTTTGCAGGTCTATAATATAGATTCCATTTCTTGCCCCAAAGATGTAGGGTTTCATTTTAGGGTTCCATTTTCTAGTCTGATGTCCAAAATGAACCCCTGCTTCTAATAGAAGCTTCATACTAATTTCGAGCATAAAAATAATCCTCCTTTTAGTTCACTTTTTCTAAGGCTTGATAAAGAATAAATCGCTTTTTTCAATAACAGTGTAGATTTAAAATGTTTGTTTTATGTATACCTTTTTTTAATTACTATCAAGGAAAAAATCCATTCCCTTTCTCAATGAACACAACAAACCCTATATATCGCTGAGATATATATCGAAAGGATCATCAATCTTTTCACTTATTTTGAAGGCAGAGATATTGGGTCAGCGGTAATTAAAATCAAGATAGATTAGATAAGAATGGGGATGTATACCAGCTGTTAATTGATGATTGACAATTGCAAATTGACAATTGAAAAGAAAGAAATTTTAAATTGTCAATTGAAAATCGAAAATTTCTAAAGCCACCTTTTCCTACGTTTGTATGACTTAACATCTTTATATGTTTTAATTGTACCTGTTGCGGCTACTCCCAGATAAAATTCCTTGACATCAGGATTTTCTCTCAGATCTTTTGCATCACCTTCGAGAACGATCTTTCCATTTTCCATTACATATCCAAAGTCGGCGATCTGCAGGGCCATATTAGCATTTTGTTCCACTAACATCAGGGTTGTGCCTTGCTCTTGATTTATCCTTTTGATAATCTCAAAGATCTCTTTTACCAGCAAGGGCGCCAGACCCAAGGAAGGTTCATCTAATAACAAAAGCCTTGGTTGCGCCATTAATGCCCTACCCATTACCAGCATCTGCAGCTCCCCTCCACTACAATATCCTGCAAGGCTATGTTTTCTCGCAACGAGGGGAGCGAAATAATGGTAAACCAATTCCAGGTCTTTCTTGTAAGGCTTACCCCACCTGGTAGCAGTTCCTACCCTCAGGTTTTCCTCAACAGTAAGGTTTTTGAATGGCTGTCTTCCTTCCATGACCTGAATGATGCCCAGCCTGGTGACTATCTCCGGTGCTGAATTCTGGATATTATGGCCTTCATAATCTATTGTGCCCTCAGTAACCTTGCCATTCTCTGGCCTAAGTAGCCCTGAGATTGCCTTTAAGGTAGTAGTCTTACCCGCACCATTGCTCCCCAGTAAAGATACAATCTTGCCCTTTTTTACATCCAGGGAGACAGCCTTAAGGATCTGGATTACATCTGAATAAACAACGCTGATATTGTTGATTTGTAATAACACATTATTTTCCATGACTTTCTTTATCCTAAAGGGGTTTAATTGTGTTTATTGTGTTAAACCCTATAAAGTCAATAAACCCGACAAACCTAATAAACACTAATAGGAAAATGGCCAAAGCCTAAAACTTGACCGGACAATTCTCCATACCTCTGCCAGCCCTTTTGGCTCAAAGATGATAAATAAAATAATAGCCAATCCAAATACGAACTCCCTGAGGGGTGCTATTGTGATGGCACCCCCCATGGATGGACTAATGTTCATGAGAAATTCTGTAATATGACTTAATATTTCACTCAATGTAATTATAAAAATAGTGCCAAAAACAGAACCGGGTATACTTCCCAGCCCTCCAATTATGATCATTGCAATGTATTCTATGGATAACCATAGATTAAATGGCTCTGGCGTAATACTTATCATGTAGTAGGCAAAAAGTGCGCCAGCAAATCCTGCATAAAAAGAGCTTATGGCAAATGACAGCAGCTTGTATGGAAAGATAGGTATACCCATGCCCTCAGCAGCCTGGTCATTATCCCTGATTGCGATAAAGGCCCTACCGTATTTTGTCCTGATGAGATTTACGGCCATCCAGGTCATCACCACGAAACAGATAAATATCACGTAGAAAAAGACTCTATCACTACCAAGGTCAATCCCAAAAATGGTGGCCGTCGTAATACTTATACCTGCTGCTCCTCCGGTTAGACTTTCCCATTGTACAAGGACATATTCAATAATGAACTGGCCTGCAAGGGTGGCAATACACAGATAGAGATGCTTCAGCCTGGCCGAAGGAAGACCAAAGATCATGCCTACAATGGCTGTTATCAGGCCTGCAGCAGGGATGGCAATCAAGAATGGGCAGCTTGCTTTAGTAGCCAGAATAGCAGCGGCATAAGCCCCTACACCGAAAAAGGCTCCGTGACCAAGACTAATCTGGCCAGTATATCCAATGAGGAGGTTTAGCCCGATGGCAGCAATGGCATAGATCCCGATTAGATTTATAATATAGAGGATATATTCATTGGTTATGAAGGGAATAACCGCAAAGAGAAGAAAGAGCCCAATTAGCATGGACAGCCTGCCGAAATCTGTCTCAAATATGGTAAGCTCCCGCTCGTAGGTTTCCTTAAAATTACCACAGGGATGAAATTGCAGTTTTCGCATCTATCAAACCATTTCAATTTTCAATTATCAATTTTCAATTACTATTAGCTACACCCTTTCAATTTCCACAAGGCCAAAGAGCCCATAAGGTTTAATCATTAATATCATGATAAGGACAATATAGGGAACAACTTCTCTTAGACCAGTTGAGATATATCCGCCTGTAAAGGTTTCAAGCAGGCCGATGATAAGTCCACCAAGGATGGCACCACCTATGCTATCAAGTCCTCCTAAGATGACCACCGGAAAGACCTTGAGGCCTATTGCACTTACTTCGTGTACATTGATTCCATTGATAATACCAATAACAATCCCGCTCATAGCGCAGACTAAGGCTGCGATGGCCCATGACATGGCAAAGACCCTCCTTACATGAACTCCTAAGGCCATGGCAGCAGGCTGGTTATCTGCAACTGACCTCATGTAGATTCCCTGAGAGGAGTATTTAAAGAAAAATCCGAATAGACCAAGGAAAACCAAACCTACAATAAATGTAGCTACATTTACCCCTGGAACTTCAACGGCTCCCCAATGTAAGGTAAGTGCTTGTGGCAGAAATTCCGGGTAGCTATGTATATCCCCCCCGAAGACAAACAACATCAATCCTTTGAACATGATGGCCAGTCCAACGGTCAGCATAATGACTTCAATAAGGGCCTCACCAATCAAGGGCCGCAAGAAAAAACGCTCTATTATAAAGCCAAGGGAGAAGGAGCCCGCAAGAGTTATAAAAAAAGCCAACCAGATAGGTAACTTTGCCCAGGTTGAAAGCACAAGGAACAGAAAGGCCCCGATTGCCATTAATTCACCATGGGCAAAGTTAAGC
>Ga0209977_10000757_pt1 | contig 13221 bp, 22 predicted proteins | sample SumtaG_2_FD_183113 | JGI IMG/M metagenome (GOLD analysis project Ga0209977, IMG submission 183113) | Deep subsurface microbial communities from Indian Ocean to uncover new lineages of life (NeLLi) - Sumatra_00607 metaG (SPAdes) (version 2) | ecosystem: Environmental > Aquatic > Marine > Oceanic... | reverse complement strand
CCGCCATATCCCCGACGTTGAGCTGATTGATCGGCCCGTCGCCTTGGATTTCATAGACCATCATTGGGTCACCAACGTAATAGGCGACAATCTCTGTGCCTACCGTGCCGGTTTCCCAAAAATTGCCAACGCGACGTCTGCCATCGGTACCCGTGAACTCGACGCCCGCAAAGACGCCTAGAACATTGGTATCACCGGCAGCAGCGGGTATAAGATTGCCCGTCGCGTCGTCAATACGCACTGGAGAGAACTGAAAGATGTTCGAGGCAAGCCCGCTACTTATCGTCGATTGCTGTTGACGAATAATCCCTGAAGGATGGAAAGCTGGTTTTAACCCGAACGGAGATGCTACAGAACTCATGATAGAGCCCTCCGAATGCTAGATTAAACATCATCCGGTGCCTCTCCACTCGCAATTGCGAAAGGAGGTGGCTCCGGTGCCACTCCCAACGCTGCTGTGCCATCTTCAAGTTCCAGGCTTATCGAGCCACGTTTCGTGGCTTGGTTCATCTCAGCTTCCATAGCACGGATCTGGCTACTGAGCTTCTCCTCTTCGCTGAGAGGTTGCTCATGGTGATTGATGCGCATGTACTGTTCGTACAATTCGAGAGGAAGCTTGAAAGCAATCATCTCATTCACACCAATGCAGCCTGCCCACTCGCCCGATTTAATCTCTGAATGTTCCCATCCAGGAATGTCATGAGTTTTGATCGGCTCGTAGCCCAGCCGAATGCGCGCATGAATAGGGTCTCGTGGATTTTCCGTGGTCAGCCAACAAACGTGGTAACCCTCGATCTTCGGAATGTCTGGCAATGCAGATTGGAAATATTGTTGGCGAAACTCAGCCACCCGTTCATCGTCTGACAGTGCGCGGTCTTGTGTCACATCCCTATCTTGCATGTGACGATCAGCACGTACTCCCGATTGATCGGAATTCAGTCTCGTGTCGGTTCTACGTTTTGCTACCATGATTATGCTCCCTCCGCAGATGCCTCTTGATCGTACGTCGCGTACGACTTCAGGTATTTGTTGCGGAGCACTGGATCTTCCCAAACACCAGCCTCGACCATAGCTTCTTTTCGCTCGGGGCTGATATAAACCTCATTCGGCTTCAACGGACGTTCCCGTCCACCAGTTCTGAACTGAGGTCCGCGAGACCCGGCTGGCCTTTGTCCGTTGCCGCCGTCGCCATCGCGTGAACCGGCTCGGGAATCGAACCGGCCCGGTAATGCTTCTTTGGCACGAGATCGTAGCTCGTCCCAGTAATCTTTGGTCGCAGGATCAAAGCCCTCTTGGACCAGTGAGCGGTCGATCTGCAGCACAGCCACTGAATCCTGGTCGCGCCCACTTGGATCCCACCACTCGTTATCGGTCATGAACCTCTGTGCATGAGCAACGTGACGTGGATCCAACTGTTGCTGAACAGGTGACTCACTTGTACGCGGTGTAGTAGCGAGGTAATTTTTCGCCTGCTCAAGATCGCGGAGGTTATCGCGGATATTGTCCCGATGAGTAAGAGCCTCAGCGAGGTTCCTACCATCGTTCGCTGCCACAGCCTGCTCAATGACCTGATTAGCAAGTTGCATATCAGATCGAGCTTTGTTGATAGATACATCAATGCTGGCAATTTCACTGCCAGTGACACGCGCGTCAGTTTCCTGCTCGAAGTGACTGAAGCGTCGCTCCAGTTCTTCGTTTCGAGTCTGAAGGAATCTGAGTTCACGTTCAGTACGTTCGCGTGCTTCTTTCTGACGGTGACGACGACTTTTATTCTCTGAACGACGTCGAGTAGCTTTATCTCCCTCGTCGTCACGCCCCCCACCGAGTCGTTCCTCTTCCTCAGCAGCTAGGCGCTCCTCATGTTCCTCATCAAGAGTTTCGTCGTCAGGAGCTTTCCCTTCCTCGACGGCAACGAATTGTTCCTCTTCCTCTTCGTTGACTTTTTCTACATTATCTTCGGCCATGTTGCTTTACCTCCTACAGATAAGCGATCACGTCCATTGGATTGCAGGTAATCTCACCGATCAGGTCCAGATCGTTATAGAGCACGAAACATGCCTGCTCTACGCCGGTTACCTCACGAAGCTGATCAGGTACATCGACGAACCATTTGTCGCCTCCGTACTTCGGAACACGCACGTACGTACCTTTCTTACACCAATCTCCTTCAGGCCAAGCTTCCAGAGTGTCGCGATTCTTAAAAGCACCCGGTCCAAGATGAATGACTTTAGCAACCTGAGTGTTCCAGAACTCAGTCTCCTGGGTATCACCTGTAACTATGATCCCACCCTTCGTGACCGCACGCGGCGACCGTTTCTGAACCAACACGCGTGAACCAAACGGAATGAGGCCGGGATCGACCTCTGGAAATGCTTGGTCAATTGAATCGTAGTCCAGTATTGATCGTACGCTTGCTACCATGGTCGTTCAGGTCCCGTCTTCATCCTCCCCAACTACTTCCTCGAACAACTGCTCGGCGCGACACAGGCCTTGATAGATGCCGCTTGCTTCACCGTATCCGAAAGCTGATTTGTCTTTCGGTGTCGCGAGCAACGAAATGCATCCGGCCTGTTCCTCCTTCAGCCTTTGAAGGTACTTCTTTAACAGTACGTCTTCGGCGGACATACTAGCCCTGAATTACGCGGGTGTCGAACGCGAAGTCTTCGGAACCTTGCCTCCACCTACCGGGCTACCGGTCGTACCACTGGACGAAACCGTGCCGCCCTTGCCTTTTCCACCCGGTCCCCACCCGCTGGGATCGAGGTCTCGCTTGTCGCAGGTTTCCAGCGAAGCCCCCGTCGCCAGTGACTTGTGCTGATTCAAGTGACCTTTTGGGTACTTGCCCATGCCCTTGCTATGTGTGCCGTCTTTCATCTCTACTCTCCTGTTGAATATGGAGCCCTTGCGGGACACGCTGCCGGTCTATCATCTGCCTCTCGGACCCACTTAATCAAGTGTCCGTGCGTGGTCGGGGGTTTGTTGCACCCTCTCCCGACTTGATCTTCGACCGTTCAGTCGCTGCCTTGCCGCCTGCGATTTCAAGTGCTGTGGCGTTATCCTCAGCATTCATGACCTCGCGCGAAGTAGTTTCTATAACAGTACGCTCGTCCTCAGCCCTCTCGCGCTCTACCAGCTCTTCGAGTCGAGCAGCGTACTCCTTAGCCTTGAGAGCATCATCGTGAGCCGCATCTAGAGCCTTCTGTTTCTCCTCAGCACCAAGCTCCATAAAGGTCATCTCTTTCGTGTGTTCGCGCGCTTCGCGCTTATCCACGAGGGTCAACTGAGTCCGCTCCCGCTCTCGACTGTCTCGTGCCTGATCAGCCTCGCGCTCTTGCTCGATAGCTGCCATGGCATTTGGATCGACCGGAGGTTCTTCCGGAGGCGGCTCCAGGGACTGCATGACTTCCTGTAGCTGCTCAATAACGGGCATGATGCCTGACAGAACATTTCCAACGGCAGGGATTACTTCCTGAGATTGCATTGCGAGATTCTTGTCCATCTCTTTGCGCACGTCAGGATCGTGAAGTTGCATGACCTGTCTCAGCTGCTCATCACTTAAATCTGACGATGCTTGCAACAAATCAACGTTGTACTCGACGTAGTAAAACGCTATGTGTTCGATGAGATGCCCCATGAGCATCGGAGTAAAACGTGGAGCGATCAAAGGATTCTGTCCTAACACGGGAGACGTCGCGTAATCCAAATGAACCTGCAAATGCGCTAAATGATTCTGCTCCGGGAATGCTGACACAGGCCTGCCCAGAGTCATGGCTGCATTCTCGTTGACCGCGTTTGCTTCCTCCGGTGTGTCGTCAGGCAGAAGTAGTTCATCAGGATTCGGAATCTTGGTTCGTTCGAGAATACGTTTCTCGACTTCCTTGACATTGTAGACCTCGGGCATCTGCGCAGCGCGATCTGCAATGACCTGCAATTGTGCCATGCGTTGAACGTCAGAGAAGATCTCTGGATCTGCAATCGGCATGACGTCATGCGGTGGATCGAAATCTGTCCGATAAGCAAGAACAGTTCCAACGTCGTCCTCAAGCTCGTCTTCCTCCAGATACATCCGGTTAATCCGGCACAGGATCTTGATGACCATGTTCATGGCCTGGAACAGGCGCAGGTGGATAGCGCTGAAGACAGTCATGCCTTCCTCAATAAGCGCTAGCGTGGTGCCTACAGGCATTTCGGAGGATTGCTCTCCTAATTTTTCGAAGGTTGTCTGAACGACACCTCTACCCAACTGATCCACGAGACCCAACAGTTCAAGCAGGACAGGTGATGGTTGGTTAAACGGCACCGGCATGATGAGCTTGCGAATGTCATCACCAGCAACTCCGCCTTCGATCTCAGTCACTGCAGCGACACGTAGCTCTTTACTCTGCCCGCTGAAGTTCGCCCCCTTGAGTCGAATCAAAGTAGGCAGGTTGTTCATGTGCGCCGAATCTAAAAGGGCGCGGAGCGCACCGGTCGCAGCCCCCGACAAGGAGCCTATCATCTGACCGAGACCGATGGAGCCCGCGCCGCGCCAAGGAATAAATGGAAACTCTACTGCCCAGAACAGGGGCTGTTGGGTCTCGTCGTCTTCTTCCCAGTTGCGATTGACTGCAACAATTTTCTGGTTTGCACCATCGATAGTGATGCGATACGGAGCGTACTCGTACTTCTTTTCTAACTCGTCACACCAACAATTAACTTCGTACTCATTCCGCAACCCATCTTCGTTGTAAGGCGCGACCTGATCCTTACCCTCAACAGCAGCAGTTGCCTTTGCAGGTCGAGTCGCTTCATCAACAGCAGCAGTCGCCTTCGCGGCCTCCTCACCATAATCCTTGTACATCTTGCTCTTGACACGCTGCTCATACTCAAACTCCGTGATGTGCTCAACGAAGGTGAGACGCTCTGCGGTGTAAAAGTTGGAGGCTGCGTAGGGGATGTAGACATCGTCGCTGGGCCAGTAAGTCGGAACAGGACGCTTCTTCTTCTGGTCATAGACGAGTCGCATGTACTGTGACCCACCCAATGGTGTCTGCGTCAGAAGTTGTTCCAGCTCGGTGCGAAAGTCCTTCATCTGGACCAAGAACTGCCAGTTCATGTAGTTCTTCATCCGGTCGCCTTTCTTGAAGCGATCTACTTCAGGATGGTCACCGGGAACATAGACTTTGACAGGACCGTTAGGAGGCATCAACTCCTTGATCGCACGGGAAGCAAAATCCACTGTTGCTTCTGTAAGCATAGGATGCACCGCTTTGGATGCACCTTCGAAGTCTGCGCCACCGGGGGTCTCTTTGCCCAAGCCGGTGCGCTTGATTGCTTCTTCGTAATCTTTTTCGCGTTTCTCGCGAGCCTTCTTATCGCGTTCAATATCTTCGAGGAGACGCGTGCAAATTTTGTTTAGCACTTCATCTTTAAAGTCATCCGCGATGTTGTCGTACCACTCTTTGTTTATGGTAGGAACGTCGTCGCCGACGTTGACTATGGCACCACCATCGTCGGTATCGATTACCCCACTCGGTACATCGGTAAATGTTTCTACTCCACCTACGACTTCTTCTGCCATCAGTGAGGCTCCCCGTATTTTGTAGCCATCAGATCACCTACGTGCTGAACCATATTCGCGAACGCACACACCGGGCACCCGTTATTTTCTTCGACGATCTTCGCAGGTCCGAAAATCTCGAGTGCTCCCATGTTGATCATGTTGGAGCCTTCCCAACACGGATCCAGTTCCCCTCTGATGAATTTCGAAGTCAGTGCGTCTGCGTCCGGAGCGATCTGATCCTCCAGACCTCGATCTTTGAGGGCGAACATCCACTCCGCCCAGTGTCCATCACACCACTTAATGGCACGAAGATGCTCAACGGGCTCGTGGATGAAGTAAGGGATATCTAGTTTGACGGGGGAGTCATCAGCCATAAGGTGATTCTCTCTTGCTCAGCCTGCGCTCAGCAATCTCGCGAGCACGAGCACGTTCGCGATCCTCGGTAGAATCAACGACGGTAAAGGGTCCGAAGAATTTGTCCATGAGAAGACGCAACCCTTGGGTAGAAGTGTCCAACAAATCATCCCGCTCAACAGACCCCGGACCTACGTAGGAACACACCTGTGATACCAGTGGCTCGGCCCAAGATTTAAAGTTTCCGGGATTTATTTCTGACTCAACTGCCCATACTCTTCCTGCCGCAAACATGGGTGAGACGTAATGCAGTCTCGTTAACTTGTCTTCATTACCCGGATTGTACCCGTGAGTCAAGACGTTCTCTTCGGAGAGCTGCTGACGGATAGAGATACCAGAGGCTTTCTCTTCAATCAGGATGATGTCAGACCTACGTCCCTGATGCTTGGCGCGCTTACGTTTCGGAACAATTACGGGCTTCAGAAGAGGCTCTTCTGTGTCTCCATAGGTGTAGTTCCGTTCTTTCTTGATCCGGCGCACTAAATTCGGGAATCCCAGCCAGTCTTCCCACGCGTCCAATAGCATGGCATGTGGAATCGGAGGCTTCCCCAAACGAGGCACCATGAACAGCCCCCACACTGAACAGGCTGTTGGGTCACTCTCTTGCTTGCGCTTGTCGTAGTTCTTCTCCTTGAACGCCGGATCGATGGACATGACGATGTAGGTGAACTTCGGCAGCTTTTTATCGTGCGGCCAAACGCGCCACTGACTGCGCTGGACGAATCCTTCCTCTTCCGGATCCAACACCTCACCATGGATTTCCTGCCGACCGACACGTGTGCCTTCGTATTTGGCAATCGACTCGAAGAAGTATTCGGTTAAGTTCTCGCGGTTTTCGTAAGTGGCACCGACCACGTCCACACAACGTTTATCTCTTAACAGCCTGCGGATAAACGGTGTCGGTTTCGGGGTACCCGTCACGCACATGCGTGGAGTGCTCCCCAGACGCAGACCGAATAGCATGTTGTCCCACGCCTCCTGCGGATACTTCCACGATGCGATCTCGTCCGCCCAGATGGCTGCGTGCTGCGGTCCACGTAATCGTTCAGGAGTATCCCCCGCAAACCCGCGGATAATGGAGCCATTTTTTAAAGTAATAGATGGTAGGGCTTGGTTCCTATCGTGAATGAGCTGCGGGGGAATGACTGACATGAGTCCCGTAGGACCCTCGAAACAGGTGTAGCGAACATCGTCGTGCGTCGGAGAGACCACTGCATAGAAGCTCGGGACCATCCATGCCTGTTCTCCGATCCAGTTCGCACCAGTAAGTGTTTTACCGAAGCCACGACCTGACCGGATAAGCCAGATGTGCTTCGCCATCGAAAGGAATTCGTCTGGAGGGAGTTGCTTCGCACGTGCCATCTGCTGCCAGCAGATACGCCAGCGCAGGAAGTGCAGATCCTCCTCGGAGAACATCTGCAATACTTCAGCAGTGTCCTCCGGGAGTTGTTCTTTTATCTCGTCATCGAGATCATCAAAGTCGAAGTCATACTCGAACTTTGGAGGCTGATGAACCAGCCCAAAATTGAGAGAGACGACCTGACCCATTAAGGTTGCCTTCCGTGTTAGGGAATTGAATAACGTGCCCCATCATCCCTCACCTCCCACTCATACCTCTCGGCAAGTGGATAGCTGGGCAGCGTCTGGGCGTTGCGCCGTCTGTCAAAGACCTTTGGGTTTTTCCCGTACTCCGGCGCACGTGCTCTGTGCGCAAAGTCTTTGTAGCGCTTGCCGGTCACACTGGTACACCACTCGCCTTGGTTAGCTCCGCACGTGGGGCAACTACCAAGGCGAGTGAGATTGTACTGCAGCATTTTTGGCATCAAGTTATGCGGATAATGATTGGTATGTTTGGTCGGCCACAAACTAAGTCGTGCGTTGCCTCGACAGAGAAGTTGGACCAAGCTCCCTGCGCCTGCACGCGCATCACGAAGAAGTAATTCTTCCCACATGGCAGATCGAGAGTCAATGTCGTGTCCGGTGTGGACACGGTGGCTATGATTGCAGAGGGAGGAGGCACGTCCGACGCTCCGCTACAGGAGGCAGGTTCCCTTGGAATAGTAACGTCACTGATGTAGACCTCAGCAGACGATATGTCAGTGATGGGCAAGAGATCAGCGTTGCAATATTCCGTGGGATAGGTCCACTCAATTGTGACAGGGGCGGCGCAGGCGAGGAGAGGGATGAAACAAAGCAGGGCAAGTAAATAGCGCATGGTTACGTCCTCTACGGTTGACCACTGGGCACCGCGAGGGTAACGCAAAAAGAAAGGGCTCGCTAGGAGCCCATTGCCTTTTGATAGTAGCGCTGCTGTTTTTTGAGCTTCTTCAGCGCAGTGCTGGCCCGTCTCAGCTTTGCCTCCCATCGCTTGATACCCGCTTCAACTCGGGTAGCACGCACGGCAACCATGTCGGGCTTCTCTTTCTTCGGAGGCGGATCTGTCTCCAGAAACCTGCGCGTAATGAGCTGGGCTCCATGACGCTCGAATCGGAGGTGCCCGTTAGTATGCGCACCTCCCGTCTTGCGACGTTCGATAAAGTGACTCATGTCGTGGTTGATGTCATGCCAACCTTGCTCCGGGTTGACAGTGAACACTCTACGATGAAGCCACGTGCGTCGATTGCCGGTACCGATGCGAATCTTCCATGGGAACTTCCTTCCCATTTCCGCTTTCCACATCGCACGCACATAACTCTTTGCGTGGTTCGGCCAAACGTTTCTCATCTGTTCCGATGAGGCTTCTTTCCAAACCGACTCTACAAGACGATCATACTCTGAGGGATGTACTGCCATCTTTGCGTTCCTTGAATTACACAGGAACGCTATTATAGCACATCTAAATATTTTTTGCAGGACTCATTTTACGACCAATCGTCAAGAACGATGTGATCCCACTCAATTCCGACTGTAATCAGTGTCAGAACGATGCCAGTCCAAAATCCCGTTTCAGGAAATGCAAGAAACCAAATGATAGATAATTCGCAACCCCATCGGATGAAATGCGCGATCCGTTTTAGTTGTTTATCTTTCATTTTTTATTCTTTCCAGAATCCGGGAGTGTAGGCCCAGTTAGAATACTGGTCGAAATGTAGATCCTCGTTGGGGGCCATAAGACCCGGCATGCTTTGTGAGACAGGCTTGTGCAACAACAACGTATGCTGACCGTCAGGCATACCTTCACGGTTGAAACTGACAGCATCACCATCCTGATCGATGATCAGTTGCACACCGTCTTCGCCCTCAAGGACCAGAGGAAGCGAAAGCTTCTCGGGTGCCGTTACGCTAGCCATTGCTGTCCCAACCCCAATCACAGGAAGGACCGGTACAAATTTTAGAAAGTTTCTTCGGTTCATTTCGCGCTCCTATCCAACGATCATCTCCGGTTCATGATCACCACCACACTTCAGTTTTGGATCTTCAGGATCGTGACGTGTGTAAATACCGCTTTGGGTCACATCTCCGCAAAAACAACAGTGCTCCACGGGAGGATCCACAACCTTTATCGGCTTCACCCTGCTCCGCTTAAGTTTCCAGCATTTGTCGCAGACGCTATGTGTCCATTTACTCATTGAAATTCTCCTTCACCACCCGGAGGAGGTCACGGACAGGCTGCAAAACCCACTTGAGGTGATCTTCACAAACGAAACGTTGATTGACGCCGACTATCGGAGTTTTTTCGCACTCAGGGTGCGCACAGACATCGGGGAAAGGATATTTCGCGCCCATCTGCAGCTCAGCCATCCTCTCATGCCTCCTTTGCCCTCACAGATAGTACAGCTGGGAATTTTATCTTCGAACATCTGACGCGGGCTTCATTGAAGATGAAGCCACGCCAGTTGAAGCTGTGTCCGGGAACTTGGGGGCGACCTAACTTGGGCGAGTGCCCGTGTCGGGAACCAATCATCTGCAGCTCCTCGCGCATGAATTTGGCAATCGTCTGCCGATTCACCCCTTTTCGAGCTGCTTGCGCCCACTCGACCGTATCATCGGGGATCTCTACGGTGAACTTCATAGACACGTCCTATGACCATGACGTGCGAAGCTTACCATCACTCGATGTAGGTTAGGAACTTCTCCGTGATGCAACGCTGGGAAACCGCAGCAGGGAGCTTGTTCCTTGTCAGGGCATTCCGGAAGTCTTTGACCGTAACGGTGCCAATACCCATGTTCTTTTCAAGCTTCTCGAATATGACCATGCCTGATGCAATGATCGACTTCGGCTGCGCCGTCTTTCCAGTCATCGTTAACAGGGAATCCGCGCGCGAATGGGGGTTTCCCTTCTTACTGCCCCTCGTCTTTTTGGGGGGCTCAGCACCATTGGCCGAGTACTTGACGTCGTAGGTCACGCCTCTGGGCAGCTGCAATCGCGAGATGATGGGACCAAGTTCCTTGTCGGGAACGTCTGGGATTGTGATTTTAAAACTCATGGATGTAACCTCCTAAAAAACTTCCTATGCAGTAACCAAGTAACAAATACACAAATATGCGCAGTAAGATCGGTTTTGCCATCCACCAGTACCACCAGCTCATCAATTGACCACACCAAGAAGTCGGCTGACGTTGTTGAGTCGGCTCTGTAGATCGTTAACGACATGCGAATTGTTTAAGCCCAGCTCGCACATCGTGGGCAACATCCCGCGGGGTGGGGTCGGTATAGTCCCGACGAGACCTTGTGCAGGAGGATTTCCAAGAGTCGCCCGCTCCTGTTCTGCTGCCGCTGCCATCATCTGCACTTGCGGAGCACCATGTAAATGCTCTTCGATCCGGGTGAGGATGTTACTGAGATCGCGCAGTTGATCCTGCAGTCCCATCTGATCCGAATGGACTGCGTCCAATGTCGCTTCTCGTGATGCTGCGTCTGCTCCGATGCTCATTTGCTACTCCAATTCAAAGCCCATGTAGGTTTCTTGACGTAAACGTTTTCTGACGTATTTGAAGAACGCGTTATTGAGGTCCCAAAGCGAATTGCATGGCTCGCAAACCCAACCGTGCATGGTGGCACCGCGCCAGTAATAACACGCAGGACGACGAACAAGAGGTCCATGGCAAGTCGGACATTTCTTCACACCCAGCTCCATTCGCTGCGCGGAGTGTGCGAGCCGTCGTAAAGCACCAACGACAGGTTGTTTTCTGCGCGGTCTTTGAGCACGAAGCCCTGCCTCGACTCACCGACGATGCGCCCGTTTCCGGCTTTCATCCGCCAGCGATATTTGCCGTTGGAATCTTCGTAAAATTCAATTTTCATTCTGCTTTTTCATCCTCTGAGTTTGCTTCACGTGTCGCGACAGACCACCATCCGACCAGATAACCGATCACGAAGCCTATGGCCCCTCCGCCAATTGCGCTAATGACCCACCACCATTCAGCCATCATCGACATCTTCGGTAAGCCACTTTCCCGCATTTTTCGCAGGTGCGGCGCTGAGTCATGTAATCTTGGATTTGACGAGGATCTTCGTCGTCCTGAACCATGATCCATCTGCCCTGAAACGGGGTAGACCACATGCCCCAGTGGTGAAAGCAAAAAGTCCGGATAATTCGGGTTGTCACTCGGGTTTTGCTCCGGGGAGCGGGCATTTTGGAGGAATCGGTGGTTTAACCTGTTCGTGGCACCCGAATCCATCGAGATGCGTCTTCATCAAACCGCACCACGGAATCGTCGCACTCATATCCTGCACTCGCGCGAAATGAGGACAGTCGTAGCACGAAACGATGTCTTTGATGACGTGAAATTCAACGTGCCTAGCCACTATCTTCCTCGGCATCGATTTCGTCGGCAAGCGCGTTAAACAGGAGGTGCAATTCCTTCAAAGTCGCGTAAATCGGGTAGGAACTGCTCTGGACAAACGCATTCATGCCATCTTCCGCGGGATCGGCGTCATAGGGTGCGCGATACTCCCCGGCACGTTTCATTGCCAGCGTTCCAAGTCGCCTGAGAGCGGAAGGCAGAGAGTGCTCGAAAGTCATCGCCGTTTCTTCAGATCCTTGGCGTAGCGGGCGTGGTGCTTGGGATTATCAAAAATAAAAGCCATTCTCGCAACGAGACGGCGATTAATATTCTGGCGATGCCGTTTTTCGGTAATCGAGCGGCCCCTCCACCGGGTCAGGCCCGAATAACAAGCCGCGCAGACCTGCAAATGGATGTAACGGACCTCTTCTTCGCAATCAGGAATAATGCAAGTCGCCATTTCGGGTTCCTTCTGTTATAAAGCGGTTGGACTCCCCGGAGTCGGCATGGTAATCGCGAGGTTTTCTTTGCGGGCCTCGCAACCACCCTTCTTCGCGCAACTTCAACCTCAGACAAAGTGCACGAAGTAGAACAACCTAAACTGATCCGGGGGGTCCTCACCCGCATTCAGCTTGCTGTGCCCGATCAGAACGGGCTACAAGCTCCAAATTATCGATCTCTCCTGATCTCAACGTAAATACGACCGTGCCGCAAAACTTTGCGATGACGCCAATGATTGGAAAAACCACATTCTTTCATGCGCGCATTAACGTGCCAGACACGATTGTGAAGCTTCGGCTCAAGAGCGATGGGATAAATCTTGGTCTTACCCAACTTCCACTGCTCAATGGGATATTCCGAAGCCGCCCACTTGATGTCTGAAGGCTTCTCCGGTTTGGGCTTGGGTTTGAGCTGAGGTTTCGCACGTGGTTTCGGTTTCCGACGCTTCTCCGGCGTCTGCTTTTCGAGATTTTCGAGAATTTCTTTAAGGAGATCCCGAATCTCCATCGGTATTGTTGGCTCTTTCATAGTGTTCCCTCATAGGGTTACTGATCATGTGGTTCGTGCTCGCGTTTTGCGCTAGCGGAACCTTATGGTCGTACCCTGAGGCCAAACACTGCCTACACAACCAACGGTCTCCGTATCAAGACGAAGGATAGCAGCTGTTGCGAGGAAACGCTACTGTGGGAATTATGTCAAATAGGGCTGAAACCCGCATTGCACCGTGAAGGGGTCGGGTAGGGGTAGATCGACTTCGTGCCGTAGGCGGGCTTACAGGAGGTACTCGAATACGCTAGCGTGGAAAAGAGGGTTATAGGAGAAATCGCAAAATAATATTCAAATGGGAGGCGCATTTCGCGTTATGTTAAATGGCATTATGACAGGGGTGCCACCTTATGGTAAGTCGATCCCCCGACATTATGTAACATGGCACGGTCTGTGCCTGAGCGCGTGGTCTGAGATTATGTCGCATCGTGCGCGCGTAAAAAAGCGCCACCGGATTGGGTTACCCGGCAGCGCTTAGCGCGTCGCGACAA